>Ga0105248_10001116_pt1 | contig 29851 bp, 22 predicted proteins | sample KBSS34metaG_FD_81524 | JGI IMG/M metagenome (GOLD analysis project Ga0105248, IMG submission 81524) | Switchgrass rhizosphere microbial communities from Kellogg Biological Station, Michigan, USA - KBS S3-4 metaG | ecosystem: Host-associated > Plants > Roots > Rhizosphere > Soil | place... | reverse complement strand
TGGTCCGGCGGTCAAGATGCACCTGTGACCAGGTGCAGGTGTATTGCTCGGTGAGACGCATCCCGGTGTGGACACTCACGACAAATTCCGCCAGGTGTTCTGGGAATCTCTTGGCGATCACCTTGTGAAGTTTGTCGTATTCGTCGCGACTGAGAAAACGCAACCGGCCGCCGCCTTCCTTGCGCTGGCGAACGAGTCGCGCGGGATTGACGTTCACCTTTCCATTGCGTACAGCTTCTCTGTAGCAGAGGGAGATGAATGCTTTGTACCGATTGGCCGTTGCTGCAGTGTTGCAATGCTCACGGAGCCATCGCTCCAATTCCTGCGGCGTCACTTCTGCTACGTGACGAGAGCCGAGATCCTCGCGAACGATGACCGCTTTGCTCTTGTAATTCCGGTTGTCCTTATGGTGCGCCACAAACTCAAGGGCGTCGTCGATTAGTTCGCTGACCGTGACCACTTTGGTGTTGCGCAACTCCGGCAGCTTGCGTCCAGCCGCGGCATCGGCCTTGCGCGATTGGTAGAGCTTGATTGCGTCAGACTTCCGTCCAACCTTCTCACGGTGCCGCTTTCCGCCCGCGTAGTAGTGAATCCACCAGATTCCGCTGCCTTCAGGATTCTCGTATACGCCACGCATCAAATCCACCCGGATGGCTGTTCCATCGGACTAAGAATAACACCATATCCGAAGATACAGCCACCGAGCTCAAGAATAGTTTCTGTCCATTGGCATTTCCCAAATCAGGACGAAAGCCGAACCCAATCGCCATCAAGACCACGTATATTCACCGGTTGGCAACTGAAACCGTCGACACGGATTTTCGAGCGCCGGTGATCATTCCTGCCATCTGCAATCTCAGCGGGCGACTTCGTTCCAGAGCCGTTTCACCTGTAGATTTGTACTGGGGCTGTTCTCTCTCTCGGGACGCTGATCAGATGGTTATGAAAATAGGTCGCAATGAGCCATGTCCGTGTGGTTCGGGGAAGAAATGGAAGAAGTGTCACGGCGATCCCGCCAACGACTCTGGGCAGAGTTGGCCAACAGAAGATTTCCTCGCCGCGGTCAAATCAAGCCGATTGCTAAAGATTGCCGATATTCTTCCGCAGGTTTCAAAGTTGGAGCGAGAGTTGCGGGAGTTTGACGCGTTTAAGGTAATCTCCGCCGCCGCCACGCTTGCGAGCCTGGATTCCAACCACACCTTCATTTTCCGGCTTGATACGTTGATCCTTTTGGCCGCACATTGCTGCGCAGGTGACCGAACACCTTCGGTTCACGATCTTGACCGTTGGCTAAATCAGGAAGTCGTTGCTTCGGACGTCAACCGTTTGGAGGACCCGCCCGAAGATTTTGCAGTGGGAATTGTCAGCACCGGGGACGGCGACAGACTCATCTTCAATGGGAGCCTGAGTGGTCCAGATGCTTACCTCCAGGACGTGTTGGACACGCTGATGACCGGACCCGAACTTGTAGACCCGATTCGACGATCCGTCACGGCTGCGTTGGCGGTGTCTAATGAACTGGTCCGACGGCGAGGATACAGCCGCCTTACCATAGGGAAACCGGGCGACGCAGTGACTCTTCCCGAGAATGACGAGGAGTTGTGGCATCTCACTTCATCGCAAATCATTACGATCTCGGACATCGGACGTCTTGCGCTGTTAGAGGCCGATCTTCAGCCATTTGTCTGCACTGCGGATGACTTGAAGACCTCGGCACTCCATCAGCAAATTGTCCACACCCGTGAAAAGTTTCTCGTCAGGCGTGGCGACGTATCTTTCATCGCATTTCCCGCATCGATCGCGGACGCGGTCACAGCCTATGCGTTGGCTCATCTTAATCATCTGAATGCGCTTCGGAAATTCGCGACAGCAATCACGAAGAAGCAGGCCCATAGGTTGCTCGAAGCTGCACTGCACCCATTCGACCGAGACGATATCGTTCGAACCGGTGATGACCTCGACAAACGAGGGAATCGTCCTCCCGGAATTTCGGAGATCGCTTTTCACCTGGATGGGAACAAATGCCTGCACGTTGTGATCGTGCATGACGACATTGAGGCCGCGCTTAGTAGCGGCGTCGATGGAACATGGACACCCACCGCGAACACTGCCCTCGCGGAGCATTTCGAGCGCATTGCGACCACCATGCGTCAGCGCAAGGGTACTGAAGGTGGACTGACGCTTGTGGTGATGGCTGGAATCGGACGCGCGTATCAAATGGCCATTCCTACTACGCTGCCGAATGGGTGGTTTCTTCAAGTCTGGTCTCAATTCGATTTTGAGCGCCTTGTTTGGCTTGAATCAGATTGGCCGATGATGCTTTGGAAGCTATGCCAGCAAAAAAAGATATTGTCTGGATATGGGATTGAATTCGTTTCTCCGGACGACGCGACACTTTATGGACATTGGCGGGGAAGAAGTTACCGTTTGATCCCTGAAATGGCGCTTGACCGAGGACAAACGCTGATCGAGGTCAGTTGTAACGAAGTTTTGCCGCTACGAGAAAGGGCGCGCAGGGGGCATGACTCGCATTCGATCTATCGTCCAGATCGTCGAGAATGGGTTCGTGTTTGTCGCACGGCTCCGAGTTCCTATTTCAAAGAGGATGAAGAACGTCCTCGTTACGGGTCTCCGGAGAGGGCTGGCATGGGGTTCCTCGAAGGTGTGATCGAGTCGCCGGTAAGAGCGTGGTGGATTGATTGCGGTTCGGCACGCAATGCAGGAGTGGACCGAAGGTTCCTCTACAAATTATGGGAGACAGCACAAGTATGGCTAGAGCGTGTAGTGCCGACGCTTGAGAAAAACCTAGAAGGTCTTCCTCGTCAAAACCTCGTCATCACACTTGACACATCCGAGATTACGGCGATGACGGACTGGACAGAGTCGACGATCAGTCGTATCCCGCCCGTTGCCTCCTATTCGGTGCGCCTCAACGAGCATGGCTTCGCAATCTCCTTGCCGACTGCTTTCATTGCGATGGGTCGAAGCCCAGAAAACGTGGCCGAAAGGCTCTTAGCGGAGGCAATGGTCCGTGGAGCAGTTCTGTGCGCGGGACTCACCCGTCCAGATGAAAGTGTAGCTGAGATTATGGAAAATCTAGCCATCGCTAGCGCGGAACGACATATGCACATGTTTGTCGCAGTTGATCATCGAGATCATCTTCGCGCATTCACGAGCGACGATCCCAAACTCCTAGGAGACGCCGATCTATATTTCGCCACTGCGGGGATCGGATATGAAGTCGGGCTGGGGCCGACCATCATCTCCGATCAAAACGAATGCCACGAGCTTCTAAACAAGATTGTCGATGCATATTGGTCACGCTGTCGGGCGCGCCTCGCTCACATAAACCGAAGGTCTCTCGTCTTTCGCTGCTTGAAGAACAACGAGGCCTTGCATGCAGAGCAAGACAATTGGACTCGCACCCGTCGGGCGGTATTTGCGTTACATGCGGATCAGGCTGACATCCTTCGTGCATCGCAACGGGCTCGCGAAGAAATGGACCGCACGCAGATTTCCCACAGGATCATGGTGGAAATGGCCATCTGCACATGTAATGAGAATGGCGGCAGAGAAGCAACCCAAGAAGACATCGATTATCTCGGAGCGCAGGTTCTCCAATTGATGGCCACCGCACAGGAATCCGATGCCATGCGGGCTGGAGCCATACCCGCATGGATACGTGTTTCCTTGGCAGGAGACATCCGATTGGCCTCAGACTTTTCGGAGTTGATGAGACCTTACCTTTCAAGCCATTTTGAAATCACTCATCGGCGAGACATTGACGAATACGAACGCAATTTCACTTTGCCCAAATACGGAACCAAAACAGAAGAAGAAGCTTTTGGATCGGCATTCGTAGCTGCATTCCGCGAAGAGTACGGAATATCTCCCATTCGACTGGCAGAAGCATCGAGGGTCCTAGCAGAGGATGCATACTCGGCGAAGACCGATGTTGTGATCCGTACTAAGGACTCTGTGATGAGCTTGCTCTCCGATCAGGGGGGCTTCGAACGGACGGAGCTTGATGGCCTTATGAATCACTTTGTATTGCCGGTTCGTGCGAACTGGGCGGAGACTTCGCCTCCGTTTCGCGGCAAGGATTGGTGGCCATGGCGTTACCGCCGACGCCTCTCCGTGATGGCGCGGCCTCTAATCGCAATCAATGATATAGAGATCGCCTTTGCTCCCGCTTTCTGCGAAGATGCCTTCCGCCACGTAATCATGGAGGCTTACACCGGAGCCTTTGAAACGGAATATGTCACCTCTCGGTCGATGAAGGAATACATCGGCGCTGAAAATGGAAGACGAGGTCTCGCGTTCAACAAGTCTGTAGCGGAGGCGTTTGCGAATGCAGGCTGGCAGGTCGAGATCGAATTGCAAATGACCCGCCTTCAGGCACCTCAAAAGGAGGCATCTGGAGATATCGATGTACTCGCGGTGAAGGACGGTACCGCATATATCTGTGAATGCAAGGAATTGTTGTTCGCCCGCACGATCACGGAGGTAATCGAACAGTTGGGGAGATTCCGTGGAAATCCGGGCGACGCCCTTTGGAAGCATTCGCGGCGAGTGGAGTGGGTACGTTCTCATCCGCAGAGACTTTTTAAGATAGTCGGTCAGGAGCCGAGGGAGATTCGATCTCTTCTCGTTACAAGCAAAATCGTGCCCATGCAGTTCGCAAAAGATTTTCCAGTCCAAGTCGCCGCCATCGACTCATTAGAGAACATTTTCAAATGACCGTGAGAGACGGCGCAGGTTGCGAGTCCAAGATACGGCGTGGAAGCAAACCGGACCGATCTTCACTGTTTCGCTCGCATAAGATGGTTGAATATGCTGCTGACAGTCACGAGCACCCAGAGGCCAGCTACGGACCTCGGGTATTTGCTACACAAGAACCCGGATCGAGTGCAGTCATTCGAGCTGTCGTTCGGGAAAGCTCACGTCTTTTACCCGGAAGCGACGGCGGAGCGATGCACGGCAGCGCTGCTGCTGGACGTCGATCCGGTTGCGCTCGTTCGTACGCGTCGGGGACCGAGCGGGGATGGTGGTGCTCTCGACCAGTACGTCAACGACCGGCCATACGTGGCATCGTCGTTTCTCAGCGTGGCGATCGCTCGGGTTCTTAGCAGCGCTTTGGCAGGAACTAGCAAGGGCCGCCCAGAGATGGTGAACCAGCCGCTGCCTCTGGTTGCCAGGATTACCGCGCTGCCCTGCCGGGGTGGATCAGACATTTTGAAGCGTTTGTTCGAACCTCTGGGATACGTCGTGCGCTCGGAGCATCACCCGCTTGACGAGGCGTTTCCAGAATGGGGCGAGAGCAACTACTACACCGTGGAACTGGAGCAGGTAATCACGCTTCAGAATCTGCTCACACACCTGTACGTCCTGATACCGGTGCTCGACGCCGAGAAACATTATTGGGTCGGCCAGGATGAGGTCGAAAAGCTGCTTCGACATGGGGAAGGATGGTTGCGATCGCATCCCGAGCGGGAATTGATCGTCAAACGATATCTGCGCTACCAAAGGCGCCTATCGGATGAAGCGCTCGCCCGGCTAATCGGCGACGAAGAGACCGATCCGGATGCCGAGCAGGAGAAAAGAACGGGGGAAGAAGAAGCCATTGAAAAGCCGATTGCGCTGAATCAACTCCGGCTCGAAGCTGTCATGCAGGCTGTCACCGAATCCGGGGCTAAGCGGGTGATTGATCTCGGCTGCGGAGAAGGCAAGCTGCTGAAGGAATTGCTCAAGCAAAAGGAAATCGAGGAAATCGCCGGCATGGATGTGTCTCATCGCAGCCTTGAAATTGCCAGCGAGCGGATGCATTTCGATACCATGCCGCCCAAGCAGAAGGAACGGATTCGCCTGTTTCAAGGTTCGCTTATGTATAGGGATGGACGAATCGCGGGATTTGAAACAGCAACCGCGATTGAGGTCATTGAACATCTTGACCCGCCGCGCCTGGCGGCGTTTGAACGCGTCGTGTTCGAGCACGCGAAGCCGAACACCGTCATCATCACTACGCCTAATTCCGAATACAACGTCCGTTTTGAGACTCTGCCTGCAGGCCAATTCCGGCACAAGGATCACCGCTTTGAGTGGACGCGACAGCAGTTTGAATCGTGGGCAGGAGAGGTTGCGCAGCGTTTCGGGTACACCGTGACCTTTCGGCCAGTGGGCAACGTGGATTCCGAAGTCGGGTCGCCGACACAGATGGGAGTGTTCGCACGGTGAAGATCACAATTCCTGAGCTCTCCCTTGTTCTGCTCATCGGTCCCTCTGGTTCCGGCAAGTCAACGTTCGCGCGCATGCATTTCAAGCCGACCGAGGTTCTGTCGTCTGATTTCTGCCGTGGTCTGGTTGCGGACAATGAAAACGACCAGACCGTGACCGGCGAAGCATTCGAGATTCTTCACTTCATCGCAAGGAAGCGGCTCGCGCTGGGTCGGTTAACAGTGATCGATGCGACGAACGTGCAGCCGGAGTCGCGCAAATCGCTAGTCGAACTTGCGCGCGAGTTCCACGTGTTGCCAGTGGCGTTGGTTTTCAATTTTCCTGAAAAGGTCTGCCAGGAGCGGAATCGCAATCGGCCGGATCGGGACTTCGGTCCACACGTGATCAGGAATCAATCGCAGCAACTGCGGCGTTCTTTGCGCGGATTGGAGCGCGAGGGATTTCGGCACGTCCATGTGTTCGGCGACCCCGCCGACATCGAGGGGCTAGAAATCGAGCGCCAGCCTCTGTGGAACAACTTGCGGCACGAGCAAGGGCCGTTCGACATCATTGGTGACGTGCATGGTTGTTTCGATGAGATGAACACGCTACTCCAGCAGTTGGGGTACACGGTTGAGTCGGAGGGGGCAGAGTATCGGGTCGTTCCACCCGATGGCCGCAAGGCAGTTTTCGTCGGAGATCTGGTAGACCGCGGACCCAAAATCCCGGAAGTTTTGCGCCTCGTGATGGGCATGGTGAAGGCCGGTACGGCGTTCTGTGTGCCTGGGAATCACGACGTGAAACTTATGCGGAAGCTGCGCGGGAAGGACGTGAAAATCACCCACGGTCTAGCCGATTCGCTCGCACAACTGGAGCCTGAATCGCCGGAGTTCAAGCGCCAGGTTGGAGACTTTATCGATGATCTGGTGAGCCATTATGTGTTCGATGATGGCCGGCTCGTCGTGGCTCACGCGGGTATGAAAGAGGCCATGCAGGGGCGCGGTTCTGGGGCGGTTCGCTCCTTCGCGCTCTTCGGTGAGACGACCGGTGAGACCGACGATTACGGTTTGCCGGTGCGCTACAACTGGGCCGCTGAGTACCGTGGAAAGGCGATGGTGGTCTATGGTCACACGCCGGTTCGGGAGCCAGAATGGTTGAACCGGACGATTGATATTGATACGGGCTGTGTGTTTGGCGGGAAGCTCACGGCGCTTCGTTATCCCGAGAAGGAACTCGTCTCGGTGCCGGCTTTGCGGGAGTATTATGCCCCCGCGAAACCGTTCTTGGAGGCGGCTGCGGGATCGTCGGTGGCACCTCTGAGCCAGCAACAAGAGCTGGACGATTTGCTGGACATCGGCGATGTGATTGGCAAGAGAATTGTCGAAACTCGCCTGCACGGGAACGTCACCGTGCGCGAGGAAAATGCCATCGCTGCGCTCGAAGTGATGAGCCGTTTTGCGGTCAATCCGAAGTGGCTGATCTACCTTCCCCCGACGATGTCGCCCTGCGAAACAAGTGCCGAACCGGGTCTGCTCGAACACCCTGCCGAGGCTTTCGAGTACTACCGGAAGGCCGGGGCGGAGCGGGTGATTTGCGAGCAGAAGCACATGGGATCTCGTGCAGTTGTGATCGTGTGTCGAGATCTTGATGCTGCCCGCAAGCGCTTCGGTGTGGCAGAAGAGGAAGCCGGAATGTTTTATACCCGGACCGGGCGGCGATTCTTTGCCGACTCGAACCTCGAACGAGAGTTCCTGGACCGGGTCCGCGCTGCGGCTGAGAGGGCCGGACTTTGGGATGAATTGGGTACCGAATGGCTGTGCCTCGACTGTGAATTGATGCCTTGGTCGGCCAAGGCGCAGGATCTTTTGCGACAGCAGTACGCCCCCGCTGGAGCCGCGGCGAGAGCAGGATTGCCGCAGGTCGTTTCCGCGCTAAAGGTGACTGCGGACCGCTTGCCGGAAGCGGCTCCGTTGTTGGATTGGTACGAGCAGCGTGCCGAGATGGCGGGAGCGTACGTCGATGCCTACCGTCGTTACTGTTGGATGGTTCGCTCCTTGCTCGACCTCAAGCTCGCTCCTTTCCATTTGCTAGCCAGCGAAGGAGCCGTTCACACGGACAAAGATCATCAGTGGCACATGGCAATTCTGGGCAAACTCGCTGATGCGGATCGCGAAATTCTGCTCGCTACTCCGCACAAAATCGTGAATCTGCAAGCGTCCGACGGAGTGTCCGCAGCGGTCAAATGGTGGGAGGATTTGACCGGCTCGGGCGGCGAAGGAATGGTCGTCAAGCCTTTCCAGTTTGTCGCCCGGAACAAGCGCGGACTGGTTCAGCCCGCCGTGAAATGCCGTGGTAAAGAGTACCTGCGGATCATCTATGGGCCGGAGTACACAGCCCCTCAGAATCTTGAGCGGCTACGGTCGCGTGGCCTGAGCGCCAAGCGTTCGCTCGCCCTGCGAGAGTTCGCGCTCGGCATCGAATCCTTGCAGCGGTTCGTGGAACGGGAGCCTCTGCGTCGTGTGCATGAGTGCGCGTTTGCTGTTTTGGCGCTCGAAAGCGAGCCGGTAGACCCGCGTTTGTAGCCAGTTCCGCGCCTCTTCCCAGGGATGCCGCGTCGTGTACGCTGCTGTCGCAGCGGATGAACGGTGACACGTCATCCCCAACAGGGTAGCTGTAGAGCGCCCTCAGGTGCACCTAGCGTTTACAAACGTCAACGCATTACAGATCAACAACTTTGAAGCATAGTCCGCTATTGCTCGTTTCCATCCGGAACCGATAGAGATCTCTGGAGCGCTTCGACGTTGAATACGTTGAAAACAAAGGACCGAACGAAAAGCGGCTAGAGACGTGTTTTAGCGCGTACCCTCCGCTGCGGCGACCGTCAAGGCTCTGCGCTTCGCTCCGATGAACGCGAGAGAACAGCGCGCCCTTGACCGCCGTCCTCGCTCCGTGTTTTGGCCAGCTATGAGAAGAATGTCTTCTTCTCATGTTCCACGAACATGCGCCGAGGCCACGACGAACCAGCCGCGAACGTTGCGCAATCACCCCTCAATCAGCCTTCCTCCGGCTAGGCCGGGCGCCTACGGAACGGCAGCAGAAGTGCTCCCTTCCGCAGTGCGTAACCACCACACATCCAGCGCCCGAGAGGCGGACTGATCCGGTTTATCGGAGTACCTTCCCGGCTCCCTTAATCCCTGTTCAGACTGCACTTCGCCCGAGCATTCAATATGCGATGCGCCGGGATTAGCTGGGCCATGTCTCCGCGTACCGGAAGCGATCATTGATTCGGAGGAGGGAAGAAGTCCGGTTCCTGGGCTTGAGAACATACTGGGAGGACCGGAGGAATGGACGACATCGCCACAGTTAACGCGCCTCTTCCCGTCGCGAACTAGAGCGCGATTGGGGACCTTTATAGGGGTGCAATATCTCGCCTGATCGACCTGGCTGGCGGATGCTTTCGGTCGCATGAGGGCACTCTTTCCAGGCCGCCTGGACAGCGCCGGAAGGCGCCCGATGCGCGCCCCTTGAAGTCAGGAACTCACCGCATCTTCAGGACTGCCTCCCACAGACAATGCCGGTCGTTCTGGCTTCCGATCAGGCCTCGTGGAATGATGCGAGACTCGCCTCATGTGGTCGTCTTTGACCGACTGACGATGTGGAAACGGAGCGAGAAAGAGCAGCCGATATGCAATGATTCAGTCTCGATGGCACAGCGCCTGCGGGACTACTCAACTCGAGTCGAAGGCAGCGCACATGAAGCTCGAGTCGCCCTCAACCAAGCGTCTACTCGTCGGCGTTCACTCTCGCTGGGTCTGCCTTTGCGTAAGAAATTGGGAGCCGGATAGCGCTGTCTTTGGAGCGACCCAACGAAGCACGATTGTGTTTCCGATTACTGATGTGATCGGACAGGTAATCGCGGTGTGATTGACCACCTTATCGGATTGCTTTCGAGCCCTGCGGAACCGCTGTGACGAGCCCCCAATTAACTCCGTTTAGCGCACCCTTGAGACGAGCCTCACTCGATTTCCCTTTTAGAGTTCGAACTGATTCGTGACTGAGTCGGTGGCCATCAACCACGCGACAAGTCTGATGCCATTTCGCACCTCGTTTGTAGTTGGAACCCATCACCGATCAGCTCGCCGAAGAGTTCGCCGAAACCGCGCCTCGTGTCCGTGGAATAGAAGGCATTGTGAACTGCAACTGGAGCCGAACCGTGGTCTGATCGATTTGCTCAACGCACGGCGATGTTGCCGCCAAACGTCGGCGAATCGCTCAGCTCGCCACGCCACAGATGAACGCTCCGTTCAATCTGCAATCTGTTTTGCAGTGTCACGACCATCGAGCAGTCAAGTGGCATTCGAACCTTGTCGCCTTCGGCCGTAGATACCTCTTGCAATCGCTCGGTGATGTTTGTGCGAATCGGCCGCTCTTTCGGCGAGCGAAGAGAGCGCCTTCGCAGTCGCATTCGGCAACTCATTCGTCTGCCTAAGCGGGTGTGATGTGCGATGCAATCGACGGGCATTGCTCCTGCAATTGAGAGTCGCTTGCAGTTCGTATAAGTCCGGCAAAGGACGACAACACACTTACACGTTCAGCAACGCACAGCCACACTTAGCCAATGTTGACGCTGGCTTGAGCGCATAGGTCATCGAAAAATAATCCGCGCAGTCACAAATCTCGACATCGAATCTGAGTTAGTCTAAAGCGCAGGCAGTGCGAGATACTGCAGCGCTCGTCGTCGGAGCCCAAGCGCATGTTGACCATCTCGAAGGCCCTCTCGGCAGGGCAGGCTCAAACCTACCATTCGCGTGAGTTCGCTTCAGAACAGCAAAACTACTGGAGCCGCGAGCGCCAGGCCCACAGTGAGTGGCGCGGTGCGCTTGCCGAGGAGTGGGGCTTGCACGGTGCCGTTCGGGCGGAGCACTTCGCTCGACTCAGCCAGGGCGAGCACCCAGAGTCGAGCATGCAACTGGTAAGGCACCAGCCAGCGAGAACCTACGAAAACGAATATGGCAAAGAGATCACCAGCGTAGAACATCGCGCCGGATGGGATGCCACATTCTCAGCACCGAAATCGGTTTCGCTCACGGCGCTTGTCGGCGGTGACGTTCGAGTGCGCGAGGCGCATCGCGAAAGTGTGCATGTGGCACTCGATGAATTGCAGCGGTATACGCAGGCGCGCATCGGCAACATTCATGCCCCGGAGACGACTGGAAAGCTCATCGCTGCCACCTTCGAACACGATACAGCCCGACCCGTGGACGGCTACGCCGCACCGCAGCTCCACACGCATGCAGTGATCTTCAATGTGACCGAGCGAGATAGCGGTCAGACACGCGCTCTTCAGGAACGCAGTCTGTTCCAGTCGCAGCGATACGTGACCAGCGTGTATCGTTCCGAGCTTGCCGTGAGGTTGCAGAACCTAGGATACGAGATCGAGACGGGTAAACACGGGCAGCCGGAGATTCGGGGATACACGCAAGAGTATTTGGACGCATCTAGCCCCCGGCGCGAGCAGATCAAGGAACATCTGCAAGAAATCGGGAGGGACGGCGCGGGCGCCGCACAAGTCGCCGCGCATCGGACGCGCGACAAGAAGGAAATCCAGTCGCAGGAAGTGGTATTGCAACGGCACCGTGATTTGTCGGCGCAATTCGGCCACCAGACCGATCGAGTGGTCGCGCAAGCTCGAGAGCGAATTCATCAACACCAGCAGCAGCCAGAAAAGGCGGCGCAGCAGGCTGCTACCTACGCCCGCAACCACGTCTTCGAGCGCTCGGCTGTTCAAGACGAACGAGCCATTCTTCAGTCCATGCTTGACCGGGGTATGGGGCAACTCAGCTACGGCGATGCGCGCCGGGAATTTGCACACCGTGTGGCATCCGGCGAGTTTCGTTCCCTCGGGCAGAGGGAGGGCCACGCCGCCCCGCAATACACCACGACAGAGATGGTGCGCATGGAAAAGGAAATCATTGGGTACATGCAGGCCGGCAATGAGCGCAATTACGGTCACCCGATGATGATTTCTCCGCCTCTGCGGATCAGAATCGAGGATCGGCATACAGAATTGAGTGCCTCACAGTATCATGCGGTCGATGAGATCTTCCTTTCGCGCGAGAAGCTTGTTGGACTTGAAGGCGTGGCCGGCGCAGGCAAAACGACGACGCTTGCTGTAATTCGCGAAGGGGCTGTGGCTGAGGGCTACCGAGTCGAAGGTTTTGCGCCCACTTCGCGCGCAGCGCAGAAGCTGGCCGAGGCCGGAATTGAGACGTCAACGTTGCAACGTCATCTCGCCCGAGGTGAGCAGCCGGATACCGGCCAAAAGAGACTCTACGTGCTCGACGAATCTTCTCTCGCTTCCACACGGCAGATGTACGAATTCATTGAGCGCCTTCAGCCGAAAGAGAGAGTCCTACTCGTAGGCGACACACGCCAGCATGAATCGGTAGAAGCAGGCCGTCCATTCGCGCAGCTTCAGGAAGCAGGGATGAAGACGGTCAAGCTGGATCAGATTCTCCGACAACGCGATCCGGAATTGAAAGAAGCCGTGGAACAGTTGGCGCGTGGTGAGGTGCGCGCAGCAATCGATAATCTTGATGGACAGCGTCGCGTGCACGAAGTCAGCAACCGCGAGGAGCGAATTGCAGCCATCGCTCGCGAATATGCGCGCTCACCTGAGAAAACCTTGGTTGTCTCTCCGGATAATCGTTCACGTATGGAGATCAATCAGCGGATTCATGGCGAATTGCAATCGCGGGGTGTGGTCAGTCGTGATGAGCGCGCCATTACGACTCTTGTACCGCGTCAGGAGATGACGGGTGCCGACCGAACCTGGGCGGCGCAGTACCAGGTCAACGATATTCTGCGGTATTCGCGCGCTTCACGAGAGACCGGCATCGGCAAGGGGGAGTACGCGCGTGTCGTGAGCATCGAGGCGGAGAAGAATCTACTGACGGTCACGCGCGCAGACGGCAGCGAACGAACCTATGATCCGCGCCGGCAGATGGGTGTCACCGTTTATCGGGAACAGGAGAAGGCGTTCTCCAGAGGCGACCGCATCCAGTTCACCGCGCCCAGTCGCGAATTGAAGATTGCGAACCGCGAGTTGGGAACCGTAGATGGCATCGATCCGAGCGGCGTCATGCGGGTGAAGCTAGACAGCGGGCGCGAAATCAAGGTCAATCCCGAGCGATATCCGCATATTGATCACGGCTATGCGGTCACGAGCCATTCGAGCCAGGGGCAGACGGCAGACCGTGTACTCATCCATGTGGATACCGATCTCGGCGCCAAGGATCTGCTCAACAACCGCATGGCTTACGTCGCAGTTTCGCGCGGCCAATGGGATGCACAGATTTTTACCAACGACCGGGGTGCGCTCGTGAACGCGCTTGGCCGTGACGTTTCGCACAAGAGTGCTTATGCACTGGAACAGACGATAGCGCCGACGATGGGGAAGAGTGTTGACTCGCCACCAAAGCGCGAGTTGGACATCGGCATGGGACTCGGGCTGGGAATGTAATTCAAAGGTAAGGACCGAGATCAGGAGAGGAGCGAGACCTATGAGAGACAATACAGCGGAGCGTAAGAAGCCACCGGCGCGAGTTCGCATCGCGCCAGATGCGAAGATACTGGTCGGACGTGAAGAGGCGGCGCAGCTTCTTTCAATCAGCGTCCGGGGAATTGATTATCTCTTGGCAAATCGGAGATTGCCCTTTCGGAAGCTTGGAGGTCGAATCCTGATTCCTGTAGCCGAGCTGCGCAAATACGCACACAGTGATCACCCTGAACGCATTGTGGCGTGACGTCAAAGCTCTCTATACCGGCGAAGCTAGATTCCGGAAAACTGTGGCAGCGGAGAGACCGCACACTGTTTCAAGTGGTAATCTTCACAGATCAATTACTCTGATCTGCCCTGCCGGTTCGAAGGGTTTATAGCTCTCGTTCAAATAGGCGGCGTTCACAAATAGCGTGTTCCCTTCGGAATGGATTCCGGCGCCCCCGTGAATGTGGCCAAAGACATGCACCTTGGGTGGCTTCTGTCGTACGGCTTTAAGCAGCTCTTCGCAGCCCAGATGGGGCCCGTCAGAAGCTGTCTGATCTAGGATTCCATAAGGAGGCCCATGCGTAACGAGTACATCGAGGGCATCTGGAATGCGATCCCAGTGCACATTTGCCGCTTCACCGCGAGGATACATAAAAGCCCAGTAGAGGAACGCGGGAGTATAAGGCGATCCCCAGAAAGAGAATCCCGCGATCGTTGTTCCGCTGTCTTCGAGGTAGATCCCGTTAGATAGAAGCGAGCGTGCCAGCTCCGGGGAGTTCTCGAACAGCCGGTCATGATTTCCACCACAAACAATGCGATGCGCGAAAAGCTGTTCTCCAAGCCAGCGATTGAATGAGACAACTTCCCGCACATCGTAGCCTGCGTTCATGAAATCGCCGGCATGCACGAGAATGTCACCCTGCGGCAATTGCGGAACTCGATCATGGAGACCGTGGGTATCTGAAATCAGAACGAGACGCATCCAGCCAAACACCTCCGAGACGTCACTTCACGCATTAGAAAGCTTTCACCGGCTTCGCGAGAAGCGATTCGATCAGACGGCCCTGTCTTCCTCGATTGCTTCAATCCATAATTGCAGCGTCAAATCTTCGCGCTTCGGATTCGCGAGGTACGGACGAAGCTCTTGCTGATAACGTTCGCGAAGTAGCTCGAGATCGAAGGGAATCACGCGAGCCAGGTATCGTACATCGCTTCGGTCACGTTCTATGTTGCGTTCGAGTTTTGTAAGGGCGAGATCGTATGGATCGAGCGCCATCAGGCGCAAATGTTGAAACGCGCCAGGAAACATCTCCTGAAGGCGACTCTCGTATTCGTAGGGTGGCTGTGCAACAGTCACTCGATCCAAATAGACGCCATATTTCTGGAATAATGGTCCGCCCAGCATCGCGACCTGAGAGAAAGCATCTGCCGCGGCACGTGGAGCGATTTCGAGCACATCCACATCAGCTGTAGGACGGCTCAAGCCGTAGAGCATTGTGACAACAAAGCCGCCAATACAATCGAGGCGAACTGTCGAGGTCGCAATTCGGTCCAACTCGTTCAGGAATGACCGCCACGGCTCCGGCATTGCTTCACGAGGGCACATAGGCCAAGTGTCTCACGTCGAGATCTGTGAGTAGATTCCAGTGTCGCGCCTTTGAGGGACGATTCTGACGAAGCCACTTGCGCTCAGCTTGCGTCATCGATTCATTGGAGAGGGTGTCTTCTCTTGCGAGTCGAGAACGCTCCAAAACGGCCTTTTTCTGGTCGAGGCTTTTCTTCCGCGATGCATCGCCCATCTTCTCCGCGTACTCTTCGGCGAGATCCGCAACGAACCCAAGCCGGTTCTGACGATCATTTAGCTTGGCGTTGCGTGTGAGCCACTCCCAATCCATTTCCGGATACGTGTAGGCCAGCCAGGGAAGTGCCTCAACCACCCTTCGGTCGAGGTGGTCCTGGTCGAGTGCAAGGAACAGCAACCGAGCAGGATTGTAGTGGGACTTTCCGCGCAGGTAGGAGAAGCCCGGGTATCCCAGTGCGCCGAACTCTGCTTTGAACGCACTCTCATCCAGAGTCGAAAGAAAGTCCGCTTCCAAGGGCAGAGCCGTTGGCGGGAGATGGAATACCTTCATTGCCTGCGTCGCAAGTTCCGTAGTCACCGGCCGACGCCCTCGTTCGAGCATTGACAGGTAGGCTTGCGTGAGGCCCAGCCTTGACGCTGCTTCTTGCTGTGTCAGGTTGGCTTTCTCGCGTCCCGTCTTTAACGCCTCTCCGGTCACAAAACCCTCACAGAAGCCAATTATAACACATAATGTTATATAGTTCGCCCACATACTGCGTCAGGACCGGACAGCTAGCCAACCAGATGTTTGAATGCGACCTTAAAATCAAGAACATGCCCGATCGGAAAACTGCGACAAGCCAGATTCACGACGATGGATATTCCGTCCAAGAAGGTGTATTGACCGAGCCGGAGATTGACGAACTGATCGACGCCCTTGAGCGGCATCAAGACGGCGACAACCTGAGTCGGAATGGCAGAATCTTTGCTGTGCGCAATCTTCTGGATCTTCCAGAAATCAGCAAATTGGCCGATTCAGCACGGGTACGTGAATTGGCTGAAGTAGTGCTCGGAAGAAAGCCATTTGCCGTCCGTGGCATTCTCTTCGACAAAATCCCAGAGGCGAATTGGAAAGTTCCTTGGCATCAGGATGTAACGATCGCGGTGCGCGAGAGAGGTGATGTCGAAGGATTCGGGCCTTGGTCCACGAAAGCCGGCATTCTTCACGTTCAACCGGCCGCACAAGTCCTAGAGAGGATGATTTCGATCCGGCTTCATCTTGATGCCTGTGACGAACCCAATGGCGCTCTGCACGTGATTCCTGGTTCACATCGCGCAGGTCGAGTTGCGGAGGCGGATATTCCTTCCATTCTTGCCAACTCGCAGGCTCATGTGTGTGCCGTTGGTCGCGGTGGCGCATTATTAATGCGTCCACTACTGCTCCATTCGTCATCTCCCTCACTAGCGCCCGCCCATCGCCGCATTATTCACTTGGACTTCGCCTGCGAACAATTGCCCTTTCCTCTGCGATGGCTCTCGGCGCCAGATTCCGTCAACTCTAGCCTTGCGTGAGGGGCAAATTGACGTAAGGACGAGCTACGGCAGCGTTGGATGATAAACGGTATCCGGATCATCGATCGCAGGTGGAAGGTGACCAGTACCCCGCACAAGGATAGGCAGCGCCACTGGTGGCGAAGGTGCCGATGGAATGCGGACACGAACCGCCTGTGCTTCGCCATCGACACGCACCGTTTGCGGGCCTGTCTCGAGCGTTGGCACGATAATCATGCCATTCGCGTCAGAAGTCCATTTCGCAGGCCAGAGTCGAGCCATCGGACCGTTGCGCTCGACAACGAGGTTTCTGCCTGAAACAGGCTTGTTGTCGGTGTCCCGAAGTTGAATGTGTAACGCCGCGCCAGGGATAGGGATGTTCAGCTGGATCGGTTTATTAGGTTTCGCAGAAACGCGCATGGTCACAGTTTGTGACAGCCAGAGATTGTCCAGACTTGCCTGGACAATGTATTCACCAGCGGTCATTCCGCCGAGCACGAAGTTGCCGTCTGCGTCAGCGGTAGTCTCCAAACTCAAATATGGCTGCAGAAAGCTCTTGCCCTGCCACTCCGCTATGACGTGAATGATTCCATGATGCTGGCCAATTGGTCTTCCGCCGATTGTGACCTTACCTGTCATTTTGTTGGGGGACGGTAGAACAAGACGAAGCGGTGTGCTCGACGAAGTTGGGAGAGTCTCCACGACAGCGCCACACGCACCGGGCAGGAAAGCGACGATCGTCGCTGCTTGCGGAGGTTCTTGGCCGCCAGATGCCGCCGCTGTGTACCATAACCCGCGAGGCTGAAGATTTCCGTGCGCATCTGCAAATGCCAACAGACGCGGCGATCGAATTCCCGGAGGGAAAAACAGAGCCTGTGCACCGAACGCAGGAGTGGCACCGTCGGATTGGAAGATTTGGCCTGTCAGTCGCTGCGGTCCGCCCGCTTGCGCAGAAATCCCACCCATGCCCATAACCACAGCCGCCGTAGGTTCCGAATTGTTGCTCGGGACCTTCGTCTTCGGGAATTCAAGTGGATCGAAGTCAAACCGGATTGGCTCGCCTTCCTTTCCAGTGATGGTCAGCTTTGGATGGTAGATTTCCGTCGGACTCACTTGCACATTGAATGTCACTTCACCTGGCGGGAAGGGCCCAATGATGTAATGACCTTCATTATCCCAATACCGATTCTCCGCACCGCGGCGCTGCCAAGGATAGTCGACGGCGACCATAGCAGCCGTTCGGCTGCTTGTATCTGATGGAAGCTTAGCAATACCGTACACAAACGTCATGGGAACAACTGGCATTTCAAGCTCAGTTTGCTTGCCGGTCCTGGCAATGAACGTACGCTCCATGACGGCTGGCGCCGACGTGAGCTCTCGGGCACGGCTCCAACCCTTCGTCCACTTCGTCCACGAATACTGCCAATCATCGTCCACAACGATCGACGCGGTCGGATGCAACTCAAACTTGCCCCCATCCACCATCTGCACCTCCGTGTCGGACGTGTGATAGAGACCAACGAAGTACTTTTCGCCATCGTGCAGGCCTTCGAAAACCGCGCATCCGTTCTTGTCAGTCTCCTTCAAATCCATATCCTGTGAAAATCCGTTTTCCATTCGAACGCCTACATGGACGGGCCTGCCGCTCGCATCCATCACGTGAATGCGGACGCTACCCGCCGGTACCGAGCGGGCCGTAGAAAAAGGCGGTGCGGTACCCTCCAGGCTCGGCGAAACTGCGACTTCAGCAGAAGCTAGGAAATAGGGAGGAGCAATCGGGTAAGACTTGATGGGCTCATCGCGCGTCATTACGTCAATGCGCCAGAGACCTGGGTGTGACACCCCGAGGCTAGCAAACCCGCTTGAGTTGAACTGCGGTGTGGTGGTCCATTGGATGTTGTCCACGAGCCCATAGGACATTGCAGCATTCTGGTTCAACAATGTCCCGTCCGGTTTCATCGCTTTCATCGTGGCCTGATTGTTCTGCTTCCAAAGGTTCAATCGTAACGAAGTCGTTTCTCCAAGCTGCACCTGGATACCTACGGCTTCACTCATCTCTCCGCGAAATCCAAATGGAGTGCCGAGTTCAGCCGAACGGATATCTGCGCGGTCGGTTGCGACAATACGGTAGCTCCCGGGCAACAGCAGCGAGAAGTCTGCCACGCCGTCTGCGTTTGTGGTAGCTCTTGGATAAGCAACATCTTCAATCGCGGTAGGAATGGAACCAGGCCACGCCCAAGTGTCGGTCAGATTGGCATTTTGCAAGTAGGCTCTTACGGTAATCCCCGAAGCCACTTTCCCATCCCGCAATATTGTTACTTTCAAATGGCCGCCCTTCCTAGATAAAACGAGATCCTGAGTTGGCGGTGACGAATCTACGAGTTTTGTCCGACCATCGCCAAACTGTTTGAAGGTCGGCCACGCCCAGGCTGGAGCATACCCCGGAGCGGAAGCCACTACTGTGCCGCTGAAGAAAGGCAGATCTGGTCCGCCTTTTATCTCATAGTTTCCATCAGATCCGGCAGTGGCCTCGGCGGTTACCTGATATCTGCGAATCGCTCCCTGAAATGTTCCCAGCACACGAACGACAGCTCCAGCGAGTGGGTGACCGGCGGTGTCCTGCACAGTTCCGCGGACCCAGACAATGTCTTCCTTCTTGGGACTCTGTAACTGGTTCGCGCCAGGGATTTGTTGCCCGATAAGATTAGGAACAAGCAGAAGCGAGAGACTAAAGAGATACCGGCGCATCGGGGGCCCTCTTGTATCAAAGACAAAAGATAGTTGCATACCAAGGTAAGCGAGCGTGCGTCAGTTTACAACTTCAGCGATCTTTGCCTAGACAAACGACAACCACTCAACGAATTGCCGGCTGCGCTTACCTTCGTGACCTAAATCACCTATATTGGACTGCCGCCAAACATGCGCTCGACGCATTGGCGCACGGTCTCGAATCTCGCTGCCTCCTCTGGACTTCCGGCGTGTGCTCTTTGCGGCTCATCGGGCTAGCAATGGCGTTTCTACCCAACGTCAGCCGTGATCACGTGCCTTTGTAGTTCAATAGTGGGCGGAGTGTGCGCCGGACTTTGACAAGCTCGTGTTGGGTTTTCAGAACGGCGCGGATGTCCTTGTACGCCGATGGGGCCTCATCGCGGATTGAATAGGCGAGACGCCAGTCGAACCAGACGCCCTTCATTTGGCGTTGCAGTTCTGCACGGCTGATCTTTCTCGCCGCCTCGGACCGGCTCATCGCCCTCCCAGCACCATGTGCGCTGGAGTCGAGCGCTTCCTCGCATCCTCGGCCTTCGACATGGAAACTGGGCGTTCCCATGGAGCCCGGCAAGACGCCGAGTTCACCAGCCTGAAGCGCCATAGCGCCCTTCCGATGAACCCAGAATTTGGTAGAGCCATGCTGCTCCAGGGCAACGTGGTTGTGATCGGTCGTGATGGAGGTCTTCCAATCCAGTCCTGCGCCGATCGCATCCCGCATCACACTTTCCGCCTCCGCTGCCATGGCTCGTCTCGAAGCCGCCGCGAATCGGCGAGCCAAGTCTAGGTCGCACAAATATGCCGCTCCCTGCTCGGACTCAGCTTCCAGCGCACGAAAGCGTCCATCGACTATCTGTGCATCAGCAAGATGATGATCGCGGATTGCCTGGCCGAGTGCCCGCGAGCCACTGTGAATCATCAGCCAGAGCCGGTCTTCTTCGTCGGCTTGAAGCTCGAGAAAGTGGTTCCCGCTGCCCAGAGTTGCGAACTCCAGTGCGCCCTCGTTCCGCCGGATTGACTCCAGCCTGGCATTGCTCAATTTAAGAGAATCCAGGTCCGTTGGCTGTCCAACGACAGCCTGCCGGTTTCGACGCCGGCTTGGGATTGCTTTGGCAAGTCCCGCCAGAATCTGACCGGCGGCTTTTGGGTTACGCAACGTCTCTGCAGTGGAGTTCGTCGCCACGGCAAGCATTCCGCAGCCGATGTCGCCGCCTACTGCCTGCGGGTAAATCAGTCGCGACGTTGCCAGCACCACTCCCACGCAGATGTCGTTGGCCAGATGAACGTCTGGCATGACAGCAATCTGCTGGATATCTGGGGCGCGCTGCAGACGCCCCAGAGCTTCTGCCACTTCATGACTGAGTGGAGCCGCTAGCCACATTCTGATTGGAGGCAAGAATGGATCAGTCATTCTCGCCTCCCGCTGGAAACGCCGGCACGAACGCGAGCTCTGGCGCACGCTTGCGAGCGATTGACATGGCAACCTCGGCGCGAAGTCGCGTTCGATTCTGCCGAAGCCACGTCATGGCATCCGAGATGGGGCAACCTTCTGAAACCACAATGTGCGCCAACAGGTGCCCGCAATCCGGAGCCGGAGAAACCTCATCGACAAAGATTTCGTAGCCCTGCAATTGCGAACCGCTGCTGGCGAGCGCGACATTGAGGGCGCGCTGGACCTGACGACAGAATTGCTGTGTTTTACGCAGTACCTTGCGGTCGGTTGATGATCTTTCTAGGCTGTTGCCCAGAAGTGCTTCGACGAACTCCGGATCAACGGACTCCGCCGCTCGATTACGACGCTTTTGCCACTTCACAAACCTCTCCCTTGCCGCGCATAGGCGCGACTTACCGTCCCGTGCATGAGTGCAGGTGCGGCTTCAACTTATGGGTTGAAATGGGAGCCAGCCCGGCCGGCTGGATTAGGCGGCAACGAGCGGGCTCGACGGCTTCGGACTATTGGCAATCGGCGACATAGTCTCCTCCGGTCTTCGTCGAGTCGGGAATCGGCATTGTGAAGTTACCAATTCGCTCTACGATTATGCCTTCATTCGAGTTTTCATTCAACCTTGATTAGGTAATTCGTTGCTCCGAAATCGAAACCATGCTACTTTGTTCAAGGAAAGGAGACGTCCATGCGAATTAATCAGCGATTGCATGACTGTGTGAATTGCACGGCGCAGGACGGCTCTGTTTCTGCCTTCCTCTGCCGCGCATAACGGCAACCTCCAACAATTAGAAGGGAAAGTATGACGACCCAGGAGTATCTGTGTCGGCACTTCGCCCGTATGGGTGCGCACGTCGTTGTGAGCGGACCTCGCCTCAGGCAGCGGACGAAGATTGCAATTGATGTAGGCAGGGACCGTTCCGGAGAAGTGTTTGTCATCAGGTGTGAGGAAGAGGTTGCAATCGAAGTTCTCGACGTGCAGCCACGATCGCATCATCTGGTGCTGATGACTCGAGACGGAAGTGAAAAGCACAAGTTCCTGCTTGGGCGCGATGAACGCCACTGGTTTGCTGCAGCCGTGCCGGGCGATGGTGTTCGCGATGTGCGGACCGCAATCGCCAGCCTGCGTCCCACGGAAATCGAGGGACGTGAGGCGATCCGGCAAGGGGAGTGGTTCTTTGTCCAGGAGCCCGGCGTGAACGAGGACGCCGTGATCCTGCGCAACGAGCCGCTCAGCCGCGGTGGTGGCAGCAAGCCTCACGTCTGTGCGCAGATGATGAGGAAAGGTGGCCAGGCGGTGATGGTGTGCAGCCGGTACCCGACGGGCGTTGCTATCGGAGAGTACCAGAAGCTCATCGCACGCAACCCAGAAGCGCGACAGTTCGGCTGGAGCCGCATGGTACGCGACGCCGAAGTCTATGCGCGTGGAGAAATCCGGCACCGGGATCACAAGACGATTGATCTCTGGTGCTGGCATCGCGTGTACATGAACCGGGAACGATTTGCGAAGCACGCTCCGCAAATTGCGTTCCTCGATTAACCGAAATGCCCCAGGTCTCGATATGCACGGGGCTTGGGGTACAGGAGTCAACCATGTTCGCAGGTATTACAGAATTCACTTCGGCACTGCAAGGGGACTCGGCTGAATTCATGAAGAAGGTGCAGGCGCTCGTGGTTGGAGTTGCTCGCGAGTACGAGCCGGCGCGGCTGCACGTCGTTCGCATCGACAATTGGTTCGGGCCGAGATGGATGCACTTTGCCGGGAAGCTCTCCACCGGAAAACACTTCTACGCAGGTATTCACAAGACGATCCTGCACGTTCCGCCGTTTGTTCCACACCGAGTGGTAGCAGAGCGAGTCTTTGCCGGTCCGAACTACGACGAGACCGTCGCCAGGCCGCCGTTGCATATCGAGTGCGCGAGCATGCAGGCGCTTTCCAGGCGAATCGCGGACGTGGATAAGGAGGCCGCATTCGTATGGTTCAGCGGTCAGTCCGAGGTACAGAAGCGGGGTTCAATCATGGTTTATCTACCATTTGCTTCGACACCGATGACGAGCCACCGCTGCGAACGCCGCCGGACCGGAGCATTTTACGTGGGTCTGTCGGAACACGAAATGGGCTGGAATCCAGTCATGTTGCGCGGGATTTCGCGTGGTGAGGTGGAGCACCTTAAGGAGTGCGGGAGAGCTTCGACTGGAAGTCAACTCTCCGCCGCAAATTAATAAACGAGCACCAGGAGCTTACGCGCCACAATTCTTGGCCTGTATTCTTTGAGCAAGCATGGAGCGTTATTTCAGCGAATTGGCGACTGCGTTTGTTCGTGGCCGTCTGGATAATCCCACCGCAAGCATCGATGACGGGCTTGCCGCGGGGCTGCGCCTGCACAAATTCAAGCAAAACCAGGATCTCGCTCGTGTTCGAAGAGTGTTGAGTCTGTTGCGCAGCTTGGTGCCAGCAACGCTGCTCGACATTGGTAGTGGACGGGGGACATTTCTCTGGCCTCTGTTGGCAGGATTTCCTGAAGTGGCCGTTACGGCAATCGATGTGCTCGATCAGCGCATCGCAGACTTGAACGCGGTTCGCCAGGGAGGAATTCATCGCCTTCAAGTCGTCCAGATGGATGTCTGCGATCTTACATTTCCCGACACCAGCTTCGACGGTGTCACGATCCTTGAAGTGCTCGAACATTTGCAGAATCCCGAGGCGGCACTCGGCCAGGCTCTGCGCGTGGCGCGACGGTTTGTTATTGCCAGCGTGCCCTCTACACCCGACGACAATCCCGAGCACAGGCATCTGTTCACGGTGAATCGGTTGAGGGACATGGCGGTCGCCGGCGGGTGCCCACAACCGAAGATCGAACACGTGCTCAATCACCGCATTCTTATTTGCATTAAGCCATGAAGCCGATTCTCAAGTATCCACGAACACCACACCTTCTCGGTTCGCGCCAGCAGCGAGGCGACGAGGATCTCGCGATTGTCTCGCCGGAGGAGCTAAGAGGGTGCTTTTTGGTGGCGGAGGAGAAGCTCGACGGTGCCAACAGCGCCATCAGCTTCGATGACGACGGTGAGCTAATTCTTCAGAGTCGCGGCCATGTGCTTTCTGGGGGACCGAGAGAACGGCAGTTCGATCTCCTTAAGCGCTGGGCCAACGCACATCGAGGTACACTTTCGCGCGTTCTCGGCAACAGGTACACCCTGTACGGCGAATGGCTTTATGCGAGGCATACCATCCGCTACGATTGCTTGCCGCATTACTTCATGGAGTTCGATCTGTTCGATCGGGACACGGATCAATTCCTGAGTACCCAGCGACGACGCCAGCTGCTTTCTTCCACTCCGGTTGTTTCGGTTCCTGTACTCGACCAGGGCCGCTTGAGCCGTTTTGAGGGTCTGATCGGCCGCTCGACTTGCTCATCGACGGAGATCATGGAAGGCCTCTACATCAAGTGGGAAGAGGACGGATGCGTCCGCGGCCGCTATAAATATGTGCGCGACAGTTTCACCCAGGCTGTGGAACAAGAAGGGATTCATTGGCTCGACCGCCCGCTTGAACCAAATATGCTGCGCGATGGCGTTGATATCTTTGTGGACCTGCGACAATCCGGGAGCTCCTTATGAAGACGCTGACAGCGCTTTGCCCGGCTCCTCCGGATTGGCAAGTCGAGTGGAACGCAATCGACGAGTCGTTCTCATGGATTCAGCAGCTTCGAGGATGCCGGCAGGACGAAATTTACCATGGCGAAGGCGACGTCTGGATTCACATCCGCATGGTGGTTGAGGCTCTCGCATCGTTCGACGCGTGGCGACAACTACCAGAGAGTGAACGATTCATCTTGTTTGCAGCTGCGCTCCTGCACGATGTCGCGAAGCCCGCGTGCACCCGATTGGACCAAGGGCGAATAACGAGCCGCGGCCATTCTCAACGTGGAGCCATCGACGCTCGCCAGATACTATGGCAGATGCACGCGTCTTTTCCGATCCGAGAACAGATTTGCGCGCTTATCGAACACCACCAGGCCCCCTTCCATCTCATCGATCACGATAATGCGCAGCGGCGCGCGTTCCGAATAAGCCAAACTGCGCACTGTAGGCTTCTTGCGCTGCTCGCCCGTGTCGATGCTCTCGGCAGGATTTGCAATGACCAAGAAACATTGCTCGCGAACATTTCGCTATTCGAAGAGTTGTGCCGAGAGTGCGGCTGTTTGGACTCGCCGCGAGCCTTCCCGTCCGCCCATAGCCGCTTCGAGTATTTCCGCTCGGAAGCTCGTAACCCCGACTATCTCGCACATGAGGATTTCAGCTGCCGGGTGACGGTGATCTCTGGACTCCCGGGAGCGGGAAAGGACACATGGATCAAGGATCACCTGCCAGGTTTGCCAGCTATAAGCCTCGACGCTCTGCGTATTGAACTCGATGAGGAGGCCACGGGCTCCCAGGGGCGCGTGGTGCGGGCCGCGCGGGAGAAGGCGCGCGAGTTTCTTCGGCGTCACGAGGACTTTGTGTGGAATGCTACGAATCTTTCACGGGATCTGAGGACGCAATTGATCGATCTGCTTACTGCTTACCGCGCTCAAGTCCGGATCGTTTACATCGAGGCGTCTCCCGATGCACTCTTTCGCCAAAACCGCGAGCGGTCCAATCCTGTTCCGGCGGCAGCAATCGAACGAATGTTGGGCCGTTGGCAGGTGCCGTCACCGATTGAGGCGCAACAGGTCGAGTACTGGATCGATGGAAAGGCTAACGACTTATTGCGTCACCCATAGATGTGCATTTCTAGTGGCTGTTTTGATGGCTGTTCGTTTCCAACTTTTGTGCACTTGGCTGCGATACATTGCAGGCTCAGGTGCCTGCATATGCCATTGATAATAAACAACTTATGCATTGATGTGCGACGGATTGCGACTCGCTGCAAAACTGCGAAAATCGGACTTAAAATCCGCAGCTCGCAAGGGCGTGGGGGGTTCAAGTCCCCCTCCGGGCACCAGGAATACAAGGTCTTCATCGTCAATCCAGCCACTATATACATGCACCGCTTTGACGTTCGTCCGCAATGTATCTCCTGACACTTGTGTGGGTGGAGGTGTCTGCCTTTCCTGGTCTTTTCCTTCTGTCCGGCTTGCGATGTTTTGACGACAGGATGGAGAGTGTCGTGATAAGTTCGCCGCAACGAAATTTTCTGCTTAAGTGAGAGATCTATGCGGAGACGTACATTTGTGAGCATGGCGGCTGGTGCGGCGATGGGTTTTGCCTGGAAGCCTGATGCTTTTGCCTCTGAACCAGAACCGGAACAGGAATCGAAGCGTCCGACGCCCTATCCCGACGCGGCGGTGGAGGTCGTGGATCCTCGGTTTGCGAAGTATCAGATCATCAGCGCGGCGGTAGAGCGCCTGTATACAGGTGCGCGCTGGGCTGAGGGGCCGGTGTGGTTTGGGGATGGGGGATATCTCATCTTCAGCGATATTCCCAATAACCGGATGCTGCGGTGGCTGGAAGAGACTGGGGAGGTCACTGTGTTTCGCAAGCCATCGAACTACAGTAATGGCAATACGCGCGATCATGAGGGAAGGCTGCTCACCTGCGAGCACGATACGCGGCGCGTTACGCGTACCGAACACGATGGAACCATCACTGTGCTGATCGACAGCTTTCAAGGCAAGAAGCTCAATGCTCCAAACGACCTGGTCGTCCATTCGGATGGGGCTATCTGGTTCAGCGATCCTGGCTATGGGATCATGTCGAACTATGAAGGGCATAAGGCAGCTTTCGAGTTGCCGGCCAATGTTTACCGGCTTGACCCGAAGACGCGCGTGGCGACGGTTGTGACGAGCGATCCGGTGAAGCCCAACGGCCTGTGTTTTTCTCCGGACGAGAAGGTGCTTTATATCGTGGATAGCGCGATCCCGAAGGACCCGCATGCGCCGCGCCCGATTCGAGCCTATGACGTGGTGGATGGAGCGAGGCTGGCCAATGGGCGCGTGTTTGCGAATATGTCGCCGGGCACCTCCGATGGCATTCGCTGCGATGTGGATGGCAATCTCTGGTCTGCCGCAGGGTGGGGCGCAGAGAGCTTTAACGGGGTGCATATCTTTGCTTCCGACGGCACTCTGATCGGGAAGATTCATCTGCCGGAAGCGTGCGCCAATCTCTGTTTTGGAGGCGCGAAGAAAGACCGGCTGTTCATGACGGCTAGCCAGTCTCTTTACTCGCTGTATGTCGGGACGGAAGGCGCCCAGAGGCCCTAATACAACGACAGGTCTGAACATGGACTTGCCTGGCTCTTTTGACATCGTTGGCGAAGGGACAGCTTCCGTGGCAATGCGCAGAGAAACCGCAGGTCCTTCGGCTGCGTTTGGCACAAAATACGTGCCAAACTTCGCTCAGGATGACCCATCTTTGAGAGATGCCAACAGAGCTAACCTGCCCCATCGTATTCATGCGGCGAAGCGACCTTGTAGAATTCCGTGGGTGAGGCGATTCGCTTTACGCGAGGGTCTATTTCGGGTGGCTTCTTCGTTGGACAATGTGAATTTCGGTCCATTGCGACGCGCATCTCTTCTGTGGATTGCGATGCTGGCTCTCTGTGCAGTCTGTTTTGGGCAGGCTGCTGCGTCGCCATCTCCAGAGCAGGTGACCGTGCAGGGAACGGTAGAAAATGCGGCTCATACGCCAGTAGCAGACGCCACTGTGAGCCTGCAGGGCGCCAATCCGGCGTCGATGCGCAATGCGATGACCGATTCTGGGGGAAGGTTCACGTTTCAAGTTGCGAAGGGAGGCAGCTTTACCCTGCGCGCTGAGAAAGCCGGCCTGCATAGCCGCGCGATGGAGATCGTTGCGTCGCAGGGAGTGGCGGTCACGTTGGTGCTGGAAGGTGGGACCGCTGCAGCGGATGCGATGGAGTTTGCCGACAAGCCAAATTTCACTGTAGCTGGGGTGGTGGATTGGACTGCCGTGGGCGGTCATGGTTCAGATGCGATCTTGCGCACTACCGAAGGGCTGGCGCGCGATACGGTTGCATTGAAGGCGCGCCAAGGAGAGCCGAATGGGACAGGCTCGACTGCGGCAGATCTGCATCGTGTAGCTGCCGAGCGGGCCGAGAAAGCGGGCGATGCGCTGACCGCTGTGCATGAGTTTGAGCAGGCAGCGCGGCTCGATGCGAGCGAAGAGAATTATTTTGCATGGGGATCGGAGCTGCTGCTGCATCGCGCTGTATGGCAGGCGCAGGAGATATTTGGCAAAGCTCTTGGCGCTTATCCAAAGTCGGCGCGAATCCACACCGGTCTGGGTACGGCGCTCTTTGCCGAAGCGAAGTACGATGAGGCGGCTCGGCGTTTGTGCGAGGCGGCCGACCTTAACCCTGAGGATGCTGCTCCGTATTTGTTCCTAGGCAAGATTGGTATTGTTGCTCCGACGCCTTTGCCCTGTGTTGAGGAGAAGCTGGCTCAGTACGCCAGGCTGCAGCCGGGCAATGCGCTGGCGAATTATTTTTACGCTATGGCTATTCTGAAACGGCAGGAACAGGCTCCCGATCCGGCGTTGAAACTACAGGCAGAGGCGCTCTTTTCCAGGGCAGTTGCGGATGATGCGAAATGTGGCGATGCTTATCTGCAACTTGGGATTTTGTCCTATGCCAAGCGCGATGTGGCGAAGGCCGTTGACTACTACACCAAAGCTATCGAGGCAAATGGCCAACTGGGCGAAGCGCACTACAGGCTGGGGGTAGCGTATGATCGCCTCGGCGAATCTGAGAAGGCTAAACAGGAGTTTCAGATTCACACTGAGATCGAGAGACAGCAGGCCGAAGCGGTGGAGCGACAGCGCCGCGAGGTGAAGCAGTTCCAAGTAGTGATGCAGGGGCAGCCTGGGGCAACGCAAACGAATTAAAAATGGACTGGGGACAATCTATGTGGAAGCTTTTTGCACTCGTACTGGCCGGCGCAATGACTGCGCAGGCTGCGGATCTGCCGACGAAGTCCTACCTTAACCTGACCGCTGTCAAGATCATGGTTGCGGCATCGGAAGCGAAGGCCAAAGAGCTGAATGTGAGCGTGACCATCTGCGTGGTAGACGAGGGCGGCAACCTGCTCTTTCTGGAGCGCGGTGAGACGGCTCCACTGAACACGCTGGACTTTGCACAGAAAAAAGCACGCCATGCGGCCTTCTATGGCAGCCCATCGAAAGATGGCCAGGATGCGGCTAAGAGCAATCCGATGGTGATTGCTTTTCCTGCTTTCTTTCCCAATCAGGGCGGCCTGCCGATTAAGCTGAACGGGCAGATTCTAGGCGGCATGTCGGCTAGTGGAGCCAAGTCTGAGATTGATGAGCAGATTGCTCAGGCCGGCATCGACGCGCTGTTGAAGAAGTAACGCGCCGAATCGGCTCAGCTCTGCTTTGGTTTGTAGTTGGCGATAATGCCGTCGCCCTCGCGGATGGTGAGAATCTGATTGGCCTTGACCTGCTTGAAGATTTCGAGCTTCTGAGTGGTCGGCCATTTCACTTCGATCACATCCGCGATCTCGCTTTTGCCGAGGCCAAAGTGGAGGCGCAGGTCGCTCTGCGACATCACGCTGGTACCGCTGTTCACCTCGTCCATCTGCGTATGCTTGCCGGTCGTTACACGTACTCGCGCGCCGATTGCGGTGCGGTTGCACTTGGTGCCGACGAGCTTGATCTTGATCCAGTTTTGCTTGTTGCCACCATCGTTCCGTAAGAGCGACGGCGGGTCGTTGAGGTTCAGGATCAGCGCGCCCATGCTGCCGTCGTTGTTCCA
>Ga0105248_10001115_pt1 | contig 29857 bp, 35 predicted proteins | sample KBSS34metaG_FD_81524 | JGI IMG/M metagenome (GOLD analysis project Ga0105248, IMG submission 81524) | Switchgrass rhizosphere microbial communities from Kellogg Biological Station, Michigan, USA - KBS S3-4 metaG | ecosystem: Host-associated > Plants > Roots > Rhizosphere > Soil | place... | reverse complement strand
TGCCCTTGAGCTCCAGCAGCAGGCGCTCGGCGGTCTTCTTGCCGATGCCCGGCACCTTCTGCAGCCGACCGCCTTCCTGGCGCGCGACCGCGCCGGCGAGGTCGCTCACCGACAGGCCCGACAGCACGCCCAGCGCGGTGCGCGCCCCGATGCCGCTGATCTTCACGAGCTGGCGAAACGCGCGCCGCTCGTTGTCGGTCCCGAATCCGTAGAGCAGATGCGCATCCTCGCGCACGACGAGATGCGTGTACAGCGTGATGCGTTCGCCGGTGCCGGGCAGGTTGTAGAACGTGCTCATCGGCACGTCCACCTCGTATGCGACGCCCTGCACGTCGAGCAGCAGCTGCGGCGGATTTTTTTCGAGCAACGTGCCCGAGAGGCGTCCTATCATGATGGATGATTATGGCACGGCCGCAAACATGAAGCCTTGCCCGTGAAGCTCATCGCGGCAGCGCGGCGAGATGAGCGGGAATTTCCGCCAGCGACGCGAGCACGAGGGGCTCCAGCGCGATCAGCGCGGCCGACGGCGGATGCATGTCGGGAACCATGATGGGCGTCATGCCGGCGGCGAGCGCGGCGCGTACGCCAGGCTCGGAATCCTCGAGCACGAGGCATCCGGCGGCGTCCTCGCCGAGCCGCTCCGCGGCGGCGAGAAAAATATCGGGGGCGGGCTTCCCGTTCGCAACCTCATCGCCGCCGATCAACGCGACAAAGCGCGGCAACAATGCGGTCTGCGCGAGCTTCGCCTGCGCACGATCGCGGCGCGTCGACGTGGCGACGGCCTTGGGGATGCCTTCCGCTTCGAGCCAATCGAGCAGCGCCAGCAGGCCCGGCTTGAGCGCGATGCCTTCGCGTTCGACGATCGCGTCGTACGCGACATGCCAGGCGCGCATCAGGTCGGCCGTCGGAAAATCCGGACCATGGCGATCGACGATGAGGGTCGCACAGTCACGGAAGTTCCGGCCGACCATCGGCACAATGAGCGCGAGGTCGAAGTCGACGCCTACCGCGGTCGCGGCGTCGGACCACGCGCGCGGCGCCAGGCGCTCGGTGTCGAGCATGAGGCCATCCATGTCGAAGATCACCGCATGCGGACGGCGAACGGGGCGCGGCGCGCGCGTCATCGGACGAAGCGGCCGGAACGGCGCTTGTAGCCGGACGCGCGCAACTCGCCCACGCCGACGCTTCCATGCGCGTGACAGATCGCGCAGGCGAGCGCATCGGCGGCGTCCGGCGACGGGGTGCCGCTCAGTTGCAACAGGCGGCGGACCATTTCCTGGACCTGCGATTTCACTGCGCGACCCTGGCCGACGACGGCCTGCTTGACTTGGCCCGCCGTGTATTCGTGCACCGGCAGGCCGGCCAGCACCGCGGCGGCAATTGCCGCGCCGCGCGCCTGGCCGAGCAGCAACGTCGAATTGGGGTTGACGTTGACGAAGACCTTTTCCACCGCGACCTCGGTCGGTCGCTCCTCGGCGATGACATGCGCGATGTCGCGCGCAATGATGCCGAGCCGCACCGGCAGGCTGTCGCCGGTCGCGCGGATGCATCCGCTCGTGACGTACACCAGCTTGTTGCCCTGCTGCACGAGGATTCCAAAACCCGTCACGCGCAGGCCGGGATCGATACCGAGAATGCGGCGTACGGGCGCGTCGATGGGCAAGGGGAGGCTAGGTCTGATCGAGCACGGCCGACGTATAGACGTCCTGCACGTCGTCGAGCGCTTCGAGCGCATCCAGCAACTTCTGCATGCGTGCCGCGTCGTCGCCGGTCATTTCGACCTCGGTGGCGGGTTTCATCGTCACTTCGGCGAACGCTGCCTTGAAGCCGGCTTTGGCGAGGGCATCCTTCACGGCGATGAAGTCGTACGGCCCGGTGATGACCTCGAGGCTGCCGTCGTCGTGGGTGACGATGTCGTCGGCGCCCGCATCGAGCGCGGCTTCCATCAGCTTGTCCTCGTTCGTTCCCGGCGCGAACAGGATCTGCCCGCAATGCTTGAACAGGAACGCGACGGAACCATCGGTGCCGAGATTGCCGCCGTATTTCGAAAACGCGTGGCGGACGTCGGCGACGGTGCGCGTCTTGTTGTCGGTCATGCAATCGACAATCACGGCAGCCCCATTGATGCCATAGCCCTCGTAGCGGATTTCCTCGTAGGCAACGCCTTCGAGATCGCCGGCGCCGCGCTTCGCCGCGCGCTCGATCGTATCCTTCGGCATGTTCTGGCTCATCGCCTTGTCGATGGCCAGGCGAAGCCGCGGATTCATCGAGGCGTCAGCGCCTCCGAGCCGCGCGGCGACCGTGATTTCCTTGATGAGGCGGGTGAAGATCTTGCCGCGCTTGGCGTCCGTCGCGGCCTTCTTGTGCTTGATATTCGCCCATTTGCTGTGGCCGGCCATGATTTCTTTCGCGATGCATTGTGCCCAGGGCTGAAATTATACGCGGGGCATCCGCTGCGTCGGCCCCGAAGCCGGATGGAGCGGATCAAAGGACTCCCTGGTCCGTCAGGAATTTTTGCAGGACCTGCAGCCTGACTTCCGCATCGTTGATCTCGAGCATGCTCTGCTTGATGTGCAGGGGAAGCGGCAGAAACTCCGCCAACCGGTATCCGACCCATGACGCATCGCCATACTCGCGTTCGGCCGGAAAATTCTGAGGGCCGACGCGCGCCGCGATCAATTCCAGCAGGTTGGCGAGTGGCTGGTAAGTTTCGGCGAGCGCCAAGGCCGGCTCCGCGGGGATCGGCGTCACCTCGCCGATGAGGAGGCCCGAGGTTTCCACGGCATGCCGGCGGATCTGGAACCGGGTTTCGCCGAGCGTGGCGACGTGCAGGATGCCAAGCTGCGGCATGTCCCAATCGGTGATTCGCGCGAGCGTGCCGACATTGGCGATCGCAGGCAGCGCACCGGCGGGCGTTGCGACCTCTTCACCCTGGGTGATGAGACAAACGCCGAACGGCCGGTTGCCGGTAAGACACGCCTTCGCCATGTCGATGTAACGCTGCTCGAACACTTTGAGCGGCAGCAAGCCTCCCGGGAACAATACGGTCTTCAACGGAAACAACGCGAGCGAGTAGGGCTCGCGCACTGCGCCGACGGTACGAAACGGCCACATTACGCGGAACCGGATCCCGGGATCGACTCGGCAGCCACCGGGGCGCCCCAGCGTGCAACGAGATCGTGCGGCACGCGCAACTGGTCGAGCACGCGCGCGACGACGAAATCCACAAGGTCGTCCACGGTCTGCGGGTGGGTGTAGAAGCCCGGCGCAGGCGGCAGGATCACGGCGCCGGCGCGGGCGAGCTTCAGCATGTTCTCGAGATGAATCACCGACAGCGGCGTCTCGCGCGGCACGAGCACCAGCGGGCGGCGCTCCTTCAACATCACGTCGGCCGCACGTTCGATCAGATTATCGGCGAGCCCGTGGGCGATCGCGCCCAGCGTGCCCATGCTGCACGGGCACACGGCCATCGCGTCCGCCGGATTCGAGCCCGACGCGACCGGCGCCATCCAGTCTTCGCGCGCATACACCGAAAGCTGGCCATCGGACGCCGCGTAGCGCTCGCTGAAAAAGCGCACGGCCTCGCGTGGCTGGGTTGGAATCGTGAGATTGCATTCCTGTCTCGCCACCACCTGTGCGGCGGTCGAATACAGCAGAAACACGCGGCAGCGCGCGGCGACCAGGCATTGCAGCAGCCGCAGACCGAACGGCATGCCCGAGGCGCCGGTAAAAGCCAGGGTCACGGTGTGCGGTGCGCTCATTGGATGCATGGGCGAGGCGGTGCGGCGGCGTCGTTCAGCCGAGTTCCCGGTGGCGGGCCAGCACCTGGTAACGCGCGCCGAATGTCCTGGCCAACCGCTCGACCAGATAGACCGAGCGATGCCTGCCGCCGGTGCACCCGACGGCCACGGTCAGGTAATTGCGATTGTCGCGCGCATAGTCGGGCAGCCAGCTCGCCACGAAATGATAGATGTCGCCGTACATGCGCTCCACTTCCGGCAGCGCCTCGAGATAGGCGACCACCGGTGCGTCGCGGCCGTCCAGCGGCGCGAGCAGCGGCTCGTAGTGCGGATTCGGCAGGCAGCGCACGTCGAACACGAGATCGGCGTCGAGCGGCACGCCGTGCTTGAACCCGAACGATTCGAAGAGCAGCGTGAGCTTGGTCGGATCGACGGCGATGAAATCCTTGATCCAGCCGCGCAGCGCCGCCGCCGACAGATCGCTGGTATCGAACGTGAAGCCGAGCGCGCGCGTCTCGGCGAGCAGCGCGCGCTCGTGATCGATCGCTTCGGTCAGCGTCCGTTCGTCGCTGGAAAACGGATGCCGCCGCCGTGTCTCGGAAAATCGCTTGACCAGGGTGTCGGTCTTGGCATCCAGATAGAGAAAACGCACGGTCCAGCCGGCTTGTCTTGCCTGCGCGATCACCGCAGCGAGATCCGGGAGTCCGGGGTCGCTCTTGACGTCGAGCGAGATAGCGATGCGGTCCTGTCCGCCTTGTGCGAGATTGGCGGCGGTCTGCCCCACCATCGATGTCGGCAGGTTGTTGATCGCGTGGTAGCCGGAGTCCTCGAGCGCCGCCAGGACAACGCTCTTGCCGGAGCCGGAGACGCCGCCGATCAGCAGAAGGTCCACGGTCGCTTTAGCGTCGGCAGGCCGGGTCAGGAGCCATCTTCCATCAGCTTCTGCTGTCGCTCGATGAACTCCTTGGTGCTGTCGATGCCGCGCTGGTTGAGCACGAAATTGCGCACGGCCGCTTCCACCAGAACCGCCAGGTTGCGGCCGGCCGCGACGGGGATCGTCACCTTGCGAATGGGCACGGACAACACGTCCTGGTATGTCGCGTTGACCTGCAGCCGATCGAGCTCGGCGAACGCTTCGTTGCCGTGATCCTCGAGATGCACGAGGAGTTTCAGGAGTTTGCGCGGCCTGACGGCCGTCTCGCCGAAGATCGTGCGGATGTTGAGAACGCCGATGCCGCGGACTTCGAGGAAGTCGCGCAGCACCGCGGGGCACCGGCCTTCGATCGTGTCGGGAGAAATGCGATACAGCTCGACGATGTCGTCGGCGACGAGCCCGTTGCCGCGCGAGATGAGCTCCAGCGCAAGCTCGCTCTTGCCGATCGCCGACGCACCGGTGATCAGAACGCCCATCTCCAGCACGTCGAGAAAGACGCCATGCAGCGTCGTCGATTCGGCCAGCACGCGGGCGAGGTACAGGCGGACCACGTCGACAAGGTGCGGCGACGGCTGCGGCGAGGTGAAGAGCGCGATGTGATGCTTGTTGCATTGATCGAGCAGGTACTGCGGCACCTCTTCGCCGTTGGCGACGACGATGGCGATCAGCTCGGGCGTGAACATCCTGTTGATGGAGCTGTGCTGCTCTTCTCCGGGAAGTCCGCGGAGGTAGCTGCCTTCGGCCGCCCCCAGGATCTGGATGCGGAAGGGATGGATGAGATTCATGTGACCGACCTGGCCGACGGTCGGCTTCAGCGCGGCATCGCCGGTCAACACCCGGCTGCCGCCCTGGCGACCGCCCTTCCAGTGCAATCCAAGCCGTTCGCTGTTGTCGTCGAACAGCCGCTGGACGCTGATCTGGCGCATGGCCGCTTCGCCGCTCACGTCTCGGCCTCTTTGCATCGTCCGTGCGATGCGAGACAACCGCGGTTCGGCCTCCCGAGCCGATTCGCGTTTGCTCTCGCCCTTCGGCCTCCTTGCACAGGCACAGCGAATGCGCAATATTGGCGCGTCGGCCTCCGAAGGCGATTCGCGTTTGCTCTCGCCCTTCGGGTATCGCCGCTCACGCCTTCCTTTTCGCCGCTCACGTCTCGGCCTCCCACGCGCGAAACAGGTTCACGAGGTCCGCGGCGCTGGTCGCCGCCGCGAGCCTTTCCCGAAACGCCCTCTCCGAAAACATCTGCGCAAGCTCCGACAGCAGCTGCAAGTGCAGGTCCGTTGCCTGCTCCGGCACGAGCAGCACGAATACCTGCGACACCGGTTTGCTGTCGGGAGCGTCGAACGAGACCGGCTCCTTCAGGCGCAGGAAGGCGCCGCGCGCCTCCTTCAGTCCCTTGATCCGGCCATGAGGGATTGCGATGCCCTGGCCCAGTCCGGTCGACCCGAGCTTCTCGCGCGCGGCGAGGCTCGAGGCCACCACGCCGGCATCAAGTCCCGCGCTTGCGGCGAACAACGCGCCCGTCGCCTCGAACAGGCGCGCCTTCGACGGGACGTCGATATCGAGCGCGATGTTCGCGAGAGGGAGCAGTTCTGCGATCTGGTTCATCGGGAGGGCAACGGTTTTTTGGAAGCCCCCGGAAATGAAACGGCGGGCGGTCAGTACCCCTGACCCCCGCCGCCAATGGGCAGCGAAAAATTATACGCCCGTCAATCGGCCTTCAGGCCTGTGGGCTCGGACGTGGCAAGAGACCGCTCGATCGTCTCGCGGTCGGGACGGTGCGCCGAGATTTTCTCCTTGTATTTCACCACTTGCCGGTCGAGCTTGTCGGCCAGCATGTCGATCGCGGCGTACATGTCGGGATCGACCGCCTCCGCATGGATTTCCTTGCCCCGCACATGGACGTTCGCCTCGACTTTTTTCCGCAGCTTGTCGACCGAAAGGACCACATTGACGTCGATCACGTGGTCGAAATGCCGGTTCACGCGCTCGAGCTTGGAAAGCACGTAGGCGCGAATCGCGGGGGTTATTTCGAGGTGAACGCCGGTAAGGGTCAAGTTCATCAAGCTCTCCTAGCCGTGGCAAAGATCGTATCGTCGATACGCAAGATGCACGCCAAGCAACCTCCTACATCGCCTTGCGCATGTTGACGGGAGGAATCGAAAGCGCCTCCCGATATTTGGCGATTGTGCGCCTGGCGACGATGATGCCCTGGGTTCCGAGCAGCTCGGCGATCCGGCTGTCGGTCAGCGGCGTCGCCGGGCTCTCGGCCGCGATCAGCTGCTTGATGAGGGCCCGGATCGCGGTCGCCGATGCTGCGCCGCCGGTATCGGTAGCCACATGGCTGCCGAAGAAATATTTGAGTTCAAAAGTGCCGCGCGGCGTCAGCATGTACTTCTGCGTCGTCACGCGTGAAATCGTGGATTCGTGGAGGTCCAGCATGTCGGCGATTTCGCGCAGCACCATCGGCCGCATGGCGACCTCGCCGTGCTCGAAAAACCGGCGCTGGCGCTCGACGATGGCCTGCGCGACGCGCAGGATGGTCTCGAAGCGCTGCTGTACGTTGCGGATCAGCCATTTCGCCTCCTGCAGCTGCGCCGACAGCTGCTGGTTCGACGACTCGCGATTGCGCGTGAGAATGTCGGCGTAGATCCGGTTCAGGCGCAGCTTGGGCATCGCGGCTTCGTTGAGCGACGCGACCCACTGATTGCGTACTTTGCGTACGACAACATCCGGGATCACGTAGTTCGCCTCGTCGTTGGCGAACGCCGCGCCCGGGCGCGGGGTGAGGCTGCGGATCAGCTCGCGCACCGACTTGACGCACGCTTCGTCGCAATGCAGCACGCGACGCAGCTTGGTGAAGTCTCGCGCGGCCAGCAACGGCAGGTGCCCCTCGACGATCTTGAGGGCTTCGCTGCGATACGGGGTGTCGGCGGGCAGGGCGCGCAGCTGCAGACCCAGGCATTCGGCGGGATCGCGCGCGCCCACGCCCGGCGGCTCGAAACTCTGCAGGTACTTGAGCCCGATCATGAGCTCTTCGGGCTCGAGTGCGTCTTTCTCGGAGAACATGTCGGCGATCTCTTCGAGCGACGCCTTGAGGTAGCCGTCGTCGTCGATGGCGTCGATCAGCGCGGCGACAATCTGCCGATCGCGCAGCGGCAGGTTGAGCAGCGCGAGCTGGCTCATCAGGTGATCGCGCAACGAGCTCAGGGCGACTTGCTGCGGCGCGAAGTCGTCGTCCTCGCTGGCGCTGCCGCCGCCCCAGTCGCCGTCGGTCGCGCCGCCGCCGTAATCGGAGAAATCGGTGACATCGGGCAGGTCGTCGCGGGTCGGCGCGCTGTCGACGCCGGCCATGCCCTCGGCGTCGGAGTCGCCGTCGTCGTCGCGGGACGGACGTTCGATCGTGACCGGGCCGGGCGCCGTGCCCGAAAACTCCGGCGGCGGCGATTCGTCGTCGCCGTCCTCGCGCTCGAGCAGGGGATTCTCCTGCAGCATCCGGTCGACCTCGGCATTCAGCTCGAGCGTCGACAATTGCAGCAGCCGGATCGACTGCTGCAGCTGCGGTGTCAGCGTGAGATGCTGGGTAAGCTTGAGCTGGAGCGTTTGCTTCATCTAACCCACGATTCGCTCATAGCCGGAAATGTTCGCCGAGATAGACCTTGCGGACATCCTCATTATAAACAATCTCGCCCGGAACGCCCGACGCGAGGACGCGCCCCTCGTTGATGATATACGCGCGGTCGCAAATGCCAAGCGTTTCTCGTACGTTGTGATCGGTGATCAGCACGCCGATGCCGCGCTCCTTGAGGAAGCCGATGATCTTCTGAATATCGAGCACCGCGATAGGATCGACGCCCGCGAACGGCTCGTCGAGCAGGATGAAGCGCGGCCGCGTCGCGAGCGCGCGCGCGATTTCGCAGCGCCGCCGCTCTCCGCCCGAAAGCGACACCGCCGGTGCGTCGGCGAGATGGGAAATCGACAGGTCTTCGAGCAACGCGTCCAGCCGGTTGGACAGCGTGTCCGGATCGAGGTCCTGTAGTTCGAGGATCGCCCGCACGTTTTCCGAAACCGTGAGCTTGCGGAAGATCGACGCTTCCTGCGGCAGGTAGGACAGGCCCCTGCGCGCACGCTGATGGATGGCAAGATGGGAGAGATTCTCTCCGTCGAGCTCGATGCGCCCGCCGTCGGCCGCGACCAGCCCGACGATCATGTAGAAGCATGTCGTCTTCCCGGCGCCGTTGGGTCCCAGCAGGCCGATCACTTCGCCGCTCGCCACATCGAGCGAGACGTCGTGAACGACAGTGCGCGCCTTGTATCGTTTCTGCAAGCGTGCCGCGGTCAGCTGACTCACGGCGCTCTCACCGTACGCTCATTTGGCGGCTGGCGCGAGTTCGCCCGACGGCTGGAGCGTCAGTGGTGGCTGGGCGTTGGTATCCGGACTTTTGCCTGGCGTTCCTTTGCCGGGGACGCCGTCGCTTTTTGGCTGGAAGGAGCCGCGCACCCGATCGTTGCGGCCAATGTCGCCAGCGGCCGCGGGCACGGAGGACGGGCGCCCTTCCGCCTTGAACAGTTCGGTCGCCGAATTGTAGGAAATGTAATTGCTGCGGATTTCGTCGGCGCCGCGCTTGAGGATTGCATTGTCGAAAAGCTCGAGCTGCTCCTTCGGGCCGTCGTACTCGGCACGCTGCGCCCAGCCCTCGTAATAGCCCTCGGCGCCGTCGCGCTTCTGGCGGAATGCAAGCGGATTGCCGAATACGGTCGCCGACAGCGAATTGTCGGCGTTCTGCTTGAAGTTGATCCGGTCCGCCTTGATGGTCATCGTGCCCTGCGTGATCACCACGTTGCCCTTGAGCACGCCGGTGCGCTTTTCGTAGTTGACCTCACCATCATCGGACGTGAACGTGATCGGCTTTTCCCGATCGGCCTTCTCGGCGTGCAGGGGAGCCGCGAGCAGCGTTGCGCAAATGGCGAACATCGCACGGAAAGTGGGAGACGGGCAGGTCACTTCGGCAGCGCTTGCGGTTGTAGCGTTCCGCGGATCGCGGAGTTGAGCTTGAGGGTCTTGGCCTTGTTGTCGAGCCGGAGCCCGGTGGAGTGAATTGTCCCACGCGGCTCCTCGATCGTCACCGGCTTGTCGGTGGTCGCGAGCTCCTGGTCCGGGATCACATGCAGATATTCGGTCGTCACGGTGACCGGTCCGGTCGGGCTTTCGCCGGGGCGTATGGGTCCCGCATCGCGGACCGCGCGCACGCTGCCCGTGAACACGACGTCCTTGCGATCGCCGGACAGCTTGCCGTGCGCGGCGGTGATCCTGAAGGCGGGCTTGCCGGCTTCGGTTTGCGCCAGCATCGGGTTGGTGAATTCGGTCGTCTGGTCGTCGCCGAAGTGCAGCGCGCGCTTGCCCTCGATAATCTGCGTCGGCCGGCCCTTTTCATCCAGCGTGATCGAGCGGAAGCCGTCCACATAAATGTCGGGATCGTGCCGCTCCGAGCCGTCGCGGCGTGGCGGGGGCGGCTGGACTTGCGAGTCGAGCCAGTACGTGAGTGCCGCGAGGCTCCCGAGCAGCAACACCGGCGACCACGCCGTGATGCGGTCGAGGATTGAACGAGCACGGATTTCGCGGGCCATGGTTTTGCGTCAGGCTGCGCGCGGCGGCATTCCGGCGAATGTCGCGCCCTGCGCCGCGAGAATGAGCTCGGCGAGCTCGCGCACCGCGCCGGCGCCACCCTCGCGCGTCGTGACGTAATGGGCATGCTCGCGCACCGTCGCCGGCGCGTGCGGGACCGCGATCGCAAAGCCGCACGCCTGAAACACCGGGACGTCGGGGAGATCGTCGCCGATATGCGCGCACGCGTCCGGCGCGAAGCCCAAGTCCTTCCGCAGCGCTTCCCACGCGGCCAGCTTGTCGGCGGCGTCGAGCACCACGTGCGCGACGTTGAGCATACGGGCGCGGTGGGTCACCGCGGGTGCCGCGCTGCCGGTGATCCAGGCGACGGCGATGCCGGCGCGCGCCAGCAGGTTGATCCCCACGCCGTCCAGCGAGGAGAACGCCTTCATCTGATGGCCAAGGTCGTCGACGTAGATCTTTCCGTCGGTCAGGACGCCGTCGACGTCGCAGGTCAGGAATCGCACGCGGCGCGCGCGACCCAGCGCATCGGTCGGCATCAAACGATTCTCGCCCGGAACAGATCGTGCAGGTGCAGCGCGCCAACGAGCCTTCGCTGCGCGTCGACGACGAGCAGTTGCGAAACTTTGGGCGCGGCTTCCATGATCTCCACGCAATCGACGGCGAGCTGCTCGGGTCGCACGGTGCGTGGCGTGCGCGTCATCAGTTGCGCGACCGAAATCGCCGCGACATCGCGGATGCCGTCGAGACAGCGCCGCAGGTCGCCGTCGGTGAAGATGCCGGCGACGTGCCCTTCGCCGTCGACGACGGCCGTCATGCCCATGCCCTTGCGGCTCATCTCGACGATCGCTTCGCCCAGCGTCGCGGTGAGCGGGGATGCCGGCAGCGCGGCGCCCGTGCGCATGATGTCGGCCACCCGGGTCAGCAATCTGCGGCCAAGCGTTCCCCCCGGATGCGAGCGGGCGAAATCCTCGGTCGAGAAGCCGCGAGCATCGAGCAGCGCGAGCGCCAGCGCGTCGCCGAGCGCGAGCGCCGCCGTCGTGCTCGCGGTCGGTGCGAGTCCCAGCGGACACGCCTCGGTGTCGACGGCCGCGTCCAGGTGAATGTCCGCCGCTTGCGCGAGCGAGCTTTGCTCGTTGCCGGTCAGCGCGACCAGGCGCGCGCCTTCGCGTTTGAGATGCGGCGTCAGCGTCACCAGTTCATCGGTTTCGCCCGAATTGGAAAGCATGATGACGACGTCGTCCTGCGTGATCATGCCGAGGTCGCCATGCGAGGCGTCGGTCGGATGCACGAAGAACGCCGGCGTGCCGGTCGAGGCGAGCGTCGCCGCGAGCTTGCGCCCGATGTGTCCCGACTTCCCGACGCCGCATACGACGACGCGACCCTGGCAATGCAGGATGAGCTCGACCGCGGCCACGAACGCGGCGCCGATCCGGGTCGACAGTGCCGTGATCGCGGCCGCTTCGGTCGTGAGCACTTCGCGCGCAAGCGCCAGCGCACGCGCCGCATCGACGGCGACGGCCTTCCCACTGGTTACCGCTTCCGGGGCCCTGCTGTTCATCTTCAAAGTATAACCGGCGGCGCCAAGCCGTACTCGCCGCTGGCGCGGCTCCGTGCGACTTGGCGCCGAAGGCAGTCAGAGGGGAGAGCTTCGGGCGGCCGCGCGCTCTCCCCCGGAAACGGCACGAAGCGCGTCGATCATAAGCCGCTGCGCGGCCGTTCAGTAACGCGCAGGCGCGCTGACAGCCTTCGACGGGCGCAAGCATTCATTGGCTTTCAGTGCGCAGGCGCGCGCTACTAAGCTTCGGCGAAGCCGAATATGGCGCTTCGCGCCCGTTCAGTAACGCGCAGGCACACTGACAGCCTTCCATGAGCGCATGCGTTCGCCGGGGCTTTCAATGCGCAGGCGCGCGCTACCGAGCTTCGGCGAAGCCGACCGCGATCGGCGCGCTTCGTGCCTTTTCTACACGAAAAGCGCGCGGCCGCCCGAAGCTTTTCGTGCTAACTTCATCGGGACAAAATCTTGGCGCGCGCTGCCGTGCGCCGTGGGCAAATTGAGGGCCGCCAAGATTTTGTCCCGAAGCCCTCATGCCCCATACCTTAGTGCTCATCATCACCCTGCTCGCGGCGGCCGTCGTCGTCGTGGTCGTCTGCCGGCTCGCGCGGCTGCCGCTGATCGTCGGCTACCTGGTCGTCGGCGTGGCGGTGGGGCCGCACGCGCTGGCGTGGGTGCCTTACGACGACACGACGCGTTACATCGCCGAATTCGGCGTCGTCTTTCTCATGTTCTCGATCGGGCTCGAGTTCAGCCTGCCGCAATTGCGCGCGATGCGCCGCGCGGTCTTCGGCCTCGGCCTCGCGCAGGTCGCCATTACCAACGCCGTTGCGATGATCGCACTGCACTTCGTGGGCTATGGGTGGCAGGCCGGCCTGGTGCTGGGCGGCGCGCTGGCGATGAGTTCCACGGCCATCGTGTCGAAGATGCTGGCCGAACGGATGGAACTCGGGACGCCGCACGGCCGCGACATCATGGGTGTGCTGCTGTTCCAGGATCTCGCGGTGGTCGCATTCCTCATCATCATTCCATCGCTGCACAAGTCCGGGTCCGACCTCGCGTGGGCGCTCGGCATTGCCGGGGTCAAGGCCGCGGCCGCGCTGATCCTCATCCTGTTCCTCGGCCAGCGGCCGATGCGCGCGTGGTTCCACCTGGTGGCGCGGCAACGCTCGTCGGAGCTGTTCGTGCTGAACGTGCTGCTGGTGACGCTGGGCCTCGGCGCGCTCACGGAATTGCTCGGCCTCTCGCTGGCGCTCGGCGCGTTTCTCGCGGGGATGCTGATCGCGGAGACCGAATACCGATATCAGGTCGAAGAGGACATCAAGCCGTTTCGCGACGTGCTGCTCGGACTCTTCTTCATCACCGTCGGCATGGCGCTCGATCTCGCCGTGGTGTTCGCGAACCTGCCGTGGGTGCTGTTCCTGGTCGTCGTCCCCGTGCTCGCCAAGCTGGTGCTCATCGTGGTGCTCGCCCGCCTCTTTCGCGCGCCGCTGGCCACTGCGCTGCGTGTCGGTTTCTACCTGGCGCAGGCGGGGGAGCTTGCCCTCGTGATGCTGGCGCTCGCGTTTCAGAACGACATCCTGCCGCGGGATCTCCTTCAGCCGGTGCTGGCGGCGATGATCATCTCGATGCTGCTCTCGCCCGTCCTCATCCAGTCGGCCGAGCCCATGGTGCGCAGGCTGACAGCCAACGACTGGCTGGCACGCGCGGCGCAGGTCACGCAGATCGCGGCGCGGACGATGGCGCGCCAGGATCACATCATCATCTGCGGCTACGGCCGCAGCGGACAGAACCTCGCGCGGCTGCTCGAAGCCGAAGACATTACGTACGTCGCGATGGATTCGGACCCGGAGCGCGTGCGCGAAGCGGCCGCCGACGGCAGCAGCGTTGTCTATGGCGACGCGAGCCGCCGCGAGGCGCTTGGCAGCGCCGGCTTGAACAAGGCGCGCGCGGTCGCCATCACGTTTGCCAACACGCCGGTGGCGCTCAAGATCCTGCACAACGTCCATCAGCAGCGGCCCGAGTTGCCGGTGATCGTGCGCACGGTCGACGACAGCGAAATCGACCGGCTGCTCGAGGCCGGCGCCACCGAGGTGGTCCCCGAGGTGCTCGAAGGCAGCCTCATGCTCGCGTCGCATTCGCTGTTGCTGCTGGGCGTTCCGCTCAACCGTGTACTGAAGCGGATCCGCACGATTCGCGAGGAGCGCTATGGACTCTTTCGCGGCTTCTTCCACGGCGCCACGGACGCCGCCGATGCCGCCGACAATCTGCAGGCGCGCCTTCATACGGTTGTGCTCCCCGATCGCGCAACGGCGGTCGGCCGCACGTTGACCGATGTCGGACTTTCGGCGGACGTGGAAGTGACCGGCGTACGCCGCCGCGGCGCACGGTCGCAGCGGCCGGGGCCCGATTGGCGCTTCGAGACCGGCGACGTGGTCGTGCTGCTGGGTCGGCCCGAGCAACTGGTCATCGCGGAGCAAAAGCTGCTCAAGGCCTGACCCTTGATGCCGCCGCGGCGACCCGCGCCCGAAGGCCGTAACTGACCGCGGGTCATTGCAGCGCAGCAAGAGGTACGGCTACAATCACGGTCCCCTTTTCGAATGTCTGGCTTCCTCGCGTGAAATCCACCCCGCCGCAGCCCGCTGCCGCGTCCGCCGCCGCCGTGACCAACGCCATCGAGTTGGCCGACGTGACGTTCGGCTACAACCGCCGGCAACCGGTGCTGAAGGGCATCACGATGACGATCCCCCGCGGCAAGGTCGTCGCGATCATGGGCGGCTCGGGGTGCGGCAAGACGACGATCCTGCGTTTGATCGGCGGGCAGTTGCGCCAGCAGTCGGGCAACGTGCGCGTCGGCGGCCAATCGGTGCGCGACCTCACGCGTGACCAGCTGTTCGCGCTGCGCCGCCGGATCGGCATGCTGTTCCAGTTTGGCGCGCTGTTCACCGACATGACGGTCTTCGAGAACGTCGCCTTTCCGATGCGCGAGCATACCGATCTCGCCGATTCGCTGATCCGGGATCTTGTGCTCATGAAGCTGCAGGCGGTCGGCCTGCGCGGGGCGGCGCAGTTCAAGCCGTCGGAGCTGTCCGGCGGGATGGCGCGGCGCGTGGCGCTTGCGCGGGCGGTTGCCCTCGACCCCATGCTCGTGATGTACGACGAGCCGTTCGCCGGGCTGGACCCGATTTCCCTCGGGATCGTGGGGCAGCTGATCCGCAAGCTGAACGATGCGCTCGGCATCACCTCCGTGGTCGTCACGCATGACGTGTACGAATCGTTGAAGATCGTCGACTACCTCTACTTCGTGTCGGCGGGACGGATCATCGCGCAAGGTACGCCCGACGAAGTGCGCAACTCGGCCGATCCCTTCGTGCGCCAGTTCGTCGACGGCGACCCGGATGGCCCGGTCGCATTCCATTATCCGGCGCGGCCGTACGCCGAAGACCTGACTGCCCGTGCCCGCTAACACGCTCGCCCGCGGCATGCGCCGGATCGGCGCCGGCGCCATCAATGCGATCGCGCGGTGCGGATTCGCCGCGCGCTTTTTTGTCGCGGTTCTGTACCACTCGCCATCGGCGTTTCACCGGCTGCAGCTCACGGCGCGCGAGATCTATTTCGCCGGCGTGCTGTCGCTGGTCGTCATCATGGTGTCCGGCCTTTTCGTCGGGATGGTGCTCGGGCTGCAGGGCTACGATTCCCTCAACAAGTACGGCGCCGGCGATTCGCTCGGCATCTTCGTCGGCTTGTCGCTGGTGCGGGAACTCGGACCGGTGGTCGCGGGTCTGCTGTTCGCCAGCCGCGCGGGCAGCGCGATCACCGCCGAGATCGGGCTCATGAAGACCACCGAGCAGTTGTCGGCGATGGAGATGATGGCCGTGGATCCGCTGGCGCGCATCGTTGCGCCGCGGTTCTGGGGCGGCGTCATCGCGATGCCGTTGCTCGCCGCGCTATTTTCGGTCATGGGCGTGTTCGGTGCCTACCTCGTCGGCGTTCGCCTCATCGGCGTCGACAACGGCACGTTCTGGGGGAACATGCAGGCGGGCATCGACTTCTGGCCAGACATCACGAACGGCATCATCAAGAGCGTAGTGTTCGGCGTTGCGGTCAGCCTGATTGCCGTGTTCGAAGGCTACGACGCCAAACCCACGGCGGAAGGTGTGTCGGCCGCGACGACGCGAACAGTGGTCGGGGGATCGCTCGCCATCCTGGCGCTCGATTTCGTGCTCACCGTCTTCATGTTCAGGGGAATGGCGAATGTCTAGGCAAGCCGGGGAACGCACTGCATGAACCGCTCGACCATCGACCTCTGGGTCGGCATTTTCGTCACGATAGGACTCGGCGCGATTGTCTTTCTCGCGTTGAAGGTCGGCAACCTGACCACGCTCGACGCGAAGCCGAGCTATCGGCTCGAGGTGAATTTCGACAATATCGGCGGCTTGAAGATGCGCGCTCCGGTCAAGGCAGCGGGCGTCGTCGTGGGCCGCGTCGAGTCCGTGCGCCTCGACCCGAAGACGTACGAGGCCGCGGTGACGCTGAAGATCGACAACGGCTACCAGTTCTCGAAAGACACGATCGCGTCGATCCTGACGTCGGGCCTCCTCGGCGAGGTCTATATCGGCCTCGACGCCGGCGGCGACCCGCAAATGCTCACCGATGGCGGAAAGATCGCCAAATCGCAATCGGCCGTCGTTCTGGAGAAGCTGATCGGCCAATTCCTGTTCGACAAGGCTTCCAGCGGAGCGCCCAATAAATGATTCGACTGCGTCTGCCCGCTCTGCTTGCCGCCGCGCTGTTGCTGTCCGCTTGCGCGAGCACGCCGGGCCGCCCCTACGACCCCTTCGAAGCGAGTAATCGGGTGATGTACGCGATCAACGATCCGCTCGACAAGTACATCGCCAAGCCGATCGCGCAGGCGTGGGTTGACTACGTACCCAGCTTCATTCGTACGGGCGCGAGCAACTACTTCAACAATATCGACGACCTCTTTTCGGGGATCAACGGGCTGCTGCAGGGCAAGCTCGACAAGGCGGGCGACGACTTCGGCCGCGTGATGATCAATACCGGGTTCGGCTTCCTGGGCTTGATCGACATCGCGTCGGAGGCCGGCATTCCGCGCGGCAACGAGGACTTCGGGCAGACGTTCGGCTACTGGGGCATTCCGCAGGGCCCCTATCTCTTCATCCCATTGTGGGGGCCGTCCACGGTGCGCGACGGGACCGGCTCCATCCTGCGGTACTGGTATACGCCGACGCAGCTGATCCCCGACGTCGCGGTCCGCAACGTGATCTACGGCATCGGCGCGATCGACGCGCGCGCCCAGGCGCTTGGCGCGACGTCGCTGCTCGAGCAGGCGTCGATCGATCCTTACACGTTCGTCCGGCGCTCGTACCTGCAGCGTCGGGAATATCTGGTTTACGACGGCAAGCCGCCGCCAGAAAAGGAAGAAGAGTGATGCGTTTCCCAATCTCGCTTTCCCGGGTCGTCGCCGGACTCTGCTTCGCAGTTGCCGCCTCCGTCGCCCTGGCGCAGGAGGCACCCGATGCGCTGGTCAAGCGCGTTGCAGGGGAAGTCCTGCAGATCATCAAGACGGACCCCAAGGTACAGGCGGGCGACCAGCAGCGCATTCGTGAAGTCGTCGAGTCGAAGCTGCTGCCGTATTTCGATTTCGAGCGCATCACCGCGCTGGCGATGGGCCGCAACTGGCGGCAAGCGTCGCCCGAACAGCAGAAGCAGCTCGTCGATCAGTTCCGCGCGCTGCTCGTGCGCACCTATTCGGGCGCGCTCGCGCAGTACCGCGACCAGGTGATGGATTACAAGCCGTTGCGGGCGGACGCGAACGCCACCGACGTGACGGTGCGCACCGAAGTCATACGGCAAGGCCAGCAGCCCGTGCAGATCGACTACAGCATGACCAAGTCGCCTTCCGGCTGGAAGGTGTACGACGTCATCGTCGGCGGCGTGTCGCTCGTCACCAATTACCGTGACGAATTCACCGAGCAGATCAAGAGCGGCGGGATCGATGGTCTCATCAAGACGCTGAACGCGAAAAACCAGGGGGCACCGGCCAAATGAGCGCCGTGGTCGTATGACGACCGCTAGTTGCGCCGAAGTCGCGTCCAGCGGCGCTTTTGCGGCCGCGGGCGATCGCTGGCAATTCGAGGGCACGCTGACGTTCGACGACGCCACGGCCGTGCTGGAGCAGGCCGACGCGTTGCCGCTGCCGGCCTCCGGCGTCGTGGATATGGCGGGACTCGTGCATGCGGACTCCGCGGCCCTCGCGGTGTTGCTGGCCCTCAAGAGGCGCGCAGCGGTCGAGGGCCATCGGTTGACCTTCGTGGCATTTCCGCCAATGCTCGATTCGCTCGCGCGCGTGTATGGCATCGAGGATCTCTTCGCGCAGTGATCAACGTCGCTGCTGGCCGTGCGGGTTGGCCGTTCTGATTCCCGATGTACGCCGTTGAAGTCATCGACGTTGCGCGCCGGTTCGGCCCGGTGCAAGCGCTGGCCGGCATCGACCTGGCGGTCGGGGAGGGCGAGTTTTTCGGGCTGCTGGGACCGAACGGTGCCGGCAAGACCACGCTGATCTCCATTCTTGCCGGGTTGACCCGCGCCGATCGCGGGAGTGCCCGCATCCTCGGACACGATGTCATCGCCGACTTTCGCGCGGCGCGCCGCAATCTGGGCGTCGTGCCGCAGGAACTGGTTTTCGATCCGTTTTTCAGCGTCCGCGAGACGCTCGAATTCCAGGCGGGCTATTTCGGACTGCGCAATCAGCGCGCCTGGATCGATGAAATCCTGCATCACCTCGACCTGACATCGAAGGCCAACGCCAACATGCGCTCGCTCTCCGGCGGCATGAAACGGCGCGTGCTGGTCGGCCAGGCGCTCGTGCACAAGCCGCCCGTCATCGTGCTCGACGAGCCCACGGCGGGCGTGGACGTCGAGCTACGGCAAAGCCTGTGGGGCTTCATTCGCAAGCTCAACCGCGATGGGCACACGATCATTCTCACCACGCACTATCTCGAGGAAGCCGAGGCACTGTGCGGCCGCATCGCGATGCTGAAGGCTGGGCGGGTCGTTGCGCTCGACTCGACGCAGAACCTGCTGTCACGCTTTGCCGGCATCACCTGCCGGCTGGTGGCCGATCGCGTTCCCGCCTCGTGGCGAGCCCGCGTGGTGCGCGAGGATGGCGGCATCTTCCACATCGGCCTCGAATCGTACGGCGAGCTCGAGCAGCTGCTCGCCTCGCTGCGCGCAGAGAGCATCGCGATCGTCGAGCTGGCGATCGAGGAGACGGACCTCGAACAGGTATTTCTGAAGATCATGCGGAATCCTGAAACCGTGGTGTCGGCGTGAATACTGATGCACAAGGACTTTCCCAGGCGCCGAGGCGCAGAGAACGGTCAACGGCGTTCTTGCCCGGCGTCTCTGCGCCGCATTGTGGAGAATCGACCCCGTGAACGCGGTCATTGGTCACGGCTGGGTCACGCTGCTCTACAAGGAGCTGCTGCGTTTCTGGAAGGTGAGCTTCCAGACGATCGCCGCGCCCATCCTCACGGCGCTGCTGTACCTGCTGATCTTCTCGCACGTGCTCGAAGGGCGCGTGTCGGTTTACGACGGCCGCGTGACGTATTCCGAATTCCTGGTGCCGGGACTCGTGATGATGTCGGTGCTGCAGAATTCGTTCGCGAACTCGTCGTCGTCGCTGATCCAGTCGAAGATCACCGGCAATCTCATCTTCGTGCTGCTGCCGCCGCTGTCGGCGCTCGACCTGTTCGCCGCGTATGTGCTGGGCGCGATGGTGCGCGGCATCGTGGTCGGGGCCGGGGTGTTTGCGGTCACGCTATTCTTTGCGCCGACGTTGCTGGCCATGCCGCACCCGCTGTGGGCGCTCGCGTTCGCGCTGCTGGGCAGCGCCATTCTGGCGATCCTGGGCCTCCTCGCCGGCATGACCGCGGACAAGTTCGACCAGCTCGCGGCGTTCCAGAATTTCATCATCGTCCCGCTCACGTTCCTGTCCGGTGTGTTCTACTCGATCCATTCGCTGCCACCGTTCTGGCAGGCGCTGTCGCATGGCAATCCATTCTTTTATATGATCGACGGATTCCGCTACGGCTTTTTCGGCGTCTCCGATATTTCTCCGGCGGTAAGCCTCGCCATCGTCGCCGCCGCCGCGGTGGCGGTTGGCGCGCTGACGCTCAAGCTCCTGGCCACTGGTTGGAAACTGCGCACTTAGTGTCCTGTTCCGCAAATTCACTCGAGTTCGGGGCGCTCGGTTGCCAAAATGAGCGGGCGCGAGGCTGCGTTGCGGGAGCCTCACCGTAGCGTAGGCTACGCTGTCGCCCTCGCGCCTTGCCTGGCGCCCGATTTCATCCCCTCCTTTATCTTCGGAACTTGCGGAACAGAACACTGAGGACCTTCATGGTTACCCCCGAGTCGATTCAACGCTCCGTCGAGAGCGGCCTGCCCTGCGAGCATGTCGAAGTGACGGGTGACGGCCAGCATTTCGAGGCGATCATCGTGTCGGCGGCTTTCGCCGGACTCTCGCGTGTGAAGCAGCATCAGCTCGTCTACGCGGCGCTGGGCGATCGCATGCGCGAGGAGATTCACGCGTTGTCGATGCAGACGCTCACCCCGGAGCAATGGGCGGACCGCGCGCGTGGATAAGCTCAGGATCGAAGGCGGTCAGCCGCTGTCCGGAGAGGTGCGCGCGTCGGGCGCCAAGAACGCCGCGCTGCCGATCCTGTGCGCGGCGCTGCTCGCGCCGGAACCGCTGACGCTCACCAACGTGCCGCGCTTGAACGATGTGCGGACGATGCAGTCGCTGCTGTCGCAAATGGGCGTGGCGGTCGACACACGCATACCCGGCACGATCAGTCTCGATGCGTCGCACATCGACTGGCCGCTGGCGCCCTACGAGCTCGTCAAGACGATGCGCGCGTCGATTCTCGCGCTGGGCCCGCTGCTCGCCCGCTGCGGCGAGGCGCGCGTGTCGCTGCCTGGCGGATGCGCGATCGGTCTTCGCCCCGTCGACCAGCACGTCAAGGGGTTGCAGGCGATGGGCGCCACAATCGATCTCGAGCACGGCTACATCAGCGCGACGGGCCGCTTGCGCGGCGCCAGGTTCGCGTTCGACGTGGTGACGGTCACCGGCACCGAGAATCTGCTGATGGCCGCCACCCTCGCCGAGGGCACGACCGTCCTCGAAAACGCGGCACGCGAGCCGGAGGTGGTCGACCTTGCGCGCTGCCTCGTCGCGATGGGCGCGCGGATCACGGGCGCCGGAAGCGATCGCATCACGATCGAGGGTGTGGCGAAGCTCCGTGGCGCGACGCATGCGATCATGCCCGATCGCATCGAGACCGGAACTTTCCTCGCCGCCGTCGCGGCGACCGGCGGCAGCGCCGCCGTTACGGGAACGCAGCCCGACTCGCTCGAAGCGGTGCTCGCCAAGCTGCGCGAGGCGGGCGCGGTCATCGCCATCGACGGCGACGTCATCCGCATTCATCGCAGCGGGCCATTGACCGCGGTCAGCCTGCGCACCGCGCCGCACCCCGGTTTCCCGACCGACATGCAGGCGCAGTTCATGGCGTTGGCCGCACGCGCGGAGGGCACGGCGGCCATTACCGAAACGATTTTCGAGAACCGGATGATGCATGTGCAGGAACTGCGGCGGCTCGGCGCCAACATCGAGGTCGATGGCAATACCGCGCGGGTCACAGGCGTCCTCAAATTGACGGGAGCCAGCGTCATGGCCACCGATCTGCGCGCGTCGGCCTGCCTCGTGATCGCCGGGCTCGTCGCGGAAGGCGAGACGACCATCGACCGCATCTATCACCTCGACCGCGGCTACGAGCGCCTCGAGGAAAAGCTTTCGGGCCTCGGCGCGCGCATCGAGCGAGTCAAATGAAGCGTCAAACGAGGCGTCGCAAGGAAAAGCCATGGGATCGCTGCGCGACGAATTGAGCGGGGCGCCGCTGGGCCACGCGACCAGCTACCCGGACGCCTACGATGCCGCGCTGCTGTTTCGGGTGCCTCGGGCGCCACAGCGGCGGGAGATCGGCATCGAGGGAGCGCTGCCGTTCACCGGCAATGATCGCTGGACGGCGTTCGAGCTCACGTGGGTCGATGAGCACGGCAAGCCGGAAGTCGCCATCGTCTCGTTCGAGGTCCCCGCGACGTCTCCGGCGATCGTCGAATCGAAATCGGTCAAGCTGTATCTGGGGTCGTTTGCACAAACGCCGTTCGCCAGCGCCGATGCGGTATCCGCCACGATCGCACGCGACCTGACCAAAGCGGTGGACGCACCGGTGGCGGTGACCTTGATCGCGCCGCCGGAGTTCGCCCGGCTGCGCATCGCGGCGCTCGACGGCGAGAACCTCGATGCCCAGGCCATCGCCATCGATCGCTACGATGTCGACCCCTCGGTACTCGCCGCGGCCGGGTCCCCGGTGGCGGAAACGGTACGCAGCGACCTCTTTCGCTCGTTATGTCCCGTCACGGGGCAGCCTGATTTCGCGTCGGTCGGCATCGCCTATCGCGGTCCGCGCATCGATCGCGCCTGCTTGCTTCGCTATCTCGTGTCGTATCGCCATCACGCGGGATTCCACGAGCATTGCGCCGAGCGCATCTTCGTCGACATGATGGCCGCCTGCCGCTGCGAAACCTTGTCGGTGCACATGCGCTTCACGCGGCGCGGCGGCGTCGACATCAACCCGTTCCGCACCAATGCCGGCGTGCCGGCGCCGGCTGACGTGCGCACGGCGCGGCAATGAAAGGCGTGAACGGGCGCTACGGTAGAATGATCCTCCCACCTGCCACCGCCATCGCATCCCGTGTCCGCCCTGACGATCGCCCTGGCCAAGGGCCGCATCCTTGACGAAGCCCTGCCGCTGTTCGCGCTCGCGGGCATCGTGCCGGTCGAGCATCCGGACGCTTCGCGCAAGCTGATCATTCCCACGAGCCGGCCGGGCGTGTCGTTCGTCGTCGTGCGGCCGACCGACGTGCCGACCTACGTCCAGTACGGCGCCGCCGACGCGGGGGTGGCGGGGAAGGACGTTTTGCTCGAGCACGGCGGCGAGGGGCTCTACCAGCCGCTCGATCTCGGCATTGGACGCTGCCGGCTCGTGGTCGCCGCCAAGCGGTCCTACGACTGGGCTGGCACCGTCCAGCGCGGCGCGCGTATCCGCGTGGCAACCAAATACGTGAAAACGGCGCGCGAGCATTTCGCCGTCAAGGGCATGCACGTCGACCTGATCAAGCTCTACGGATCGATGGAGCTCGCGCCGCTGGTGGGGCTCGCCGACGCGATCGTCGATCTCGTCTCGACCGGCAATACGCTGAAAGCGAACGACCTGGTGGCGGTCGAGGAGATCATGCCGATCACGGCCCGGCTGGTCGTCAATCCGGGAGCGCTCAAGCTGAAGCGCGCCGCCATGCAGCCGCTGATCGACGCGCTCGGGCACGCGACGCAGGCTGGGGTCTGTTAACGCTATGGACGCAAACGCGAACGGGTGGCATGGGGCGCCAATCGCGGCAGCCGACGAAGCCAAGACTAGAAGTCTTGGCGAGGAGAGCAACAAAGAGTGGCGTCCCATGCCACCCGTTCCCTTCGGGTTGCTGCCGAAAACGCCCAGCGCTGCGTTGCAAAGGCTCGCCGGGCATCTCGCCCGCCTTCGCCTTCGCGCCTTGCGCTGGGCGTTTTCGGCGGTGCAACGCGTTTGCGTCCATAGCGTTAACAGGCCCCACAGGGCGGCGTGACCATGCCGCCGCTCGTCATCCGCCGTCTCGACACGGCGAACCCCGATTTCGCCGAGGCGCTCGACGCGCTCATTGCGTTCGAATCCGCGCAGGATCCGGACGTCGATGCCGCGGTCGCCGCCATCATCAAGGACGTGCGTGCGCGGGGCGACGCAGCGGTGCTCGAGTACACGGCCCGCTTCGATCGCCTGGCCGCACCGTCGGTCGCGGCGCTCGAAATCCCGGAAGCGGCCATGCACGCGGCGTTCGTATCGCTTCCCGCCGAGGAACGCGATGCGCTGACGCGGGCGGCGGCGCGCATTCGGTCCTATCACGAACGGCAGAAAGCCCCCGGCTGGAGCTTCACCGAGGCCGACGGGACAGAGCTGGGGCAGCGAATCACCCCGCTCGACCGGGTCGGCATCTACGTGCCCGGCGGCAAGGCGGCGTACCCGTCGTCGGTGCTGATGAATGCGATTCCGGCGCAGGTCGCCGGCGTGCGCGAGATCATCATGGTCGTGCCCACGCCGGACGGCGTGCGCAACCCGCTGGTGCTGGCCGCGGCGAGTCTCGCAGGCGTGACGCGTCTGTTCACGATCGGCGGCGCGCAGGCGATCGCCGCGCTTGCCTACGGAACGCAGACCGTGCCCGCCGTCGACAAGATCTGCGGTCCGGGCAATGCCTATGTCGCGGCGGCCAAGCGGCGCGTGTTCGGAACCGTCGGCATCGACATGGTCGCGGGCGTATCGGAGATCGTCGTGGTCGCCGATGGCACGGCGAATCCGGACTGGATCGCGCTCGACCTCTTTTCGCAGGCCGAGCACGACGAAATGGCGCAGGCGATCCTGCTCTCGCCCGACGCTTCGCTACTCGACCGCGTCGAAGCGAGCGCGCGCCGTTTGCTTGCGGACATGCCGCGCGCCGGGATCATCGAAGCCTCGCTTGCGCGGCGCGGCGCGCTGGTCACGACGCGCGATCTCGCGGACGCATGCGATGTCGTCAACCGGATCGCGCCGGAGCACCTCGAGCTCGCGGTCGCCGATCCGGAGACGTTGCTGCCGCAAATCCGGCACGCGGGCGCCATCTTCGTCGGCCACTATGCGTCGGAGGCGCTCGGCGACTACTGCGCGGGCCCGAACCATGTGTTGCCCACCGGCCGTACCGCGCGCTTTTCGTCGCCGCTGGGCGTCTACGATTTCGAGAAGCGGTCCAGCGTGTTGCGGCTGTCGCGCGCCGCCGCGCAGACGCTGGGTCCGCTGGCGGCGACGCTCGCGCGCGGCGAAGGCCTGATCGCGCACGCGCGGTCGGCGGAAGCGCGATTGACCAGCGAATGAGCGAGGCGGCCGAAGGCCAGGCGCGCAGCGCGCGCCGCGGAGCGATTGAGGGCGGCCGACACGCCGGCGCAACCCATTGCAAATCTGGACCAAGGAGGCCGCAATGAGCGAGGCGGCCGAAGGCCAGGCGCGCAGCGCGCGTCGCCGAGCGATTGAATGCGGCCGACACGCCGACGCAATACACTGCGGGATCGGTCCAAGGAGGCCGCAATGAGGGACACGTCATGGCCAAGGTAATCGCGATGTACAAGCGGCCCGCCGATGCGGCGGCGTTCGACCGCTACTACCATGCAACGCACGTGCCGATCGCCAAGAAGATTCCGGGCCTGCGGCACTATGAAATCACGTCCGGTCCCGTCACGACACTCGAGGGACCCGCGCCCTACCATCTGATCGCCATCCTCACCTTCGACTCGCTGGCGGCGATCCAGGCCGCGCTGGGAACGCCCGAAGGCCAGGCGACCGCGGCCGATCTCGCCAATTTCGCCACCGGCGGTGTCGACCTCTACATCGCCGATACCAGGGCGATCTGAGCGCTCATGGTCCCGACGCCGCTGCGCTGCTCCCGTTCGGGGCTGAATTCGAAATTTGGGACGGCCCTGCGGCGCTCATCGTCATGAACGCTCCGCTCCCAGCCGCAACCCAGGCGACTGCCGGCGAGGTTGCCGCCCGCGTCAAGGCGACGGTCCGCCCCAAGATACGCGCGTTGACCGCGTACCCGGTCGCCAAGGCGACCGGAATGATCAAGCTCGACGCGATGGAGAACCCGTACGGGCTGTCGGGCGAAGCACGGGCCGAGATCGCGGCAGCGGTAGCCAACGCGCGCATCAACCGCTATCCGGATGGCGGCGGCGACGAGGTGAAAATGGCGCTCCGCCGCGCGCTTTCGTTGCCCGACGGTGTGGCGCTCATTCTGGGCAACGGCTCCGATGAGCTGCTGCAAATGCTGACCACGGTGATCGCCAAACCGGGCGCGGTCGTGCTGGCGCCGGCCCCGTCGTTCGTGCTGTACCGGTCGTTCGCGGACATTGCCAATCTTCGCTTTGTCGGGGTTCCGTTGCGCGCCAACCTCACGCTCGACACCGAGGCCATGCTCGCCGCCATCGCCGAAGCGCGGCCCGCGCTCGTGTGGCTTGCGTATCCGAACAACCCGACCGGCACCCTGTTTCCGGAAGAGGCGGTGGAGAAGATCATCCGGGCGGCGCCGGGCGTGGTGGCCGTCGACGAGGCCTACTATGCATTCGCCGATGCCTCCTTCCTGGGGCGCGTCCTCGAGTTTCCCAACCTGATCGTCGTGCGCACGTTGTCGAAAGTGGGCATGGCCGGCGTGCGGCTGGGCTATGCGGCCGCGCATCCGGCGTGGATTGCCGAGCTCGAGAAGATACGGCCGCCCTATAACATCAACGCGCTGACGCAGGCGGTAGTGCCGGTGCTGCTCGGACACGCTGATTTGCTGGCCGAACAGGCGGCGGCGATCCGGCGCGAGCGCGCGCGCCTTGCGGTCGCGTTGACCGCGGTGCGCCGGGTCACCGTGTTTCCGTCGCACGCCAACTTCCTGCTCGTGCGCGTGCCCGACGCCGCGCATTGGTTCGCCACGTTGCGGGACGCTGGTATTCTGGTGAAGAATGTGGACGGCTGGCATCCATTGCTGGCCAATTGCTTGCGCATCACCGTCGGCACGCCCGCCGAGAACAACGCATTGCTGGAAGCTTTGAGCCGCTACGCATGAACGCTCCCGCCGAACTGACCGGCCGCACTGCCCGGATCGAGCGCAAGACGAACGAAACGCAGATCGTCGTCGAGCTGAATCTGGACGGCACCGGCCGTGCCGACCTGGCCACTGGCGTGCCGTTTCTCGACCACATGCTGGACCAGGTCGCGCGGCACAGCCTCGTGGATCTCACCGTTCGCGCCCAGGGCGACCTGCATATCGACGCCCATCACACGGTCGAGGACATCGGCATTACGCTGGGACAGGCGTTTCGCTCCGCGGTGGGCGACAAGAAAGGCATCGTCCGGTACGGGTACTCGTATGTGCCGCTCGACGAAGCGCTGTCGCGGGTCGTCATCGACGTTTCGGGCCGTCCCGGCCTTGAGTTTCACGTGCCCTTCACGCGGGCGATGATCGGCACGTTCGACGTCGATCTCGCGCATGAGTTCTTCCAAGGCTTCGTCAATCATGCGCTGGTCACGCTGCACGTCGACAACCTGCGCGGCGACAACGCGCATCACCAGGCGGAAACGGTGTTCAAGGCGTTTGCGCGGGCGGTGCGGATGGCGGTGTCGCGGGACCCGCGTGCGGCCGGCGTGATCCCCTCCACCAAGGGCGAGCTTTAAGGGCGCCGGCCTTCAGGAGTCAGAAGCCAGAGGACAGAGGTCAGCGGTCCTAGGCCCGTCGGCTGTCCTTCGTCCCAACTTCTGTCTTCTGTCCTCTGAATTCTGACTTCTGAGATGCGAAGCATCGTCGTAATCGACTACGGCATGGGCAACCTGCGCTCCGTCGCGAAGGCGCTGCGTCATGTCGCGCCGGATCGCGACGTCGTGGTGTCATCGGACGCCCGTACAATCCGCGCCGCCGAGCGCACCGTCCTGCCCGGCCAGAGTGCCATGCCGGATTGCATGAAGGGACTGCTGGAGAGCGGTCTGGCCGACACGGTGCTGGAGGTGATGCGCGACCGCCCGTTCCTCGGCATCTGTCTTGGCCTGCAAATGCTGTTCGACGCCAGCGAGGAGGGGCCCACCGCGTGTCTCGGCGCGATTCCGGGCCGCGTGGTGCGCTTCCAGGACGAAACGATGGTGACCTCCGCCGGCGAACGACTGAAAGTGCCGCACATGGGATGGAGCCCGGTCCGGCAAACCCGGGCGCATCCGCTCTGGGCCGGCATCGAAGGCGGCTCGCGCTTCTATTTCGCCCACAGTTACCACCCGGTGCCGGACGATCCTGACCTGACGGCGGGAACGGCGGCTTATCCGACGCCGTTTACTTGCGCGGTGGCGCGGGCTAATATCTTCGCTACCCAATTCCATCCGGAAAAAAGTCAGCGCGCGGGACTCAAGCTGCTCGCCAATTTCGTCACGTGGGACGGCCGTACCTGATTGCTCCTTCCCGCTTCCTCTCTTCCTGAACGCGACTTCATCGTCGCCCAAAGTCACCGCAGCTCCAAAGCGCTGCCGCCATGCAAATCATTCCCGCAATCGACATCAAGGACGGTCATTGCGTTCGCCTCAAGCAAGGCGACATGCAGTCGGTCACCGTGTTCTCCGAAGATCCCGCCGCCATGGCGCAGCATTGGCTGGAGCAGGGGGCGCAGCGGCTGCATCTCGTCGATCTGAACGGCGCTCTGGTGGGCAAGCCGCGCAACGAGCTTGCGATTCGCGAGATCGTCAGCGTGATCGGTGAAGAGATCCCCGTGCAATTGGGCGGCGGGATCCGGGACCTCGATACGATCGAACGGTATCTCGACGACGGCATCAGCTACGTGGTCATCGGAACGGCCGCGGTGAAAAACCCCGGGTTCCTGCATGATGCGTGCTCGGCATTTCCGGGCCACATCTGGGTCGGGCTCGATGCGCGCGACGGCAAGGTGGCGACCGACGGCTGGTCCAAGATGACGGGGCACGACGTCGTCGATCTTGCGCGGAAGTTCGAGGATTACGGTGTCGAAGGCGTGATTTACACCGACATCGGTCGTGACGGCATGCTGAGCGGTGTCAACATCGAGGCGACGGTCAGGCTCGCTCGCGAGATCAAGGTCCCGGTGATTGCCTCCGGCGGCTTGTCGACCATCGCCGATATCACGAAGCTTGCGCAGCACGAGGCCGACGGCATCATCGGCGCCATTGCCGGCCGCGCCATCTACGAAGGCACGCTCAATTTCAAGGAAGCGCTGAAAGCGGGCAAAGGAAGTTGACGGCATTCCCAAGGTGCGGTGTCGTACCCGCGCACCGCCGCAAGTGAACGCGACTCGATGTCGCGCCGCCTTCGATGCCGGCGCCTTTGATCCCTGACAACTGACTTCCGACACCTGAAATGGGCCTCGCCAAACGCATCATCCCCTGCCTCGACATCGCGGACGGCCGCGTGGTCAAGGGCGTCAATTTCGTCAACCTGCGCGATGCCGGCGACCCGGTCGAGGTCGCGCGCCGCTATGACGAGCAGGGGGCCGACGAGCTTGCGTTCCTCGATATCCGCGCCAGCGTCGAAAACCGCGGACTCCTCTATGACATGATCGAGGCGGTCGCCTCCCAGGTGTTTATTCCGCTGACCGTGGGCGGCGGCGTCAATGCCGTCGACGATATCCGCGCGCTTCTCAATGCCGGCGCCGACAAGATCAGCATCAATACGGCCGGCGTCCAGAACCCCGATCTCTTCGCCGAGGCGTCGGCGCGCTACGGCGCCCAATGCATCGTCGCCGCGATCGACGCGAAAAAGTACGCGGTCGATGCGTGGCAGGTCTACATCCACGGCGGCCGCACGCCGACGGGCATCGACGCGGTGGCGTGGGCGGAAGAAGTCGTGGCGCTCGGCGCCGGCGAAATCCTGCTGACCAGCATGGATCGCGATGGTGCGCGCACCGGATTCGATCTGCGGCTGACGCGCGCAGTGGTAGACGCAGTCGATGTGCCGGTCATCGCCTCCGGCGGCGTCGGCCGGCTGCAGGACCTGGTCGACGGCATCAAGGAAGGCGGGGCGGACGCCGTGCTCGCCGCCTCGATTTTTCACTACGGCGAGTTCACCATCGGCCAGGCGAAGGCGGTGATGGCGGCCGCCGGCCTCGAGATGCGCGAGTCCTAGGATGGAACATCCCCCCACGCTCGCTCCTCGGCTCCCTGCGCGCGCGTCGTCAGGCGCGGCATCACGTGTCGCCTCGCGTCGGTCGCGCGGCGACGCGCGCTTCGCGCCTCCCTCGCTTCGCTCGGCCGCCACGCTCG
>Ga0105248_10001114_pt1 | contig 29862 bp, 34 predicted proteins | sample KBSS34metaG_FD_81524 | JGI IMG/M metagenome (GOLD analysis project Ga0105248, IMG submission 81524) | Switchgrass rhizosphere microbial communities from Kellogg Biological Station, Michigan, USA - KBS S3-4 metaG | ecosystem: Host-associated > Plants > Roots > Rhizosphere > Soil | place... | reverse complement strand
GTGCGCGGCACCGTCGCTGCGCACGATCCGCGCTGGCAATGGGCCGCGCGCACTGCGCCGCAGTTCGACATCAACGATCACACGCTCGCCGTATTCCTCGAGTGGGTCGCGCGCGAGACGGGCCGCAAAGTCGTGTACGCATCGAGCGAAGCTGAGAGCGCAGCGAACGGCCTGAAATTGCGCGGTTCGATCGTCGGTCTCGATCCGGACACTGCACTCAACGCAGTGCTGTCCACAACGCAGTTGCATCGGTATCAGACGAAAGATGAATTGATCGGGATCGCGCTGACGAGCGACTGATTTAGCAGTCACGCTGCGTCCAACCCCCCGACGTTTTCCAGTCAGGGGGCCGAATGAGCGGAGCGCTACGACGAGCGGTGACTTTGCTGTTACTCGCACCGTGCGTGCATGCAGCGACCGTCGCAAACGATGCCGAACTCGAACAGCGCGGTGCGCGCATCGGCAACATCGAGATTCAAGTCGACGACGTTTTCGAGACCAGGACGCATCTCTCCGCGCCGTACCGCATCGCCAACGATCTGCACATCTCGACGCACGACGCGACGGTGCAGAATCAGCTGCTGTTCCACACGGGCGACAAGTACGACCACCGGCTGCTCGACGAAACCGCGCGCATCCTGCGCGCGCAGCGTTACCTCAACGAAGCGACCGTGGAACCGGTGCGCTACAACGAGGCTGACAATACCGTCGACGTGATGGTGCGCGTTCACGACGTGTGGACGCTGAGCCCGGGATTCTCGTTCGGACGCAAAGGCGGCGCGAACAACAGCAAGCTCACGTTCGAGGACATGAATTTCCTCGGCCTCGGCAAGCAACTGACGTTCGCGCGCTCCGCCAACGTCGATCGCACGGCCTGGGAGTTCGGCTACGTCGATCCGAATCTGCTCGGCAGCTGGTGGCGACTGTCGGCGGGCTACGCAGCGCTGAGCGACGGCGACGCGAAGCGACTGTCGCTCGAACGGCCCTTCTACGCACTCGACTCTCGCTGGAGCGCCGGACTGTCCGCGTTGGACGAGACCAGCGATGTCTCGCGTTACTCCCTCGGTCATGTCACCGAGCGGCTGCAAATGCAGGAGCGCAAGTTCGAGATCGGCGGCGGCTTCTCCGAAGGGTTGCACGACGGCTGGACGAGCCGCTATCTCGCGGGCGTGCGCTACGACGCCCGCGAATTCCAGTCGCTGCCGGATCAGCCGGACGCGACGATTCCCACCGACCGCGTCGTTGCCTATCCGTGGTTCGGTTGGGAAGTGCTCGAAGACCAGTACGTCAGCACTCGCAATCTCGATCAGATCGGCCGCACCGAAGACGTCTATCTCGGCCTCAGCGCGCACCTGGAAGCAGGCTTCGCCGCCCATGCGCTCGGCTCGACCAACGACGGTTTGATCCTCAACGGCAAGCTGCAGGCCGGCGCGGATCTCGGTCACGAGCAGTACCTGATTCACTCGCTGGGCTTCGGCACGCGCGTCGAAGGCGACCAGCTGGCGAACGCGTCGCTCGAATGGACCTCGCGCTACTACCTGCGCGAATCGGAGCATCGTGTGTTGTTCGCGTCCATCGGCGGCACGGTCACTTCGCATCGCGACCCTGAGGAACAACTGCTGCTCGGCGGTGACAACGGCCTGCGTGGCTACCCCCTGCGTTACCAGGCCGGCGATTCGCTCGCGCTGTTCACGCTCGAGCAGCGGTTTTACACTGACTGGCAACCGCTGAAGCTGGTGAACGTCGGCGCTGCGGTGTTCTTCGATGCCGGGCGCGCCTGGGGCCAGGATCCGTACGCCGCTGCGCCGTCCGGCTGGCTCAAGGACGTCGGCGTCGGCTTGCGCCTCGGCAGCGCGCGCTCCGGGCTCGGCAACGTGCTACACATCGATCTCGCTTTCCCGCTGGATCGCACCAGCGACATCAGCAGCATGCAACTCCTCATCGAAACCAAGCGGTCGTTCTGAACATCGTGCAACTCTCGCGCTACTGGTGGTCGCAGCTGCAGATCCCGCTTGCGATCTTCGTCGTGGTGGCCGGCGTCCTCGCCGTCACGCCGCTCGATACGTACATCGCGCGAGCGTTGTTCTTCGATTCCATCACCGGGCAATGGATCGGCCAACACCAGTGGATAACGAATGAGCTGCTCCACACGGGCGGCCGTTGGGCCATTCGCGCAATCGCGACCGTTGCGCTGGCGTTCTGGGCCGCGACCTTCATCCGGCGCGACTGGCGTACGTTCCGGCGACCAGCAGGATTCTTTGCGCTCTCGGTGCTGCTCTCGTGGGGCATCGTCGGCTTGCTCAAGACCGTGACCAACGTCGATTGCCCCTGGGACCTCATCCCGTTCGGCGGCCGTTTCCCCTACGTCGAGCTATTCGCCGACCGACCCGACGCGCTGCGCGCCGGCCATTGCTTTCCTGCGGCGCATGCCAGCTCCGGTTACGCGCTCCTCGCCCTATACTTCGTCTTTCGCGAGCGCAACACGCGTCTCGCGAAACTGGGCTTGGCGCTGGGAATGGTGACCGGACTGACGTTCGGGCTGGTGCAGCAAGCGCGCGGCGCGCACTTCGTCTCGCATGACGTGTGGAGTGCGTTCCTGGTCTGGACCGTCACGCTGTCGGTCTATGCGTTCGCATTTCGGGGGCGGCTGTGGGAAACGACGGAACATGAAGCAGCGCCGGCTCGTGGGCTGGCTCCTGATCTGCACGCTGCTGGCGACCCCGGCCTGGGCGGAGGACTTTCGCGGCCGGAAAGTCAGCGAAGTGCTGGACGAGCTGCGCTCGGCGGGCCTGACCTTCATCTACAACACGCAGATCGTACCGAGCGACCTGCGCATCGAGACTGAGCCGAGCGCCCGCTCGGGCACCGAGCTGGCGCGCGAGATCCTTGCGGCGCACGGCTTGACTTTGTCGCCCGTCGCACCGAATGTCTTTGCTGTCGTCGCCAATCAAGCCGCGCGGCAGCCCGACCATCCCCCCGACAGCACGTCCTCGCAGGCGCCCGCGGTCGAAGAAGTCATCGTCCAGACGAGCCGCTATCGACTCGCCACCGGCAAGCTTGCATCGAGCACGTTCCTTACCCAGGAACAGGTGAAGAACATGCCGCGTCTCGCGGACGAGACGCTGCGCGCCGTGCAGCGTTTGCCGGGCACGACGACCAACGGTTTTTCCAGCATCGGCTCGGTGCGCGGCGGCGAGCCGAACGAGACTGCTATCGTGCTCGACGGGCTGCGTCTCTACGAGCCGTTCCACCTCAAGAATTTCCTGAGCCCGGTGAGCCTGCTCGACTCGCGGCTGATCGACACCCTCGAGTTCTACTCCGGCGGCTTTCCGGTCGTGTACGGCGATCGCATGAGCGCGATCATCGATGCTACGGCCGTGCACCCGGCGGATCCGCACTACTTCGAGATCGGCGTCAACTTGTTCCATTCCAGCGCGATGGCCGCGACCGAATTCGGCGACGGCCGCGGCCACGCAATGATCTCGGGCCGGCGCAGCAACGTCGGCGATCTCGCCAGCCTCAGCGAGAACGATTTCGGCGAGCCGCAGTACTCCGATGGCTTTGCCCGCGTCGATTACGACTTCGACGAAGCCACCAGCGCGTCGCTCGAGACGCTCATCTCCAGCGACACCATCATCGCCCGGCAGGACAACGGCCAGCAGAACGCGCGAGCCAAATACCGCAACATCTATGCATGGGCGACTCTCGATCACGAGTGGCAGAACGGCGCATCGACGCGCGTGATCGGCTCCTATACCGATCTCGAAAACCGCCGCCAGGGCGACTTGAACGAGCCCGGCGTGCGCACGGCAACCGTGCACGACGAGCGGCTGTTTCACGTCATTGGGTTGCGCCTGGAGAACACTTTGGGCGCCGGCATGTTCGAGCATCACTTCGGCGTCGAGGTGCGCCGGCTGTGGGGCGACTATGACTACGCCAGCGAAGTGCACGTACTGCCGGGCTTTCCGTTTCCAGGTTCGCCGGGCTTCGATCAAACGCGCAGCAGCGAGCCCTCGCCGAATGGCTATGAGTCGTCCGCGTACTGGGACGTGCGCGCGGAGCTCAACGAGCGCTGGGCCTTGCAAGGCGGCGTTCGCATCGACACGCAGACCTACGATGGCTCCCACGACGGCGAACAATGGAGTCCGCGCTTCAGCGTGCTCTACACGCTGTCGCCGCAAACGCAGCTACGGGCGAGCGTCGGCCGCTTCGTGCAGTTCCAGGGCATCAACGAGCTGCAGGTAGAGGACGGCGTCGACACGTTCTATCCGGCACAGCACGCGTATCACTTGATCCTCGGCATGGATCACGCCTTCGAGATGGGCCTCGATCTGCGCGTCGAAGCGTTCGTGAAAGACTATCGACGCATCAATCCGCGCTTCGAGAACATCTTCGATCCGCTGGTACTGTTACCGGAAGCCGAGTTCGATCGCGTGCGGATCGCGCCCGACAGCGCGCGTGCAAGCGGCTTCGAGATGATGGCGCGGCTGCGGCCGCACGGCTCGTGGAGCGGATGGCTGAGCTACACCTGGTCGCGCGCCGAGGATCGCATCGACGGCGATGACGTGCCGCGGAGCTGGGATCAACGTCAGGCGGTGAACCTCGGCATCGTCTGGGCGAAAGGCGCGTGGAGCGCAACGCTGACCGACAGCTTCCACACCGGCTGGCCGACGACTGACCTGCAAGTGATCGACGACGACCAGGGCAATCCGCAGATCGACCTGTCGCTGCGCAATCGCTCGCGCCTCACCTACTACAACACGCTGGATTTTCGCGTTACCCGCACGTTCGTGCTGCCGCTCGGCGCGCTCGACGTGTTCGTCGAAGTGAACAACGCACTGTCGCGCGAGAACCAGTGCTGCGTGAAGTACGAGGTGACGGCGAATCCGGACGGGTCGCTGAACTATGCGCGCAAGGAGGATTCGTGGCTGCCGCTGGTGCCGTCGGCGGGAGTGTTGTGGAGGTATTAGCAGAGTCGGGCTAAAGCCCGACCTACAGCGTTCTTAGTCCAAGCGCGACGAGGTTTGCGACCTCGCGGGCGATGTGGCGCTGTTGGGCCAGATCGCGCGGCACGTCTTCCTTCACCAGCCAGCTCACCAGACCGGGCAGCATCAACGCACGCGCCTCGATGTCGTCGATCGGTGTGATGCTGCCCTCTTCGATTCCCTGTCGAATGAGCCCGTGGTACGCATCTCCGAGCAGACCGGAGTTGCGATCGAACGCAGCCTGGCCTTCCGGCGACAGCGCGCCGTGACCGACGAGCGGCGACAGCGGCGTCTGCTCGTCGCTCGGATACGCCAGCGAAAGTGCGTGCATGGCTGCTGCCAGCGCATCCAACCGCGGTCCGCGGTGTTCGAGCATCCGGTCCTTGATCAGGAAGAAGATGCGGAACGCGCGCTCGTAACACGCCGCGACCAGGTCCTGCTTGCTGCCGATGTGATGATGCAGCGTGCGCTTGGTGGTGCCGACCTGCGCGGCGATTTCGTCGAGCGAGGTCGCATCGATGCCTTTGCGGTTGAACAGCCTCGATGCGACGCGCAGCAGCGCCTCGCGCTTCGCCTGGACGGCTGCGTCGCGATCGAACGCGCTCACGACGGGCGGCGACAATGCCGCGAGATCGAGCGCTTGAAACTCGGGTAGCCGCGCGGCGCTGGAAAAACCCTCGAACACAGTTGCAGTCGCTGCAGCCAGCAGCCGCGAGTGACCCATCGGGCCCACTGCATGCGCCCACGGCCGCGCGAGCGGCACCCAGGTCACGAGACTCAGGATGATCCGCGCGGTGACTTCGACATCACAGCGCCTCAGCACACCCTCGCGCCCGCCGGTCTCCAGCACGTGCGCGAGGCGCGTCGCGAGCGCGTCGTACAAGCCTTGGATCGTGTCGCGCTGAGTCTCATTCAGCATCGCGATCTCGGCACGCGCGGCAATCTCTGGCTCGTTCGGATCGAGCATGCGCGTCACGAACCCGCGCAATACATCAGCGGCAGTACCGCCTGCGCGTGAGGCTTCGAGTAGATGTCGCGCGGTGATTTCGGCGGCCCGCCGATAGCACTGGAACACCAGGTCTTCGCGGTCCGCGACGTAGTAGTACATCGCGCCGCGCGTGACCCCGAGCTTCGCGGCGATCTCCGCGAGCGAGGTCAGCAGCACGCCCTTCTCGTTCAACTGGCGCGCGGCTTCGTCCAGCACGCGCTCGTGTTTGTTCGCGGCACTCGAAGCCGAGGTCGCTGGCTGTTCGACGGATGGCGTTGCAGGCATGAGAGAGTCGTCGGAAGGCGCACGCGAGCGTACAGCTTTTCGCGCAATACGCACTAGCCGCCGGCGCCGCTTCATCGTTAAACGATTCTGCTCGATGGAAATCGCTTGGCTAGAGATTCTACATTCCGGTGTATATGTGCCCTTCTATAGCAAATAAAGAAAAACCTGTGCTATATCAGCACTGCCGCTGGCCCCGGCACGCAGCTCTCCACCCCGGACCGGCGGCAGGACGCGAGCGCACGGCTTCGCACCGGACGCCGCATGACAAGGCAGAAAATCAACAGGGGGTTAACTATGAAGATCATCGAACGCTGGCAGCGCAGCTGCGCCGTCGGCCTCGGTCTGCTGCTGCTGGCAGCAGTTGCGCAGGCGCAGACGAATCCGTTGCAGAAAGGACCGGATCCGACTTCTGCCATTCTCAATGCCAATGCAGGTCCGTTCGCGATCGCGAGCGCGTCGGTGCCGAGCTCGGTGAGCGGCTTCGGCGGCGGCACCGTGTACTACCCGACGACGGCGGGCTCGTACGCGACCATCGCGATCTGCCCGGGCTTCACGGCAACGCAATCGTCGATCGCGTGGATCGGGCAGCGGCTGGCCTCGCACGGCTTCGTGACGCTGACGATGAACACGAACTCGACCTTCGATCAGCCACCGAGCCGCGCAACGCAGCTCATGGCCGCTCTGCGCTATCTCACGACCAATAGCAACAGTACCCTGCGCAGCCGCGTCGATCCGAATCGGCTCGGCGTGGCCGGACATTCGATGGGCGGTGGCGGCACGCTGATGGCGGCGCGTGACAACGCATCGTTGAAGGCTGCTGTGCCGATGACGCCGTGGAGTCAGACGAAGAGCTTCGACCGTGCGTGTGCCGACGATCATCTTCGGCGGCGAGAACGATTCGGTCGCGCCGGTCTCGTCGCACTCGATCCCGTTCTACACCAGTCTGCCGAGCACGCTCGACAAGGCGTACGCGGAGCTGAATGGCGCCAGTCACTTCGCGCCGAACAGCACCAATACGCCGATCGGGCGCTATGGGGTGTCGTGGGCCAAGCGCTTCATGGACAACGACACGCGCTACGACACGTTCCTGTGCGGCGCGCAGCACACGGCGTTCGCGACGGCGTCTGTGTTCTCCGACTATCGCTCGACGTGTCCGTACTAGTAGAAGATCAGGTTTCGTGGGGTAAGCCCGCGGGGGTCGGCGTGGCGGCGGTGGGCGTAAGCTCACCGCCGTCCCGCTTTGCACAGGCATGAGGAAGCGCTTCTACGTCTGGGTTGGAGTCATCACGCTCGCGGTGGTCGTGGGTGTGCTGTTCGGCCCTGCGCACCGCAAGGAAGTACCGCAGTCACGCCCTGAGGTTGCAGCTCGGAACGAGCCCGCGCCCGCAGCCGTTGCAAGTGAAAGCCCCGTGGAAGCGCAGCCGGTGGAGGACCCTAACGGGTTGCACGAGACTGTCATTGTCCGCGACCCACCCCTCGACCCGCCCGTGGCAAAAACCAACGACAAGACGTTTCACATCACTGCCTCCGGTCGACTTTTGATCGACGAAGAGGCGCGGCTGAATATGGAAGCGCTGTTCGCGCGTACGGATCGCGATCACCTCGAAGAGGCGAAGCAAGAAGCGATCGAGCCGCTGCCTGCGGCCGCCCGCGAGCAAGCAGTGGAGGTGCTCGAGCACTACGACAACTATCAGCAGGCACAGAAACAGGCGTATCCGCCGGGCGTCGCGCCGGCGACCGCGGAAGCTGCCCTGGCCGAGCTCGAGGGCTTGCACGCGCTCCGCGTCGCGCACTTCGGCCCGATCGTCGCCCGCGCGATGTACGGCGGAGAAGAGACTGTAACGCGTCGCCTGGTCGAGCTGATGCGATTGGAAAAGGATGAAAGTCTCACAGTGGAAGAAAAGGCGGAGCGTGCCCAGCAACTGATGTATCACACGCAGGGCGAGCCGCACTGAGCGCACTCCAGCGCCCAAACGCGGCTAAACTGCGCCGCGCATGAAACCGTCCTTGCTTTCCCGCAGCGTGCACAAGTGGCTCGCGCTGTTCGTCGGCCTGCAATTGCTGATCTGGGCGATCACCGGCTTCTACATGGTCGCGATCAAGCTCGACTTCATCCACGGCGATTCGCTGGTGCGCAACCTGCGCACGCCGCTCGGCAATACGGCGGACGTCTTGCCGATCGCGCAGGTTACGAGCCGGTATCCGGAGATCACACTGATCTCACTGCACTCGTTGCCCTCGCTGAGCACGCCGGTGTACGAGCTGACTGCGGCCGGTCGACGCGTGCTGCTCGATGCGACCAACGGTCAGCAACTTTCGCCGCTCTCTTCCGGAATGATTCGCCAGCTCGCACGCAGTTATTACGCCGGCAAGGGCCAACTGAGTGCCGTCCAATTGCTCGAGCACGACGTGCCGATGGAAATACGCGGCCGCTCGGCACCGCTGTGGCGCGCTGACTTCGACGATTGGCTGGAGACGACGCTCTATCTGCATCCCGACACCGGTGCGCTGATCGCGCGGCGTCATCGATTGTGGCGTTGGTACGATTTCCTGTGGACGCTGCACATCATGGATTACGGCGTGCGCGAGGCGCCGACTGGCGTCGTGCCGCGAGTCGCGACTGTGCTCGGCACGGTCACGATCGCGAGCGGCGTGTGGCTGCTGTATTTCAGTTTCTGGCGTCCGCGTCCGCGCGTCGATAGGTCCAGCTGATGTCGTTCCTGCGCAAGCTTCACAAGTGGCTCGGACTTATCATCGGTGTGCAGCTGGTGCTGTGGGCCGTCAGCGGCGTGATGTTCGCGTGGCTTGATCGCGACGCTGTCGATGCGGTCGGTAGCGTGCGCACCGCCGAACCGACCGCGCTCTCGCCGACGCTGATGAAAAAAGAGCCGACGACGTGGCTCAGCGATTATCCCGCTCAGGATATCTACGAGGTCCGCGCGATCGCACTCGCGGACCGCTGGGTTTGGCGGGTCGAGTTGCGCGATCGTGTGGAGCTGCGTGCCATCGAAGATGGCGCGCGGGTAAAAGTGGACGAAGAGTGGCTGCGTCGCGTGGCGCTCGATCGTTACGCAGGCGGCGGGCATCTGCTCGCTGCGACGTTGCAGACGCAGCCGGACATCGCCTCGCGCGCCAAGGGCCCGGTATGGCAAGCGCAGTTCGATGACCCGCAACGCACGGCGCTGTACTTTGCCGCAGACGACGGTCACTTCATCGCAGCCAGGACCGCTTCCTGGCGCTGGTACGACTTCTTCTGGATGCTGCACACGATGGACTACCAGGGCCGCGACAACTTCAACAATCCCCTGATCGTCCTGCTCGGCTTCGCGACCTTGTGGCTGTCGGTTTCCGGCGCGCTGCTGCTGTTGCGAAGCTTCCGCCTGGCATAGCCACGCTCACCAGAATCGCACCGTGAGCGTGGCGACGACCGTCGCACTACAGCGCTTGCTGAAGCCGCACTCTCGCTCGTCGAGATTCGTATCGACATAGCGCAGATCGAGCGCAAGCTGCTTCCACGTGCCGGTGAGACCCGCGACCCAGAACGTGCGGTCCACACCGACTTCGATCCAGCGGCGTCCCACGGTCGCGCTGGCCTTCACCGCGGGGTGGAACGAATACGACGCGTCGATCGCAACTCGCCATGCCGTGCCCGAGTCGTACGACGCCTCCGGTGTCCAAGCAGCCATCGCGCCGAGCGTGAGTGCGTCGAACACGCGGCTGCCGCGAACTTTCAATTGAATGAAGTCGTAAGTCGGACCATGCAAGGTTTTGTCGGGAAAGAACGTGTACAACACTTCGCCGGCGACCCGGCTCGATCCGACGTCGAACGTGCGACCGACGTACAGATCACCTTCGATCGAAGTATTCCCCGGATCGTCGAAGTCGACGCCCGAAGTCCACACGCCGGCGTACCAGCCGCGCGGACCGAGCCAATGGAGCGAAGCCTGCGGTGTCGGCTCGCGTCCGCTGTAACTGACGCCGTTGTAACGATAGTCGCTCGTGTAACTGACGGAAGGATAGAACTTGCCTGGCAGCAGCAGCGCCAGCGCGGCACAGCAAACGATATTCATCGCCGCAGACTAGAGACGTCGGCGACCTGCAGCAGGTCGATTCCTGCAAGCGGCGTGTGATTGCAGAAATCGGTGCGAGTTTTCTATGAATCGGCGCTCGCGCCGGCGCGAAACTCGCTCGGCGTCATGCCTTTGAGCTCGCGGAAGGCGCGATTGAAGGGATTGATCGAGTTGTAACCGACGCTGAGCGCGATCGTGAGGATCGGCAAATGACGCCGCTGCGGATCGGCGAGCAGCGCACACGCTTCCTCGATGCGATACCGATGCAGCAGCGCGTTGAAGTTCCGGTATTGCAGCCGCTCGTGAATCACGCGTCGCAGTCGATACTCGGGAATCGCCACGCGCGCCGCGAGCGACGCAACGGTCAGCTCGCTCTCGTGATAGACGCGCTCGACATCGAGTACCCGCCGCAGCGCCTCCAGGTCGGAATCATCCGGCGGCCGCTCGACCGCGGCGGGAACGGCCTCGCTGCGCAACGGATCGAGATACGCCGCCGCGTCGGGCCGGAACATGATCCACAGCATCGCCGTGCTCAGCAGCGCCCCGACCATCGACAACGTGATGTGCACGTCGAACAGCGCGGCGGACTGCCACGGGATCAGCAACCGCTCGCCGAGGATCATCGCGAATACGAACGTGCCGACGATCGCGATGAAGATCTTGCGCAGCAGGCGCCGGTCTTCGACGAGATCGGCGCGCCAGCCCGACAAGGTCCAGTACAGCCCGTAGGCGACGAACAGCAGCTGCAGCGACGCGGGCACGACTTTCAGCAGATCGTACTGAGCAGCATGCGCGCCGAGCAGCAACGGCACCGGCTCTTCGAGCAGACACTGCACGACAAATGCGCCGAGCAGCCAGCGCGGCAGGCGCGATCCTTCGCGAAACAGCGAATGACACAGCACCATGAACAGGCCCGGCGTCATGTTGCGCAGGAGATTCATCGGCGCTGCGAACCCACCGACGTCGATGTCGTACGCGCTCGGAATGAAGAACGAATACTCCTGCCGCGCGAGCAAGCGGGCGCAGGCCGCGTTGAGACAGATGAGCGCCGCGAGTTGCACGTTGCGACGTGCCGGCGCGCTCACGATCAGTCGCGAGCCGAGCAGCACGACTGCGAACAGTCCGATCGCCTCGACGGCGAAGAACAGCAAGTGCGGTTTCATGCTCGAATGCTAAGCTCAAACATGCTTCTGAAATCGATCCTCGCCGTTTCTCTCGGCGCGGCGCTCGGCGCGTTGCTGCGCTGGCAGTTGAGCGTCTGGCTCAACGCATCCTTTCCGGCCATTCCGCCCGGCACGTTGCTGTCGAATCTGATCGGCGGCTACGTCGTCGGCATCGCGATCGCAGTGTTCGCGACGTCGACGTTGCCGGTCGAATGGCGATTGTTCGTCATCACCGGCTTCTGCGGCGGCCTCACGACGTTCTCCACGTTCTCCGCCGAGCTGGTGACCCTGCTCCAGCAAGGCCGCGCGATGTGGGCGCTCGCTGCTGCGGGCGTTCACCTCGCAGGGTCGATTGCGATGACTTTCGCCGGGATCGCTACGGTCTTTTTGGCCCGCAAATTAGCAAGTTAGCGGGCGCTTGCGAGAGCGCATGGCAATGAGAACGATTCTCATGTAGTCTCCCATGCCATGTCCGCCGTCCTGCCTCTCGACGCCTACTCCGCGCCTCCCGCGTGCCAGGCCCTGAGCGATCTCGCCAAGGGTCAATCCGCACGCGTCGTCGGCGTCGTCGCGAGCGCGCCCGACGTGCCTGCCGACCTGACGCGACGGTTGGCGGATCTCGGCTTTCTCCCGGGCGAGCGCGTGCACGTGCTCGCGCGCGGCCCTCTCGGAGGCGAGCCCGTCGCGGTCCGCGTCGGCACCGCCACTTTCGCATTGCGCCGGCTGGAAGCGGACTGCATTCGAATCGCGCCGCTGGAGTAGATCGTGAGTGCCGTCGCAGCTGGCACCCCGCAGCTGATCGCGCTGGTCGGCAATCCCAACTGCGGCAAGACCGCGCTCTTCAACCTGCTCACCGGCAGCCGTCAGAAGGTCGCGAACTACGCAGGCGTCACCGTCGAACGCAAAGAAGGCGTCGCGATCACGCCGTCCGGCAAGCGCGTCCGCATCCTCGATCTGCCCGGTCTCTATAGCCTCGAGCCCGCGACTCCCGACGAACAAGTCACGACCGACGTGCTGCTCGGCCGGCGCGATGGCGAGAACAAACCCGACGCGGTGGTGTGCGTCACCGACGCCACGAATCTCCGTCAGAACCTGCGCCTGGTGCTCGCGCTCAAGCGACTCGGCGTGCCGCTGCTGCTGGCGCTCAACATGAGCGATCTCGCGCGCAAGCGCGGCATCGTCGTCGACAAGGACGCACTCGCCCGCGAGCTCGGCGTGCCCGTCGTCGAGACTGTCGGCGTGCGGCCGTCCGGCGTCACGGAGTTGCTGGGTCGCCTCGACGCGCAGTGGCCGGCGATGGCGCAACTCGCCGCGTCTTCCGGGAACGCAGACGTCGTTCGCGATCACGCTGAAGTCCGGCGCATCCTCGCGGCCGTCGGCGGCGAAGCGCGGATGAGCGAGACGATGAGCGATCGCGTCGATCGCGTAGTGCTGCATCCGGTTCTGGGATTGCTGATTCTCGCGGCGACGCTGTTCCTCGTGTTTCAGGCAGTGTTCGCGTGGGCCACGGTGCCCCAGGATGCGATCACAGCCGGCGTCGATGCGCTCGCCGGTTATCTGCGCACGGTGATGCCGGACAACGCACTGCGCAGCTTGTTGCTCGATGGCGTACTGGCCGGAGCAGGCAGCGTGCTGGTGTTCCTGCCGCAGATCCTGATCCTGTTCTTCTTCATCCTCGTGCTCGAAGACTCGGGTTACCTGCCGCGCGCGGCGTTCCTGCTGGATCGCCTGATGGGTGGCGTCGGTCTGTCGGGCCGCTCGTTCATTCCGCTGTTGTCGAGCTTCGCGTGCGCGATTCCCGGCATCATGGCGACGCGCACGATCGCGAATCCGCGCGACCGGCTCGCGACGATCATGATCGCGCCGCTGATGACGTGCTCGGCGCGCCTGCCCGTCTATGCGCTGATCATCGCCGCATTCGTTCCGCAGCAGACTGTGTGGGGTCCGGTGCAGTTGCAGGGCCTGGTGCTGTTCGCGTTGTACATCGCAGGCGTCGCGAGTGCGATGGCTGTGGCGTTCGTCCTCAAGCGCACGACGATGCGCTCGCGCTTTCAACCGCTGATGCTCGAGCTGCCCGCCTATCACTGGCCGCACCTGCGCAATCTCGCGATCGGCCTGTGGCAACGCATTGAGATCTTCCTGACGCGCGTCGGCACGATCATCCTGTCGTTGATGATCCTGCTGTGGGCGCTGAGCTCGTTCCCCGCGCCGCCGCCGGATGCGACCGGGCCCGCGATTCAATACAGCATCGCCGGCAAGATCGGCGCCGCGCTCGCTGTGGTCTTCGCACCGCTCGGCTTCAACTGGCAGATTTCGATCGCGCTCGTGCCGGGTCTCGCGGCGCGCGAGGTTGCGGTCGGCGCGCTCGGCACTGTCTATTCGCTCGCGGCGACCGGCGACGACGTCGCGAACGCACTGACGCCGCTGATCAAGGCTTCGTGGTCGTTGCCGACCGCGCTTTCGCTGCTCGCGTGGTATGTGTTTGCGCCGCAATGTCTGTCGACGCTCGCGACGGTGAAGCGCGAGACCAACTCCTGGCGCTATCCTCTGCTCATGGCGGGCTACTTGTTCGCACTTGCGTATGCGGCGTCGTTCGTGACGTACAACGTCGCGGTGTGGTTCATGGGGAAAGCATGAGCAACATGCTCTCCAATGCGATCGTCATCATCGCGATCGTCGTGAGCGCCGGCTACGCGGTGTGGCGGCTCGGCCCGCGCAAGATGCGCGATGCATTGCGCACGCGCTTCAATCTGGGCGACAGCTCATCTGCAAGCGGCTGCGATGCCTGCGGTGGCTGCGCGCCGACGACGAAGACCGCGACCCCGGCGCGCAAAGAGCACGGGGTCTTCTGGCGCAAGCACCCGCGCTGAAGTCAGGACATCGGTTCCGGCGGAGGCGGCGGCTCTTCCGGCAAGGGAATGAACTCGGCGGCATCGTCGACCGGCAATGGAATGCGTCCCGCGCGCCAATCGGCCTTCGCCTGCTCGATGCGCTCCGCTCGCGACGAAACGAAATTCCACCAGATGTGACGTGCGCCGAGCGGCTCGCCGCCGAGCAGCATCACTGTCGCATCGGTCGTGGCAACGATCTTCGGTTGGCTGCCCGATGCAAACACGACCATCTGCCCCGCTGCGTAGCTTTGCTGCCCGACACCAATCGTCCCGGCCGCGACGAAAGCGGCTCGCTCGCTGTAGCCCTCTGGAATACCGCTGCTCGCGCCCGCTTGCAGCTCGACGTGCACATAGACGAGTGGCGACTGCGTGCGCACCGGACTCGTCTTGCCGAACGCCTTGCCCGCGATGACGCGCATGCTCGCACCGGCGCTGCGCTCGAGCGGCAACGCGTCCGCTTCGTAATGCACGAACTCGGGTGCGATCTCTTCATCGCTCACTGGCAATGCAATCCACGCCTGGATGCCGTGCAGGAGTCCGCCGTGCTGGCGCATCGTCTCGAAGCGCTCGGAATGACTGATGCCGCGGCCCGCGGTCATCCAGTTCACTTCGCCAGGTCGAATCACCTGATGAAAGCCGAGGCTGTCGCGATGGACGATCTCGCCCGCGAACAGATACGTGATCGTCGACAGGCCGATGTGCGGATGTGGCCGCACGTCGACGCTGCGCGGCAGATTCGCGGCCATCTGCTTCGGTCCCATGTGATCGAAGAACACGAACGGGCCGACCATGCGCCGCTTGGTCCACGGCAGCACGCGGCCGACCTCGAATCCACCGAGATCGCGGCGCCGCGCATCGATGACCATCTCGACCGGTGAATTCTGGTTCATGCGGCGAGTTTAGCCCGGTCCCGGACCGTTTGGACTATCGCTTTCATGCAGCGCACGGCGTAAGACATAGCCGGTCGCGTTGTAGTCGCGGGGAGACCGACATGCCGAAGCGAATCGTGTTCTGTGCGGACGGCACCTGGAACGGCCCGGAGCAGCAGACGGGCGTCACGCCGATCGACTCGAATGACGACCAGGGCGAGCTGAACGGCGCGAAAGTCACCAACGTCGTCAAGCTGTTCGCCAACCTGGCCGGACGCGTCACGCCGGAGACGATGGCGATGCGCGACGAGCAGGAGAAAGTGGTCGTCGACCCCGCGGGCGGCACCGTGCAGATCGCCAAGTACATCCACGGCGTCGGCGACTCCAACAGCTTTCTGAAGAAGGCGATGGGCGGCATGTTCGGCATGGGCGTGATCGCGCGCATCGTGCGCGGCTACACGTTCATCTCGCGCAACTACGACCCGGGCGATGAGATTCACATCGCCGGCTTCAGTCGCGGCGCGTACACGGCGCGCGCGTTGGCGGGACTGATCGCCAGCGTCGGCTTGCTGAACCGCGCCCACTACGATCCGACGGACAAGAATGAAGCCTACCGACTCGGCATCGCCGCCTGGTGCAGGAGCAAGAACACGACTTTGAACGGCGCCGGCAAGCTCACGGACCTGGCGAATCACCTGCTGAACTTCGTCGGCGGCTTCTTCGCGCATCAGCTCAAGGCGAACCAGCTCATTCCGAACGTGCCGATCAAGTCGGTCGCGGTGTGGGACACGGTCGGCTCGATGGGCATTCCGGCGTACGCCGGCGACAAGCGCTACGACGTGTTCCGCTTCGTCGATACCAAGCTCAGCGACAAAGTGCACAACGGCTTTCATGCGATGGCCATCGACGAGCTGCGCATGGATTTTCCCGTGACAGCCTGGGACAGTCGCGCGGGCATCAAGCAGGTGTGGTTCATCGGCGCGCACGCGGACGTGGGCGGCGGTTATAGCGCGCAGGAGTCGCGGCTATCGGATATCGCACTCGACTGGATGATGAAGCAGCTTGCGGAAGTCGGCGTGCGCCTCGCGACGCCGCTGACGTACAAACCGGAGCCGCTGATCGCGCCGGCGATTCATCAGCCGTGGAGCAAAGCCCCGTTCGCGCTGTTGCCGCGTTCGCCGCGACAAGTTGCAGGCACTGACACGATTCACGACAGCGTGCTGCGTCGTTGGCAGGCGGATGCGAGTTATCGACCGCAGTCGATGTCGGCAGTTGCGTCGACCGTGGATCGGCTGAAACGCGACGTGTGAGTCAACCTAGCGCGATTTCGACGCGCTTGTTCTTCTTGCCTTCGTTGCGGATCCGCACGACTCGGATTGCACCGATCTCGCCGATGTTCGCGACGTGCGTGCCGCCGCACGGCTGCAGATCGATCCCTGGAATCTTCAACAACCGCACGCGTCCGGCGCCTCGCGGCGGCTGCACGCTCATCGTCTTCACCAGTTCCGGCCGTGCGTCGAGCTCTTCATCCGTGATCCACACCGTCTCGGTCGCCGTGGCGCGAGCCAGCAGTTCGTTCGTGCCCTGCTCGATACGCTCGGCATTCAGCAGATTCATGTCGATGTCGAAATCGAGCCGCGCCTTGTCGGGCGCGATGTTGCCGCCGGACACCGGCGCGACGACGACGCACGACATCACGTGCAGCGCCGTGTGCAGTCGCATGAGCGCATAGCGACGGTCCCAATCGATCTCCAATGTCAGCGGCTCTCCGGGCTCGGGCAGCGAGCTGCCGGGCGCGGGTACGTGCAACACGCTGTCGAACGTGTCGCCCTTGCGGGTGTCCGCGATCACGATGCGCTGGCCGTTCTGCCGGATCAGCGCGCCCGTGTCGCCGGGCTGTCCGCCGCCGAGCGGATAGAAGATCGTGCGATCGAGCTCGATGCCCCGCTCGCCGACCGCGATGACCTGGGCCGTTGCGGTCTTCAGATACGCATCGTCCCGGAATAGTAGACTCGTCATGAGGGGCAAGAATAAACCAGAAGGAGACCGCTCATGCAGACGACGATGCTGACTCCCGTGCTCGCGCTGATCGTGTGGACTTTCGTGATCTGGTTCTGGCTGTACGCGACCCGCCTCCCGGCGATGCGCGCCGCGGGGCTCGATCCGGCCAAGGTCAAGCGCAAGGCCGACCTGGATCCGCTGCCGGTGTCCGTGCAGCAGATCGCCGACAACTACAACCACCTCCACGAACAGCCGACGGTGTTCTACGCGCTGGCGGTGTACTCGCATCTGGTCGGGGTCGCGGACCCGCTGAACATCGGCCTGGCCTGGGCTTATGTAGGCGTGCGCATCGTGCATTCGCTGATTCAGTGCACCTCGAACTTCGTACCGGTGCGCTTCATGGTCTTCGCCGTGAGCTCGTTGCTGCTTATGGTGATCACCGTGCGCAACGTGCTCGCGTTGTTCTAAACTGCGTGCCCAGATTCGGAGCTGGCAAAAGTCACGCCTTTTGCCAGCGTTTGTCGAAAGGGCCTGGGCCGCTTTCGACCAGAGAACAGGAGCCACCATGCACGACGACGAGAGAGACGACAAGCCCGAGGGCAACGAGCAGCAGCGCCCGGAAAGCATCATCGACCGGCTGTCGTTCAAGTCGCGCTTCGTCTTCCTGTTCGGCGACATCAACCACACCGTCGCGCGCACGACCTGCGAGCGGCTCGTGGCGCTGGCCGCGCAGTCCGATGCGCCGATCCGCGTGCTGATCTCCTCGCCGGGCGGCCACGTCGAGTCGGGCGATGCGATTCACGACATGATCCGCTTCATCAGCGCGCCGGTGACGACCATCGGCACCGGCTGGGTCGCGAGCGCGGGCACTCATATCTTCCTGGCCGCGGACAAGGAACGGCGCCTGTGCCTGCCGAACACGCGCTTCATGATCCATCAGCCGCTCGGCGGCGCCGGCGGTCCGGCCACGGACATCGCAATCCAGGCGAAGGAAATCCTGCGTACGCGCGAGCGCATCGCACGCACGATCGCGAAGCAGACGGGCAAGGCCTACGAAAAGGTGATCGCCGACATGGAGCGCGATTTCTGGATGAGCCCGAAGGAAGCGATCGAATATGGCATCGTGTCGAAGATCATCGACTCGTACAAAGATCTCTAACTGGATCTATAAGTCCAGATCCATCCACACCATGTCGCGCAGGCGGATCCCGTTGTCTTGCATGACGGCGGGATAGCCGCGCGCCGGCGAGAAGAAATCGCGCTCGATGCGCAGCAGACGAAAGCCGGCTTTCTGATAGAAGGCGAGCTGCCCGATCCCTGCGTTTGCCGTGCCCACCACGGCGCGTGGCTCGCCGCGTCGACGCAGCTCATCTAGCACCGCAGCGAGCATGCGACGACCGATGCCGTGATTCTGATGCGTCGTGTCGACAGCCACCGATACCAATTCGACGCCACCGAGCTGCGCAGGAATTGTCAGCACTATTCCGACGGCGACTTCATCAGCCCCGACGAATGCGTACAGCTCGCCGCGCTGCATGTACGAACGCACTTGCTGCAGCGATTCATCCGCCAGCAACAACAGCGGCAGGAAGCGCTCGCGCTCGATGCCCGGCGGCACGCTGATCAGCGTGTAATCGGCCATCAGCGTTGGTCGAGCTGCTTGAGCATCCGCTTCGATGCAAAGCGCCGGTAGCTGAACAGCGCCAGCCCGCGCACTTCGTCCTGGTCGAGATGCTTGCTCACATCGAGCGCGATCCAGCCGTTGTGCCCCATGTACTTCGGAATGTCGTAGCGCTCGTCGCCAGTGAGCATCGCCTGCTGCTCGACGCTGACCCAGAACGCAACCTTCAGTCGATCCTCGCTGCGATACTGATACGCCTGCGCGAATGTCTTCTTGCCCGCGCGCCACACCGGGAATCCGAACTGCTTGTCCTCCGCAGTCTCGGGCAACGCGAGGCAGACGCGACGCATCACCTTGAGCACGGCCTGCGCGCCCTTCGCCTGCATCGGATCGATCTCGGCCGCGGATAGCGGCTTCGTCGGCGGCGCGATCTCGATGGTCTTACCGAGCTTCGCCGTGAGCGCCGGCGGCGCGACTTTTTCATACGCCTCGCGCACGAGCCTGGCGACGCGCTTCCACGAAATGCCCTTGTTCAGATGCACGCCGAGCCAGCCGCGCGGGCCCACATAGGGCGGCACGAAGAAGTGCTTCGGCTCTTCCTTCGTGTACAGGTCCTGCGCGCCCGCAGGAGCGTTCAGCCACAGCGCAACGCGGCCGTCGCCATGGTGATTGATGACGTAAGTGGCGAAGGTCTTGCCGCGCACACGAAAGTCCGGCGAGCCGTGCGAGAGCACCTCGGCGGTTTCCGGGAACCACAGGCATACTTCGCGCACTGCCTGACTGACGTCTTTCGCTATGGTCTTGGGCATGCCTTGAGCATACCCTCGCAAGATCGATTCAGGAGATCCGCCATGTTCCGCACTCAGGTTTCCCTCATCGTACTGACGGTATGCGTGGCCGGCGCAACGCTGGCAGCCGAGTCGGCCAAGCCGACCTTCGAATCCCTCGACAAGAACTCCGACGGCAAGGTGAGCCTGAACGAGGCCGCCGAGAACGACGCGCTGTTCGTGGCGTTCAAGAGCCTGGATACCAACAAGGATGGCGTGCTCAGCCGCGAAGAATTCGCTGCCTACATGAAGGACAAGCCGTCGGCGTAGTCGGCCGCTACTTGGCCGGCACGATCAGATATTTGGAGTGACAGGCGGTGCAGGCTTCATACAGCGCACCGCCGGCATCGAAATAAGCTTCGACATCCTTCGCTTCAGCCGCCTCCAGCACCTGCGCGGCCGCGTCCGACATCCCTTTTGCGGTAGCCATCCACTGATCCTGGTCGACGGCGCGACCGTCGAGCATCAGCAGATTGCCCGACTCCACCAGCGTCGCGGCGGCATTCCGGAACGTCGACCATTCCTCGTCGGTCTGCGGATGACGCTCTTCGGTACCCTTGTCCGTCGCAACGCTGCCGACCGAGCCCCAGATCGCGGTGGCATTCGGATCGATGATCCAGGTCATCAGCTGCTTGGTCGTCAGCGTCGTGTGGAATGGTGGCGCAGCGGCGGCGGGAGTTGCGGCCGGCGGCTCTTTCGACCCATTGCAGCCGAAGAGAACGATTGCGCACAGTGGAATGCAGGCCAGTTTTCGCATGGAGTTAGTCTTGCAGACGAGCGCCGCGCGCGCACGTCGATCTGGTGCGAACGGCCGCTAACCTGACGATTCTCCACATGTTCGCCAGCGGCGCCCGCAGATAATGCGTTCCTGACGCGGCGCTGTATTGACAGCCTGCAACGCACACTGTTTCATCGCCGGACCCTGGGGGAGACACCAAAGATGCGAGTAATTTCACGCGCGCTACTGCTGGCTACGGCCGCAGTTTTCGCCACTGGCGCACTGGCTGCAGGCGCACCGGCAGCCGCCAAAGGGCCACGCACCAAGGACGGCAAGCCCGACCTGAACGGCATCTGGCAGGCGCTGAACTCCGCGAATTTCGATCTCGAGCCGCACGCCGCGCGTGCCGCGCTCGCCATGGTGCCGGGCCAGTTCGTGCCGGTGCCGGCGCCGGAAGTCGTCAAGATGGGTGCCGTCGGCTCGGTGCCGGCCGGCCTGGGTGTGGTCGAAGGCGACACCATCCCGTACCTGCCCGCCGCGCTCGAGAAGAAGAAGGACAACCAGAAGAACTGGCTGACTTCCGATCCCGAGATCAAGTGCTACCTGCCTGGCGTGCCGCGCGCCAACTACATGCCGTATCCGTTCCAGATCTTCCAGAGCAAGGACTACGTCTTCATCGCGTACGAGTACGCTGGCGCGGTCCGCAACGTGTACATGAAAGATCCGGGACCGCCGCCGGCCGACTCGTGGATGGGCCAGTCCGTCGGCAAGTGGGAAGGCGATACGCTGGTGATCACGGTCACCGGCTTCAACGATTCCACTTGGTTCGATCGCGCCGGCAATCACCACAGCGATTCGCTGAAGGTGACCGAGCGCTGGACCCCGAAGGGCCCGGATCACCTGTGGTACGAAGCCACAATCGAGGATCCCAAGACGTTCTCGAAGCCGTGGAAGATCAGCATGCCGCTGTATCGGCGCGTCGAGCCGAATGCGCAGCTGATGCAGTTCAAGTGCGTCGAGTTCGTCGAAGAGATGATGTACGGCGAGCTGCGCAAGAAGCCGACGCAGCCGCCGGCACCGAAAGAACAGAAAGAGTAGAGGTAAATCCCATGCGGACGAAGTTGTTTGTGATGGCCGGTGCGACGCTCGCGACCGCACTTTTCGGAGGCGCGGCCGCGCTCGCCCACCATGCGTTCGCCGCGGAGTTCGACGCCAACAAGCCGGTGAACCTGCGCGGGCCGGTCACCAAGGTGGAGTGGATCAACCCGCACGCGTGGATCCACATCGACAACAAGAATCCTGACGGCACGATCACGCCGTGGATGGTCGAGGGCGGCACGCCGAACACGCTGCTGCGCCGGGGCATCACCAAGGATTCGCTGGTGATCGGCACCGAGATCGTGGTGCGCGGTTACCAGTCGAAAGACGGGCTGTGCAAGCCGAAGTGCCGCGCCAACGGCCGCGACGTGACCTTCCCGGACGGCCGCAAGCTGTTCATGGGTTCGTCGGGCACGGGCGCGCCGAAAGACGGCTCGGACCAGACCGAGAAGTAAGCCTTGGGTGCGATGAGCACACAGGAGAAGGTCGCGGCGGGAGTATCCGCCGCGATCCTGCTCGCAGCGGCGATCTACTGGATCGCGCAGATCATCGACGTCGTCGCGACCGTCAAACTCGCAGGCTCGTTGTAGGGCTGTAGGTCGGGCTTCAGCCCGACTCCTTCTCCTACCCCGAAAATCCAATCCAGCGGCCCGACGAGGCCACCACGAACCAGATCGCCATCGACGCCAGCGCCATCAGCTTGAGCGTCATGGGATTCAGCTGCGTGTGATCCTTCCGCAGCAGCGGCGCGCGAATCGCAAACACGAACACGATGCCGATCCCCAGCGTGATCATCTTCGCCCAGTAAAACGGGTTGTGATAACACTTGGTCGCGACGCCCGCGAGCATGAAGAACCCGGTGATCAGCAACACGATCAGCGCCAGCTTGAACCAGCGGTGCGCTTGATCGGTCACCGTGTTCGACGGCACGTCGCGCATCACCAGGTTCAGCAGCCGCAGATCCGCACTCAGCACCGCCGCGCCGAGCAACGCCAACGCCATGAGGTGCACGGCCTCGATGATCGCGAAGGTCGCGGCCTTGTCCTTGACGAACACGCCGATCGGCGACGCTTCCAGCGCCTCGAAATAATGCAGCAGGCTCATGGGGCCTCTCCCTCACCTGCGACACAGCCGGCGGCCCAGTCGACGAACGCGGGATTGTCCTGGCCGCAGTCGTACCAGTCGTAGGCGATGAAGCGGCCACACATCACGACCAGTGCCCACAGAGTGAGCGACAGCCCGGCAGCGATGCGGGTCCGACGCGGCGGCACGGCCGCGACGTCCCACGAGCCCACCGACTGCTGCATGTGCCGCCGGAACAGCCACGCGTTGATGAAGGCCACCACCAGGAGAATCAGCTTGATGCGGAACCACAGGCTCTGCGTCGTGCGGATCGGGATGCCGACGTACAGCAGCACGCCGGTCACGACCATGATCGAGAAGCCGATCATCATCGGCCGGTCGAGCCGCTGCGCGATCGTCGAAGCCGGCACGTTGGTCAGCCACAAGCCCAGCATGCGCAGGTCGATGACGATCAGCATGCCGAGGCTGATCATCAGCGTGATCACGTGGATCGATTCGACCCACGCGTACGCGTAGTAGGACTCGTGCAGGGCGACGCTGAACCACGTCGCGCCGATCGCCTCTGCGAAGTGCAGCAACCAGACGTTCAGCACAGGATCATCGGCTCCCTATTGCTTTGGCGCATCAGCTGCCGGCGGCGGCGGCGCTGCATCCATCTTGGTGGCGCGCGTCTTGAAGCGCCAACCGTGAGCGGTCTTCACCAGCGTGTCGTTGTACATGCCGGTGGCGACGATGCTCTTGGTGGTCACGTCGACCAGCATCAGGAACACGGAAGCACTCGCGCCGTCCTTGCTGGGCAGGATGCGCAGGTTGGTGTTCCAGTGCCGGCGATTGCCGCCGTTCATCTTCTCCTTCCACTGCTGGATGAAGCCGACGAGCTGATCGTGGCCGGCGAACTTGTTGAAAGTGCCGTCGGGCGTGAAGGTCGCTGCCCACGCTTCGCCGTCGCCGGAATCGATGGCGTGGTTATAGGTCGCGTAGAGCTGCTCGATGTCGATGTAGTCCTGCGTGCTGAGCCCGTCGGCCCAGGCGACGCGCGTGAAGCCCAGGATCGTTACCGCTGCCGCAACGAACGTAATAAACCTGTTCACGGTTGTTCTCCCCTGCTGAGTTAGCCGGAAGTATCGGCGATCCGGCTGGCCGCCGCCCAGGTCCTTAAGAAAACTTGGCCGCTCCAGCGCATCTGCGCCCGCGGCATTCGCGCATCCCTGCGCAGCAGGCTAGAAAATGGTATAGCCGCCGTCGATCACGAAGCTGTCGCCGGTGTGGAAGCGCGAGGCGTCCGAGGCCAGATACACGGCGATGCCCGAAAAGTCCTCGGGTTCGCCCCAGCGCCGCATCGGCACGCGCCCGATTGCCTTCTCATTGAACTTATCCCAGGACACCAGGCTCGCCGTCATGTCGGTGCGGATCCAGCCCGGCAGGATCGCGTTGGCGCGTACGCCATAACGCGCGTACTCGACGGCGATGCCGCGGATCATCGCGATCACGGCGCCCTTGGTCGAGGCATAAGCCTGGTTGCGCGGCGCGCCGTGGATCGCGGAGGTCGACGACGTGACCACCACGGAGCCGCCCGGATCCCCGGCCTCGGCACGCGCCATCATGTGTTTGCAGGCTTCGCGCAAGGTCCAGAACACACCGTCGAGATTGGTCATCGTGACGCGGCGCCACTGCTCCGTCGTCGTCTCCGCGAACGACGAGCGACCGCCGCCGCCGACGCCCGCGTTGGCCGCGACGAAATCGAGCCGTCCAAACTTGCCGATGACATCGGCGATGCCGCTCGTCACGGCCTGCTCGTCGGCGACGTCGATGCGTTGAACCAGCACGTCGCTCGTATGCGCGCGCAGCTTCTCTTCGGCAATGCGGTTTTTCTCGGCGTTCTGGCCCCAGATCGCGATCCTGGCGCCGGCCTGCGCCAGCCCCTGCGCCATGCCGAGCCCGATGCCGCCGTTGCCTCCCGTGACGAGGGCAACCTTACCTGTCAGATCGAATAGTTTTTGCGTCACAGTCCACCATATAGTCTGGTCGAAAGCGGCCGAGGGCCCTTTCGACAACGTCCGTCAAAAGGCGTGACTTTTGCCGGACTAGTTGAGGTATATACGATCACATGACCGGCCGCGATCCTGCAATGAGCGAAGGCCTGCGTCGCGTGCTGGCACGGCTCGATCCGCGTGTGCAGGAGGTCGCCAATCTCACTCGCTTGTCCGCGGGCGCGACCAACGAGACCTGGTCGCTCGATGCCGTTCGCGATGCAGGCGTCGAGCCGCTCATCCTCAGACGTTCGGCAGTCGGTCGTGGACCTGGAGTGCTCTCGCTGCAAGCGGAAGCCCGTGTGCTCACGGCTGTGCACGCATGCGACGTGCCGGTTCCCGCAATCCGCTATGTGCTCGCACCCGAAGACGGGCTCGGCGAAGGATTTTTGATGGAGCGGATTGCAGGCGCGACACTGCCTGGAAAAATCCTGCGCGATCCCGCGCTCGCGTCGGTGCGGCCGCAGCTCGCGAGTCAGCTCGGCAGCATCGCGGCGGCGATCCAGGCGGTTCAGTTGTCGCGTCTTCCGGAATTGCCGTTGCTCGATGCGCAGCGGCAGTTACAGCACCTGCATTCGCAGTACGCAGAGCAGGAAACGGCGCGACCGGTTTTCGATCTCGCGTTTCGTTGGCTGCGCGAGCATCTGCCGCCTGCAGTCGCGCCAGTGCTCGTTCACGGCGATTATCGTCACGGCAATCTGATCATCGGCGCGCAAGGCGTGCACGCGGTGCTCGATTGGGAGCTCGCGCACGTCGGCGATCCCGCGGAAGACCTCGCGTGGATGTGCATCCCGCCGTGGCGGTTCGGCGAGCTCGACAAACCCGTTGGCGGTCTTGGGATGCGTGAGGAGCTGCTCGCTGCACATGAGCGTGCGAGTGGTAGAGCGATCGAGAAAGCGCGGCTCGAGTGGTGGGATGTGCTCGGGAGTCTGCGCTGGGGAATCATGTGCGCAGACATGCCGAAGTGGATGCGCAGCGGCAGAGACAAGAGTGTTGAGCGCGCGACGATTTCTCGTCGGGCGTCTGAGAGTGAGTTGGACCTGTTGCGTTTGTTGGCACCGCGCCGGATGTCGGGCTGAAGCCCGACCTGCAGCGCAAGAACAAACGCTGGTTGTAAGGCTTAGGTCGGGCTTTAGCCCGACAATCCGTCGAGAATTACTATGCAAGATCCACCAACCGTCACCGAGCTGCTCGAAGCGACCGCCGCGTTTCTTCGCGAAGTCGCAGTCCCGCAGCTCACGGGGCACGCGTCGTTTCACGCGCGCGTTGCTGCCAACGCGCTCGACATCGTCAAGCGCGAGCTCGAGTTGCGACCGGCCGCCGAGCGTGACGAGCACGCGCGGCTGCAAGCACTGCTGCACACCGAGGGCTCGACTGAAGAGCTGAATGCACTGTTGAGCCGACGCATCGCAGCCGGCGAGCTCGATCTGCAAACGCCCGGCCTGGCCGAGCACTTGTGGGCGACGACGCTGGCGAAGGTCGCGATCGATCAACCCACGTACGCCTCCTATCGTCGCGAAACCGGGACCTGACACCATGGACTTCTCGCTGCCTGCCGATCTGGTGAGCTATCTCGCGCGACTCGATGCGTTCATCGCGGCCGAGATCGCGCCGCTGCAAGCGCAGAACGACAACCAGCGCTTCTTCGATCATCGCCGCGAATGGGCGCGCACGGATTTCGAAGGCGGCGGACTGCCGCGCCGCGAATGGGAAGAACTGCTTCACGAAGCGCGCCGTCGCGCCGACCGCGCCGGCTTCTATCGCTTCTCGCTGCCGCGCGAGTACGGCGGCGACGGCGGCTCGAATCTGTGGATGGCTGTGATTCGCGAGCACCTTGCCTCGCAGGGTCTCGGCCTCCACAACGATTTGCAGAACGAGCACTCCGTCGTCGGCAACTTTCCGTTCATCGTGATGGTGCGCGACTTCGGCAGCCCGGCGCAGAAGGAACAGTTCATTCGCGGCAGCCTCGACGGCCAGGTCATCGTCGCCTTCGGCTTGACCGAGCCGCTGCACGGCTCGGACGCAACTCACATGGAAACTCACGCGGTGCGCGAGCAGCGCAATGGCGTCGACGGCTGGCGCATCGACGGCGAAAAGATGTGGACGACCGGCATGCACGTCGCCACTCACTGCGTCGTCTTCGCGCGCACCAGCGGCGAAGCGGGCCGCGCGAAGGGCATCAGTGCCTTCCTCGTGCCCACCACGACGCCCGGCGTGAAGGTCGAGGAATATCTCTGGACGTTCAACATGCCGACCGATCATCCCCGCGTGAGTCTCACGAACGTGTGGGTGCCGGACTCCGCCGTGTTCGGCGCCATCGACCACGGTTTACCGATCGCGCAGGCGTTCGTGCACGAGAACCGCATTCGCCAGGCCGCGTCGTCACTCGGTGCAGCCGTGTTCTGCATCAACGAGAGCGTGCGTTACGCCCGCGAGCGCAAACCGTTCGGCAAAGCGCTCGCTGAAAACCAGGCGATCCAGTGGCCGCTGGTCGAGCTGGCGACCCAGGCAGAGATGCTGCGGCAACTGATTCGCAAGACCGCCTGGGAGATGGACCAGATGCCGCATCCGGAAGTCGAGCACCGACTCTCGGACAAAGTGTCGATGTGCAACTACTGGGCGAATCGCATGTGCTGCGAAGCCGCCGACCGCGCGATGCAAGTGCACGGCGGCATCGGCTACTCGCGCCACAAGCCGTTCGAGCACATCTACCGGCATCATCGCCGCTATCGCATCACCGAAGGCTCGGAAGAGATCCAGATGCGCAAGGTCGCGGCGTACCTGTTCGGCTACGCCGGACCGAGCAAGATCAAGGCTTGATCGCTTCCATCTCGCACTTGGGCGGCGTGAACGGCCCGCCGACGTCGAGCGTCTGGAGGAGTTTTTCGATCCGCTGCACGTTGCCGAACGTATCCACGAGCACCAGCATATTGGTGCAGGGAAAGGCGACGAGATGTCCCATTTGCGGGATCAACGGACGCAGAAGCGGCACGAGGTACGCGGCAGGGACGTTCTTCAGAGTGAACGTCCTGGTCACGAACTCAGCGTCAGGATGGGATTCCTTGCCAGTCACGATCGGCAGCGCCTGCTGTCGCACGTTCGCGTCCGGGACCACACGCACGACATCGCCCCGCGCGACCACTGCGAACCCGTTGACCTGCAGCACAGAGAGCAGCTCTGCGTAGTCGAGCTTCGCGGCATCAGCGCCGATCAGCACTGCTTCGCCTTGCACCCGCGGGTCGACGATGACTGTCTTGCCGGTACGCTTCGCGACGGCAGCGATCAACTCGTCAATGGGCACGCCGCCCTTTCTCGAAGGCGCCGTCGGTTCACTCTGCGCGCTTGCGGCTGGCGCGACGACGATCGCGAGCAGCGCGAATGCGGCAACGAAGCTGAGGCAAGTTCGATTTCTCATTTGTCTGCTCCTGCGGGCTTCAGGGATTCGAGCGCGGGCGGTATCGACGGTGGGACTTCCTGCCGCGATGGCTCGTCCAGCCGGACAAGGCCTTGGCGCGCACCTACGGTGTATCGGTCAGTCAGCCCGTACACCAGAGAACGATAGCTATAGTTTGTGACGATGCGCTGCCGCTGGTCATAGACATAGACCGGTCGGGCCGCTGGATACGTGCCGTCGCTCAGCGACGCGCGCGTCGGCACCGGTCCGTCCAGCATCGTGCCCAGCAACTTCGTACTGTTCAGCTCGTAGTCCCTGAAAGCGAGAACGACGAGCCAGTTCGGCTCCGCCCACAGCTGCTGTGTGATCGTCGTACTCACCAGCTCGACCTCATGCAGACGTTCGTCGTTGCGGAGCTGGTGACACACGTCGTCGTAACGCTGCCGGTTGACCTGCTTCAGCGCGCGCAGCCATAGATAGGTGTCGCATCCCGGCTCCATGATCAGCTGCACGAACAAGGCCCGAGTGACGGCGTCGGACGGCATCATCACGTCGATGCCGCGATAGTCGAACCGCGAATCGACGTCGTGCCAGGTCATGTTGGGATTGTCGATCAGCCGCTCGGGCTGTGCCGGATCGGGGATGCGCCGGGCAAGCGCGAGAAAAATCTCGCGCGGCTTCAGCGCTGCGGGCTGCGCGGTAGGACCCGCAGTGAGCACGACTGCCTGGTAGCCCAGCATCCACTCGGCGACATCGACATGCCTTCTCCAACATTGGATGAGCTCTTGCTCGGTGATACGGCGCGAGACCATCGCGAAAGCGGCGTTGATACACACAGCTTGTAAGGCTTCTGCGTCATCCATGACCACAACACGAGACCCCGCGCGGCTGAGGATGTTCGAGTCTTCTACCAACGCCTGAGCAATTGGCCGCGCCAGCCGTGAAACGGCGAACGCGCTTCTTGGATCTTCTGCAGCTGGCTCCTGCGTCGGCGGCGACTCTGCGGGATCGGTCGCGGTAACTGGCCGTCCAGGTTGCGGCGTAGCTGTGGATTGCGGCACGGTTGCTGCCGGCCTGGGCACAACCGCGTGAACGATCGGCGCAGCTTCCCGCGTTACCTCATCCCGATTTCGCAGCAGCAAAACTGCAGCCATCGCGACGCCACCAACCAACAACATCGCTAGCAGCGCGCGTCCGAACGTGAAACGCGCGCCTCGTCGTGCGTGCACACGATCGAGCCGCCGCTTCAGCTCGCGCGCGAACGCCGGCGGCGGATCGCGGCGCAGTGCATGGAGGAATTCATCGTTCATCGGTGCTCTCCGCCGCTACCATCGCGACCGCAATGCCTGCACCGTCCGGTGCAGGATCGTGCCGACGTTCGACTCGCTCAGCCCCACGAGCGGCGCGATCGCACGATTGCTCAGCCCCGCGCCGTACCTCAGTGCGATCAAGTCGCGCTCGCGATCCGGCAGCGATGCCGTCAACGCCGCGAGCCGCGCGAGATCCGAGCGGCGTTCTGCGTCGGCTTCGGGCGTGCCGTCTGCAATCACTTCCACTGCATCTTCGAGCGGCGCGTGAGTGCGCCGCGAACGCAGATAGTCGACACCGACGTTCTGCGCGATTCGATACAGCCACGTCGAGAACGCTGCAACGTCGCGTCGATAGCGGCTGCGTGCCGACCAGGCCTTCTCGAAGACACGCGCAGTCAAATCCTCGACGTCCGCTTCGGCCGCGAGACGAAAACGGAAATAGTTGTAGATGCGCGGCAGATGCTCCGCGTAGAGCGCATCCCAGTCCGCTGCCCCAGGCGCCGGCCAGTCCATCGAACGATCCGCAGCT
>Ga0105248_10001113_pt1 | contig 29868 bp, 28 predicted proteins | sample KBSS34metaG_FD_81524 | JGI IMG/M metagenome (GOLD analysis project Ga0105248, IMG submission 81524) | Switchgrass rhizosphere microbial communities from Kellogg Biological Station, Michigan, USA - KBS S3-4 metaG | ecosystem: Host-associated > Plants > Roots > Rhizosphere > Soil | place... | reverse complement strand
TGGCCTCGACAAATGAAAGCTATTTACAGAACTCGCCCTGGCGCTCCCACAGAGCAACGCGGACATCGAGGAAGCGGTCCTAGCCCGCCTTTCGCGTCGGCGCCTTCAATCGATCGCGTAGCGCCTCGGCACGCTCTAGATCGTCAGCTAGTCGAAGCCATGAATGGGCTAGGCTTTGGAACTTCGCCATCAAAGGCAGCGACGGTGCAGACCGTGCCTTTTTGAGGCACTCCCTGGCGTGTTCTCGACACTCTTTGGGGTCGCCAGACATGCGGGATGAACAAGGATCATCGGGCAGAGTTCCGGTTGAGGAGACGCCCACCGGAGGACCTCGCGGAATTCCTGTGCAAATCCAAGGTACGGCATGGAACAAAACTCCACGGTTGGCGCGTTAGCCGAATTACGGGCACTACCGGGAGGACATGAACATGACTGAGTGTTCGCCCTTTCGGCGCCCTCACGCGCTCATCGTCGAAGATGAAGTGATGATCGCTCTCGGTCTTCAAGCCGATTTGGAGGCTCTAGGTTTTGAAGTCAGTGGCCTGGCGGCAAATGCCAGGGAGGCCATGTCGCTGGCCATGAATGATAAGCCGGACCTTGTGGTGATGGACATCTATCTCAATGGTGCTCGTGATGGCATCGAAGCAGCGCGATCAATTCGGGAGATATTTGGAACACAGATTATTTTTGTCACCGCGTACACTGACGACGATGGGATAATCGAACGCATCCACAAACAAGTGCCCGATGCCCCAGTGTTACCAAAACCGCTCTATGGCAATCGCCTAGCCAACGCGATTGAACAGTTGCACTTACGGTCATCCCCGACCCAGTTTCCGGCGAATTGACAGGGGCTCTGTCGAGTGAAAGACTGATCGCTGCCTCGCTTCTGGTGAGGCCCTGACGTTAGAACCGTCACCCCTCGGGGTAGCGTGCCTAATGTCATCAGGGGGCGGTTCAAGGGCCGCCCCTACTGTTTTGCTCGACCCGGTCGGCAATGCGTCATGCCTTAGCCTGTATTGTTATTGTTCTAATATTCTCCACTACCAACTCGGCTTTAGCGAGTTTGGTGGCTTGTCCGCTCGTCCGATGGGAAGTGCCTGGTTGTGGATATGGAGCCAACAGGTAAAGACAAGAACGTCACAAAGATTGGCAAGGACGTATATCAGTCTGCCGACCAAGCTGAACGGGACGCCAAATGCTTTGCAAGGATGCAAAGCCAGGCGAGCAATCCGCGCCTCGCCCTAAGTGAGACCTGGGCCTCCATCCCTTCTTGAGACCTGCGATGTGCAGTTCACCCCGCCTTTACTCGCACTAACTAAGGGATCATCCTAAAGAGAAAGCCCGGCGGGGGAACCGGGCTTCCAACCGTGTCATGCGGCGCTTGGCTTTGGGGGGTGCCGGGGGATAGGAGCGCCGCTTGGCTTGCAATCGTCCAACTACGCTTGAAGAAGGAAGTTCCGATTAGAGGGTCTAGGCACGGTACTCGTCCCGCTTCTTAGGCCGCAGTTGAACGACCACACCGTCTCGCTCGGCAGCCTTCGCTAAACGCAGCCACGATTGGGCGAGCTTCTCGAACTCCTCAGCAAGGATTGGATTACGCACAGTGCGAGCCCGCCGCAGGCAGAACTCGGCGTGTCCTCTGTATTCTTTGGGGCCGCAGGCCATCGGTTCCTCCGAACACAGACTGTGAGTTAGAGGGTCCGATTGGCGTCAGCGACCTTTGCTTGTGAAGTGGGTAAAGCGTGAGTAAGGCGACAGGCGAAAATCCTAGACGCATTAGAACTGAATTGGGTTTTCTAATAAAGAAGCCCCGCCTGGTCCGAGCGCAGCGGGGCTTCCGGTTCCTGGGTTCGGGGAACCTGTGTGTGACGTGTCGTGCGAGGGTTGGGTCCGTCACACTCGCCCAGTAGTGCCCCTGGCTAGGGCGTTATCAAACTGAACCTGGAAAGATGGTGAATGGCGCGACGGCCGAAGAACAAGCGCCTGTCGAGCACTGCGAGACTTCTCCCGGTTTCAAAAAGAAGGCGCGGTGATGCCGGGCTTTGCTCTCGGCCGCGCGGCGTCAGGCTCGGGCGGAGCCTTGTAGGGGATGCGCCGCTTGCGCTCCTTCAACTGCGCTTCAAGAACGGGGTTCCTGCAACGAGACTAGGAGCAGCGTAGGCCCTCTCGTGGAGCGATGGAGCGGATGAAATCTCCTGCTTCAACCTGGCCATCCGTGATCGCAGCCGTTTTGATTTCCCAGGCAGCGCTCGGCAGCGTTGCGGGATATTTTATCGCTATCAGCTTGTCATCGATTCTCACAACGCTCATTCCAATCCTATTCGGCACTCTGGGGGGCGGTCTGTGGGTCTTGATCGGGCGCGCAAGAACGGGGTGGCAACACCAACAACTCGTCCTTCTGTCCGCGGCGGTCACCGTTTTTTGCTTGGCCCTAATAATCTCCCACACGGTATCGATTGGCGTACGGGATAAGTCGATCTCGTATTTCGTTACGAAGGATCGACTGGATAGGCTTTCAGCTCAGGATCAATTTACGTTGGTCGCATTCAGGAAGCTCCTGCAGCGTTTGGGAGCATCTCCAGCAGAGCAGGGAGCAGCCCTAGAACTCGCTTATCAACGTTCTGTTGCAGATGGAAACCTACAGCCGAGCGATAAGCTCATTGCCGGATTGGCGCGGGTGGTTTCCAATATGAGATCGCTTGCCGATTCCGTTAAGCCGCCACTGGAGAGGCCTGAGCGCGCCCCAAATGAACATTCCTTTGGATTCAGTTCCGCTCATGCTGTGCTCTCCTATATCGACTCCATGCCGGAGAGAATCGCGGTTTACGAGCGCGAGATTGCCGCCTTGAAAGAAGGAAAGGCAATCAGCGGCAAGCTCTTGGAATTGAGTATCAATCGACAACTCCGCGCTATTGAGAGTCTGGTTCGTGACGACGAGAACAATGTGATGGATGAGATTTATATCTATGCAAAAAAAAGTGGAAGTGTTGTAGCGCTTGCAGGAAGGGAGCTATACGACTCCCTCCTCGAACTGCGAACCTTTGTTCCAGGGAGTTCACTTGATTCCATTAGGACAGAGTTCTTGCGGGATGACACGCTGAGCACCCTACTGGGGGAAAAGCAAATTGAGAGACCGGTCGGACACGAAGCGTTGGAGTAGCGGCGCTCTCGTTTAGCGCAACTCCAGTCTGCCTGCGGCGATAGAGGTGATCAAAAGCGGAAGTGCGACTGGCCTTCGCGTGACCATTAGAAATGGTGGACCGCTCCACTCAGAATGAGAACCCAAAAATTTTTTCTAGATATTTCCGAGGCTGAATTCATACGCGAAGGTGCCGGGGTAACCCCCACACATACCCCTTTGTCACAACTCTGTCACAGCGACACATAAAAAGCGGGCGGTTGGCTTATTCAACAAAAGATCGTAAGCTGCACAAGCAGCTGATTTGACGATCTTTTGTGAGGAGCCGTTAGGCGACGGGCTGGTAGAGCACTGTGTTCACATCGCAGGGGTCACTGGTTCGAGTCCAGTACCGCCCACCACCCTGCGCCTCTCGGGTGGCGCAACCACCAAAACCGACGTCCGGCGCAGAAGTGTCCCCGCAGATCCAAGCTCGGGGTGACTCCTCTCATAAGTTAGCGCTCGAGCTTAACGGCATTGCTGAACAGCGTGTCGCCCCACGCATAAAGTGGCCGCTGGAAGTCAGACTCGGTGTGGATGCCCTTGCCTTTGCGCTCCGTCCATTTCCGCCCGTAAGTGTCGAACGGGAAATGGTTGATGTAGTAGTCGCAAGTCTCCTCCCAATGGTCGAGCGAGAGCGACTTGCCGTAATGCTGGCAGTAAAGATCGGTTCGGATGTTCTTTAGGCCGCCCGGCTCTCGCGCGTGATACGCGGCGAAATGGATCTCGGGCCGGTTCCGCCACAGCATGAGGATGTCTCTCCGCTCAGGGCCAAAATAGCGCCGGAAGTCCAGGAGCTCCCGGTCGGAGCGGTAAGGCGCGTAGTCGTCGGGAGTCATGTAGGCGTCGAACAGCTGCACGCGAATGCCGTCGCACGTCTCATCGTCAAGTGCTTGCAGAGAACCCCGAAGATCGCCGGTCACGCGCTCGTCGGGATCGAAGCAAAGCATCCATTGATAGCCAAGCTCGGCGCGGGCGACCTGCAAAAGAAGTCCGCGGTGACGGCCCTCGGCAAGCTTTCGCGCCTTGACGTCCTGCTCCCAGGCGCCGTTGGCGATGACGAGCGCGACCTTCGGGTGACTGCGCAGCATTTCCACGCTCTCGTCGGTGCTTGCATCATCATAGGCGATGATAGCGTCGACATGGTTGCCGAGATAGTCGAGCGTGTCGGGGAGGATTAGCGACTCATTGCGGATGCGCGTCATGCCGATGATGAAGTGCTCGCCGCCGACCAAGGCTCTGTTTCCGGGAACGATGTGCTCAGAGTCGCGGAGCTGCCAGTAGTCGGTCCCGCTCATGGAGAGATTCCTCAAGCCGAGCGAGGAGCGAACTCCCGCGCCGTCGAAACGGCGAGGTCGTCAGGCCCTCGCCGTTTTGAAGGTAACGAGCGGCTGCTCCTCTTGGCCCGCATACATCGACAGCATGGGCTCGTCCGTCAGCATTACTTCATCGTACTCGCCGAACCCATTGAAACGATTAGCAAGCACTCGGCCATAGGCGCCGATCTGCCCGATCTCGACATAGTCCCCTTCACGCACGCATTCCGGCAAACGGAAGGGACCAGGTAGAAAGTCCGAGCTGTCGCAAGTCGGACCATAGAGGGCGAACTCAGTCTCACGCCCTGTCTCGCGGCCGGTAATCGTGATTAGCCACGCCGGGAAGCGGAAGCCTGAATAGGCGGCATCGAACAAGGTGCCGAACGCCCCGTCATTGACGTAAAGCGCGTTGCCGCGCCGCGCATCGACACGTACGATGACTGACTCGGCCTCAGCCACGAGTGCCCGTCCCGGCTCGCATAGGAGCTCGCAGGAATGCTTGACGGCAAGCTCGTCGGCGGCGCGCACGATCTCCTCCATGAAGCTTTGAAGATCGGGCGGATCGGAATGCGGGTAGCGGCTCGGGAAGCCGCCGCCGATATCGATGGCATCGACCAGAACGCCCGACTCCACGATCAATTGACCGATCTGCCGCAGGGCCTCGCCGAATGCCGCGGGGACGACGGCCTGAGAGCCGACGTGGAACGTGATGCCGAGCCGGCGCGCGACCTGCCGCGCACGCAACAGGAGCGCCGGAGCGTCGGCGCTCGACACGCCGAACTTGCCCTCAAGCGGGATGAGGCTGTGCGTGTTGGGACAGGCCACGCGCAGGAAGAGGTTCAGATCCGTGGCCCCGCCGGTCTCGGCCACGACCTTGTCGAGCTCCTCCTCGCTATCGAAGGCAAAGCTCCTGATGCCGAAATCGCGATAGGCGCGCGCGATCGCCTCGCGCGACTTGATCGGATTCATAAAGTAAAGCTCGGCGCCTTCGACCGGCGCGAGGCGCTCGATTTCGACGAGCGAGGCCACGTCGAACGACCTGATGCCCGCATTGACCAACGCGTCGACGATCTCCGGCGCGTCATTGGCCTTCGCGGCATAGAGCACGCGGCCGGGAAAGTTGGCGAGGAACCAAGTCGCCGCGCGATGGGCGGCGTGAGGCCGTAACGCTAGGACCGGCCGCTCCGGGCGGCGATGACGCAGAAACTCTGCGGCAGAAGTGAAAACGTCCATCCCATGTCTACTCCCACACGAGATTGCCGATGTCAGTGCTGCCCTTGAGCGAGATGCCTACGAGCGTTCTGGTCCCGTATGAAATCCGCAGTGCCTTGTAAAGCGATTTTCGCGTGGTCCCCCAACAATTTGTCGCACCCAGCCGGAGACTTGATGAGATTGGGGCGAACTCATTCGGAGCTCGAAGGGACTGGCCCCGTGCTGGTGAGCACAGGCGTCGTGGCGCTGGAGTAGACGGGATTCTGCAACAATCCGAAGGTCTTGCGAGCTGCGAGCTCGACCATCGCGGCGGTGTAGGCATAGATCTCGGCACTGTCGAGGGAGCCATCGCCGTTACCGATCGGGCGAAGGTCGGCTTTGCCGGCGAGCCCTTCGATCAGATAGCGAGTGAAAAGACCGATATCATAAGTCGAGTCCATGAGCGTTCGCTGCCCGCGATCGGAAGCAACCATGACGGTGAGGTTTGGCAGCGGCGCTCGCGGCAGCGCCTGATTACTCGCCTCGGGCAGATTGGGCGGCAGGACATAGGCGCCGTGATCGTCGCCAAACTCGGTCTCGAGCAGCACGAGCACCGATTTGGCATCGAGCTTTGCGAGATTGGCATAAAGCGTGGAGAGCTTATAGCCGCTCAGCTCCTCGCGATAAGGCTCGGCATCGACCGGCAAAAGGTAGGTCTCAGTCTCAGCGTTGTTGGTAGCGCCATGGCCAGAATAATAGACGAGCACTCTTGCGCCCGGATTTGAACGGATAAGGCGGGAGAGATCGCCTTCGACTCCCGGGGCCGGCCCAAACAGCCTCTCGAGATCAGCCTTGTTGGCATCGCGCATGTCGATGATGTTGTCCGGTCGAACCCCCATATGCTCGGTAAGGAAAGCGTACATCGCGCCGGCATCGTTCTGGGAGGTCTCGCTCGGCGGGAGCTTGGCGTAGTCGCGATTGCCGATGATCACGGCCACTGTGTCGCTAGGCTCCAGCGCCGGCGGCAACGCCCGATAAAGCTCGCGGACCTTAGTATAAGACTTGACCGGCTCGCCAACTGGCAGGCCCCGCCGTAGGAGCTGCCGCGACGGCGTTGCGCAAAGCTCGATATTGCCCGCCCGCTCGATGCGCTTGACTTCGTCGAGCGCGAGATGACCTGAGAAAGATACGCAAGAACGACACCACGCGATGCTGAATTTGGACTGAAGCTCGTCGAGATAGGATTGGGGGAGCCCATTCGGCGGCGGCAAGCAGGCTTTTTCACATTGCTGGACAGAGACGCCAGGGCCATGAGCACGGCGGAGAACCGCGATCAGATCCTCCGGCAGGCAGCCAATCGGAAGACTTGCGGCTTGAGGGCGCGGTGCGGCTTTCTCCGCGCCCGGCGCTACACCGGGCGCCGCATTACCCTCCGGCGTCACGTCGGTTTGCGGCGCCGTAGCCGGTTGAAGCTCGCTCTGAAGCGCCGCAGTCGTTTCGAGCCCTTTGCAGAGCGAGGCAAATTTCTGCTGCACGGCATCGGACAAGAGATCACTGTAGCCCGACAGGTCGTGGTCGTGCTTGAAGTGCCAATAGGCCGTCCAAGTCTCCTTGCCCCGCTTACCGTCAATCGCGCCTTTGTAATAGCCCAGCTCGGTCAGGCAGCTCTGGGCGCGTGAAATTGCCTTGACCTGCGCGGGCGAAAGTGCGGGTTCCTGTCCATCCTCGATCTTGGCAGCGGTTTCGACCGGCGCGGACACGTCGGCGGGCGGAGCGATAACATCCGGAGGAGCAACCGGGAACACAACATCGAGAGACGCTGCGGATTCAGGAGCCGGGGGCTCAGGCGGCGGGGTGACCACAATCTGAACAGGCTCGGCGACCACGCAGATATTGCCTTGCCGCTTGAGCCCCTCGCCGCAAACGCAAGCGCCGCGCTTCGGCGACCATTGCTCATCGTCGCGACACGTCGTTGTGCTTGCGTCGCGCACACAATTTCCGCTTTGCAGCGTGTAGCCGTCCTGGATGCAGATGCAATGGCGCAAGGCCCGCGAATAGCTCCACGGGAAGCTGCATGTGATTTTCGGCTCGCTGACGGCCTTAGCCTTGGCGCGCTTTTTGTCTTTTGGCGCGGCGACAGCTTTCGTTTTTTGCCGCTTCTTGTCTTGTGGAGCGGTAGCAGCCTTCGCTTTTTGCTGCTTCTTGTCTTGTGGAGCGGCAACAGCCTTCGATTTGGAGTTCCGCTTCTCTTTCGCAGCGATAACTTGCGGGGCTTCAGGGATGGCGCGCTCGAAATGCCACCTTGGCTCGGCCACAGACAATGTCGACAGAGCCGCTACGGCAGCAACGGCAAGCGCGAGGCCTGTCGACAGGCCTTGCGCGGCTCCCAATTTCCCCGCCATGGGGTACCTCGATGCTCCCAGCGCGCCCTCTCTCGCAGAAGCGCGCGTACTCTAACAGACCCGTCGCGCCCGGGCGACCTAACCAGACTCCGACACTCTCCCCCTCCATCACTCAGACTTGCTTTGATCGATTTTGACGTCCTCCGGCGCGCGCGGGCTTCAGCCCCCGGGGTGGGTCATGGGATTGGAAACGCGAGCGTCAGGCTGTGGTCCGATCAGGCGACCGGCGGCACGAATTTTCATTCGACTATCCTCCCGTCTTCGCCGCCTCGCTCCGGCGTCCTCGCGGCATGGCCACATTCTGCCACAGCTCAAGCTTGGGCGGCTAGCCAGCTTCAACTCGGTTCAAGGTATTGGGATCGCGCGTCCTTCTTTCAGCACATCCCACCCGCGCTTGACTGCCGGCCGCTCGGCAATCGCCATGTACCAACGCTTGATGTTGGAATGTTCGGCGAAGTCAACAGTCTGCCAGGCAAAACGTGAGATCCATGGCCAAATGGCGATGTCGGCGATCGAGTAATCGCCGGCAACGTACTCGACCTCGGCGAGCCGCCGGTCGAGAACGCCCCAGAGCCGCTTCGCTTCCTTGGCGTAGCGCTCCTCGGCATAGGCGCTCTTGCCTGGATTGAACTTCACGAAGTGATGGACCTGGCCAAGAAAGGGCCCCGGTCCTCCCATCTGCCACATCAGCCACTCGACCACGCGCCACTTGGTGGGAAAGTCCTGCGGCCACAGCTTGCTGGTCTTCTCGGCGAGATAGAGCAGGATCGCTCCAGACTCCATGAGATGGAGTCCATTGTCGCTGTCGACGATGGCCGGGATCTTGTTGTTGGGCGAGACCTTGAGAAAGTCGGGCTGGAACTGTTCGCCTTTGGTGATGTCGATTGGGTGAGCCCGATAGGGCAGCCCGACCTCCTCGAGCATGATTGAGACCTTCTGCCCGTTCGGTGTGGTCCACGTATAAAGCTCGATCATCATCCCCTCACTGCTGCGACGCAGCAACGCATGCCCGCGAAAGCGCGGACTGTCAAAGGCGGACCGTGCTCTTCGCGCCTGCGAAAGAGTCGGATTTACCAACTGTTCATCGCTCGGCCTCTCTATCGCCAAGAACCTGTCGCGCCCGCGCCACAGCCAAATGTTAGCCTCACCCATATGAGCGCCGTCAATCAAGGCGAGCGCCTAGGGAGGATTCGATGTTCAATTGTGCCCCTCTCGAAAAGCGAAGGACGGGCGCGGCAGCCAGCCCTGCGGACCTCGCCCGTTATGCGATCTATTATACGCCTCAGCCTGGGACCGCTCTTGCAGCGTTCGGCCGCTCGTGGTTCGGCCGCGCCAACGGCGGCATGACGCTGCAGGCCTTCTCCGATTCAGGTCTTGCTGGAACGAGCTTCGCCAAGATCGCCGCTGCGCCCGGGAGCTACGCTGGTCTGCATGCGCTGTTAAGGGCACCCTTCACGCTGCGCGATGGTGTGGGTGTCGATGCGGTGAAATCGCGGATCATCAATTTTGCAGCGAGGCGCAAGCCTATCGAGACCGGACCCTTGACGCTATCGCGCGCCGGCCGATCCCTCGTGTTGCGTCCCGTCGAGCCGAAGCCTGCGCTCGAGTGGCTTGCCGCTCAGTGCGTGGCCGCATTCGAGGATTTCGCCGCCCCGCCGAGCGACGTCGAGCGAACGGAGTATGCAGTCCCGGATCTCAACGACTATCAGCGCGTGCTGCTCGAGAGCTTCGGCGATCCATATGTGCTTAGCGAGTATCGCTTTGCCATCACGCTTACCGGACCGCTCGATGCCGCGCATCTTGAGCGCGTGGCGCAGGCGCTTTGGCCGGTGCTCGAGGAGATCTGTGCGATCGGCGTCAGCGTGGACGCATTATCGCTCTTCGGCGACATCGGTGGGCGCTCGCCGATGCGCTTGATCGGCCGCTATCGGCTCGCAGCTTGACCTAAAGCGTTGGCGGCTTGCCGAGATAGGCCCAAGTTTTGACACACAGGCTCGTCACCCTTGTTTCCGCCAGGGGGTACGGGGTTGCCGATGCCTGATTATGGGGAAATCCTCGCGTTCCTCGCCGCGAATCCGCCTCAACTCGCCACCGAGCGTGAGCTGCACGCGTCGTTGCTGGAGCTCCTCGCCAAATGCTTGCGCTCGGAGGAGACCGACGAAGATGCCGGCGATCTGCTGGAGGACTTGAAGCCGCTGCGCATTCCGCAGGCGGAGTTCAACTGAGCTTTGGTCCGCGGCTGAGGTTTCATGCCGGTCAACGCCGGTTCTTGCATTTGCGCGGAAGTCCCCCTGATGCTATTGGAGCTTTTGATGGGGCCGCCTGGGCGCTGGATGGCCAGCATTCGTGCCTTTAGAGGGAGTTAGCGGCATCATGAGGGAAAACGTCGCGGTCAAGCGTTCGACTGAACCTGCGCGGAAGAGTTCGGCGGACGACGTCGTTCGGAGCTTCGTCAAAAGCGTCAATACGGGCAAACGGTTCGAGAAGCCGTATCGTCACTGGTTGGTCAGGGACTGCCTTCCCTCGGATACCGTCGACGATGTCATAGCTCTCCCGTTTGAGGCGCCTTCCCTCGACGGAATTTCGGGCAAGCGCGAGCTGCATAACAACACGCGCAAATATTTCGACGTCGACAACCGCACGCGCTTCCCGGTGTGCGAGGCGGTGGCGCAAGCCTTTCAGGACAAGCACGCCACGAGTCATATCGAGAAGGTGTTCGGCACCAATCTCAATGGCACCTATCTCCGCATCGAGTTCGCGCAAGACATCGATGGCTTCTGGCTCGAGCCGCACACTGATCTCGGTGTCAAGGCCTTCACCCTGCTGCTTTACCTCTCCAAGGACCCAAGCCACCACCAGCTTGGTACGGACATCTACCACGGCGACAAGCGGCATTTTGGCCGCTCGCCCTTCGCCTCGAACGCCGCGATGATCTTCGTTCCGTCGAACAACACCTATCACGGCTTCGAGAAGCGCCCGATCAAGGGGGTGCGTATCTCGCTCATCATCAACTACGTCACCAATGAGTGGTGCGCGCGCGAGCAGCTGTCGTTCCCCGAAGCGCCCATCGTCTAGCGACGTTTCCCTCATCTCAGGCGTGATGCCCAGCCTTGTGCCGGGCATCAACGTTTTGGCACAAGGAAAGACGTGGATGGCCGGGACGAACTCGGCCAAGACCGACTGGGGTGAGCGAAGCCATGAGCAAAGTCGCTTGGATCGGGCTCGGCACCATGGGTTATCCCATTGCTGGGCACCTCAAGGCACGGGGAAAACACGACGTGACGGTCTTCAACCGCACCCGAGCCAAGGCCGAAACTTGGGTCGAGCAATTCGGCGGAAGTCTCGCCGCGAGTCCTGCTGAGGCAGTGGATCGTTCAGAATTCGTCTTCACCTGCGTCGGCAACGACGACGATCTCCGGGCCGTGACTCTGGGGTCCGATGGCGCGTTTAGATCGCTCGGAAAGGGCGCGATCTTCGTCGATCACACCACTGCGTCGGCCACCATCGCGCGCGAGCTTTACGAAGCAGCGCGCGCACGAGGCGCCGGAGCGCTCGACGCTCCGGTGTCGGGCGGGCAGTCTGGCGCAGAGGGCGGAACGCTGACTGTAATGGTGGGCGGAGACGCGGAGGATTTCGGCAAAGCCAAGCCAGTGATCGAGGCCTACGCGCGTGCGGTCAACCTGATCGGCCCTGCAGGCTCAGGCCAGCTCACGAAGATGGTCAATCAGATCTGCATCGGCGGACTGATCGAGGCACTGGCGGAGGCGCTTCACTTCGCAAAAGCGGCAAAGCTGGACGTGGCGAAGGTGATCGACACGATCTCTAAGGGTGCGGCGCAATCCTGGCAGATGGACAACCGCTGGAGGACCATGATCGAAGGCAAGTTCGATTTCGGCTTTGCCGTCGACTGGGTGCGGAAGGACTTTGCCATTGTGCTCGAGGAGGCGCGCATAAACGGCGCCAGCCTACCCGTCACGACGCTGGTCGACCAATTCTATGCCGAGATCCAGGGAATGGGCGGCGGGAGATGGGACACGTCGAGCCTGATCGCGCTACTCGAGCGACGGGGCTAACGTGCGATGCCTTAAAGCCTTTTATCTTCCGCCGCGTATTCGAGCGGCAGCGCCGTCGTATATTTGATTTGCTCCATCGCGAAGGATGAGCTCACGTCGGAAAGCTCGATCTTGCTGATGAGCTTTTTGTAGAAGGTATCGTAGCGCTCGATGTCCGGCACCACCACGCGGAGCAGATAGTCGACCTGCCCGCTCATGCGGTAGAACTCGACCACCTCGGGAAGATCCTTGAGCGCCTCGTGGAAACGCTCGAGCCATTCCTGCGTGTGACGGCTCGTGGTGATGGACACGAACACCGTGACCCCGACATTGACTTTCTTGGGGTCGAGCACCGCAACACGGCGCTGGATCACACCAGCCTCCTCGAGCTTCTGGATGCGCCGCCAGCACGGCGTGGTGGAAAGTCCAATTTGCTTGCCGATCTCGGCAACGGGAAGCGTGCAGTCCTTCTGCAAAACATCCAGAATTTTGCGGTTCATACGGTCAAGCATGGGTGTCCTGATGATATTTTTGCGCGATTCTAGCAAAACCGGGAACCTCTTTCCATTCTCCTTAATCTCGATCTGATTAGTAGATTATTTGCTTCCTGAAGACAAGGGCTATTTTTAGAGAAGGGCCCTCACCCTCCGCCGCAGGACCGGCAACAGCTCGGTCTCGAACCACGGGTTTTGTTTCAGCCACGCATTGTTGCGCCACGACGGATGCGGCAGAGGCAGCACACGTGGGCACCGCTTTCGCCTCAGGTGTTGTCGCCACGCAAGCATCGTCTCGTGCAGCGACGCTCCCACCTCATCACCGAGATGAAAGCGTTGCGCGTAAGAGCCGATCGCGAGCACGAGTTCGATCTGAGGCAATGCTGCGAAAAGTTTCCGGTGCCAGAGCGGCGCGCATTCACGCCGCGGCGGAAGATCGGCGCCTTTCTCGTCCTGGCCCGGGAAACAGAATCCCATGGGGACGATGGCGACGCGGGCCTCGTCATAGAATTCCTGCGGCGAGACTGCCATCCAATCGCGCAAGCGGTCGCCGGAGGCATCGGTGAAAGGCGTACCGGATAGATGCACTTTCGTGCCTGGCGCCTGGCTGCAGATGACGAGTCGCGCGGTGCTGCTTGCCCTAAGCACCGGACGCGGCTCATGTCTTAGAGGCTGGCCTTGCGGGGTTTCCACGCAATAGCGGCAAGAACGAATGGCGGCCAGAAGGCGGTCGAGCTCGCCGGCTTGAGCGGTCATAGGTCGAGCGTCATGCCGTCCTCGGCGACAAGATAGCGCGACCGGTCGACTTTTCCGACATGAGACAGCATGGCTTCACCCATATGGGTGAGAAGCACGCGTTTTGCAGCGAGCTTCTGGTAATTGGCATCAATGGTCTTGTAATCGAGATGAATGGGAAGGGTCACATCGTATTGAAAGCACTCGCTGATGAAGAGATCGGCGCCGTGCGCAACCTTGTCCAGTCTATCGATCCAACCCGTGTCTCCGGTGAACGCCACGACCTTCCCATCAATACTGAATCTGAGCGCGTAAGGCGGCGCGCCAGACGGATGTTTCACCTCGAAGGGCGTGACGGTAATGCCTCCCACCTCGAGAGGCTTCTGCTCCTCATATTCTACGAAGGTGAACTTGAAGCTTTTGGCTGTGGTGGAATTGGGATAGAGCGCCTCGGCAGCCTTGACGAAGCGCGCCTCGATTCCCTTGGGCCCGGTCACAATCATAGGCCGTGTGCGCTTGCTCGCGAATTGCGCGTCGAGCAGGAGCCACGGCAGACCGCCGAAGTGATCGCCGTGCAGATGCGTCACGAACACAGCATCGATGTCCTTCGGATCGAGCCCAAGCCGCCGCATGCCGATAAGCGTCGAGGCTCCGCAATCGATCAAAAAGGTCGAAGCGGAAGACCGCACATGAAATGAGGTGTGGAGGCTGCCCCCGGCGCCGAACGCATCCCCGCAGCCGATAATTGTCAGTCGCATCGGGCCGGCATCTTAATGCCTCGTATCAGCACGGGGCGAGAGTAAACGCGCCGTTAGGGATTTCCGCAGATAGTTCTGGATCGAGCCTTCAGGGGGACCAGCGAAAGGCTCCCCTCAACTTATGTCTCTGGCCAATTTCGCCTTTTCGTCAGTCGGGTCGTCGCGGGTTCTATGAGCAGGTCAGTTGGCGCGTCAACCGAGGCGGGAAAATCCGCTTCGGCGGCGATTGACTTCAGGCGCGGCCCAGCTCCGAGCGCGCCAGAAACGCACGGGAGTTCTCCCAGCAAGCCCTGTACCAAGCAAGAGCTCCAATACGAGCTTTTGTTGATGTTTGCCAAGAACGAGTTGTCGGCGGCGGTGACCGCATCGCTGCTTGCGGTCGTTGTGGCGATTGGCGCAATGTTCTGGGCGCCGCCGCGCGATCTCCTGCTCTGGCTCGCGGCCGTTCTCATCGCTAAAGCCATCCAGATCGTCCTCTGCGCCCAATTCATCAAGGCGCGGCGCGACGAGGTCACGGCCTCGGCGTGGCAAACCAGGATCACTGCGGCAGAGCTCCTTTACGGCGTGACCTGGGCCGCGGTCACATTCATCAGCCCCGACACGCAAGGGGAGGCGGCGCATACTTTCATCTTCGCCTCGTTCCTCATTGTCATTGCCATGCGCATGCTATTCGCGTCCGCGCTCATGCCTATAGTCTATGCCGGCACCTTGCCGATGACCGCAGCCATCGTCATTTGCTTCGCCCTGCTCGACAATCCGTTCTATTGGGCGATGGCAGCCATGGCCGTCGGCGTGCACATCTACTTCATTTGGCTGACGAGCGGATTCAATTCGACTGTGGTCGACATGCTCGAATTCCGCGCCGAGAAGGACGCGCTGATCGCAGAGCTCGAGCGCGCCAAGGCAATCTCGGAGGAAGCACGTGCCCGCGCCGAGGAAGCGAACCTCGCCAAGTCGCGCTTCCTTGCCACGATGAGCCACGAGCTGCGCACGCCGTTGAACGCCATCATCGGCTTCTCGGAGATCATGCAGGGTGAGATCCTGGGACCTCACAGCACGCCGACCTACAAAGAGTATGCGAACGACATCAACCAAAGCGGACAGCACCTGCTCAATCTCATCAACGAGATTCTCGACATCAGCCGCATCGATGCTGGTCGTTATGAGCTGAACGAGAGCGCCGTGGATATTGCCAAGGTGGTCGCAGACTGCTATCGGCTGATGCGGCTTCGCGCAGAGGCTAAGGGGCTGAAGATCGTCGAGTTGTTCGAGCCAGGTTTGCCCGAGCTTTGGGCCGACGAGCGCGCAATGAGGCAGATCTGCCTCAACCTCCTGTCAAACGCCGTCAAGTTCACGCCGACCGAAGGCACCGTCACGTTATCGGTCGGCAGCACGAGCCTTGGCGGACAATTCCTGAGCGTCCACGACACCGGCCCTGGCATTCCCGAAGATGAAATCCCGAGCGTGCTAAGAAGCTTCGGCCAAGGCTCGCTCGCGCAACAGGCGGCCGAAGGCGGCACAGGCCTCGGGCTCGCGATCACCAAGGGCCTGGCCGAGCTTCATGACGGGACTCTCGAGCTCAAGAGCAAGTTAGGCTATGGTACGGAGGTCATCATCAGCTTTCCGCGCAAGCGGGTGATAGAGCCCACGACAATTGTCTCAGAAATTGCCGAAACCAAGGCTGAAAAGCCGCGCCTTGCTTGGCGCGCGCGGGCTCCACGCCATATGACGAACGGCCCGATCACGGATAGACTACCCTTTGGACGCGACAATCGGACGTAGATTAGGCTTGTCGCGTAGGGGTTAGACGGGGGTTTACAGGGATGAAGCGCCTTAGGCTTATTGCCCTGACGTTGCTCGGGTTGAGCCTCGCTTGCGCGGCAAGCAAGCCAGCCTTTGCCAATATTCTCATCCGGATCGACAAGCCTAGCCAAACCATGACCGTGTCGGTCAATGGCGCTCCGGTTTATGGCTGGCGGGTATCGACCGGTGCTACCGGCTTCTCGACACCAGCCGGCTCCTACACGCCTTTCCGCATGGAGGTCATGCACTACTCCCAGGAGTGGGACAACGCCGGCATGCCGCATGCGATCTTCTTCACCAAGCGAGGTCACAGCATCCATGGCACCGATCATGCCGGTCTCGGCACGCCGGTGTCCCACGGATGCGTGCGGCTCTCGCTGTCGAACGCCACCGCGCTCTATCAGCTCGTGGCAGCAGAGGGCATGGCAAACACCAAGGTCGTCGTGATTGGGCCCGATCCTCCGGGGGTCTTCGCGCCAAGCCAGCCGCAGCCGCAGCAGCGAAGGCCGTTCTTGCCCTTCGGTGGACTGTTCCGCTTCTAACGCTGGCCTCTGGCTGCCCCAATCCCTACATAATCGGCGGGATAATCGGCCGGCACTTCCTTGGAAACGCCTTGCGTCAACGTTTGCCTGCTCGACGCCGGGACAGGGCTGTGCATCGGCTGCGGCCGCATCATCGATGAGATCGCCCGCTGGTCGACGATGAGCGATCGCGAGCGGCGCGCCATCATGGCGGCGTTGCCTAAGAGAATGGAGCGCTCCGAGCGAGCGAAAGGTTAGACGTGACGACTTGGGCTGCTCTATTCATCCTCGCGCTCGGAGCCATGCTTCTGGTCTCGAACCAGTCGGGCATGATCGCCGGGCTCGACAGCACGACGTTCGGGTATGTGGCCGTCTTTCTCGCGCTCGTCATCTATCTCGGCGGAGGCATGCTGGGGAGCTATAGCGGGCGTGTCGGCGCCATGCTGCGCGACGCCGTCACCTGGCTGGCGCTCGGGCTCGGCATGGTGACGCTCTATGCCTACAAGGACGATCTTGCGCCAATCGCGGCGCGCGTCGTGGGCGAGCTTCTGCCTGGCAGCGCCATGACGGTCGAAGAGAGCGCCAATGGGTTGACCAAGGTCAAACTCAGGCGCCGCCTCGACGGACATTTCACCGCCAATGTCGAAGTGAACGGGAAGACGATCTCGATGATCGTCGATACCGGCGCCTCGACCATCGTGCTTAGGCCTGAGGATGCAAAAAGAGCCGGTGTCGATATCTCGAATCTCAATTATCGCGTGCCAGTGCTTACCGCCAACGGCCGGACGGTGGCGGCGCGTGTGTACCTCGACAAAGTCGCCATCGGCCCGCTCGACCGGCAAAGGGTGGAAGCCTTGGTGGCGCAGCCTGGGGCCATGACCCAAAGCCTGCTTGGCATGAGCTTCCTGAGCCGGCTTCGGTCCTACGAATTTACCGGCGATTTCCTGACGCTGCGCGGCTGAGTTCGGCGCGCTTTCAGTGAGCGCGCCTCTACTGTTCACACCACCGGCACGCCACCCGGATGTTTTGCCTTGTGCTCCGGTTCGACATGGATGGTGATGATTGCGTCAGGGATGTCCGACTTTAGCGCCTCCTCGACCCTGTCGCAGATGGTATGCGAGTCCGCCACGCTCATCGTCCCGGGCACTACCAAGTGGAACTCGATGAAGGTCACGCGTCCTGCATGCCGCGTGCGCAGATCGTGCGCCTCGAGCGCACCTTCGGCTTCCGTCGAGATTGCTTGGCGGATTTTCTCTAGCAGCTCCTTGGATACTGCCTCATCCATCAACCCCCCGAAGGACCTCATCATCAACACCCAACCCCACCACAGAATATGCAACGCGACCAGCCCGGCGATGATCGAATCGAGCACCAGCCATCCGGTGACGGCCACAAGAGCGACGCCAACCAAGACGCCGAGCGAGGTGACGACGTCCGTCCAAAGATGGTGCGCGTCGGCGACCAAAGCCGGTGAGCGGCGGCGGCGCCCGACGCGGTACAGGAGGAAGCACCAGGCACCGTTGATTGCGGTGGCAAGACCGTTAATAACAAGCCCGAGGGTGGGAGCGTCGAGCGGCTGCGGATTGAGAAAGCCGAGATAGGCTTTGCGCATGATCGCGAGCGCGGCCACGACGATCAGCACACCTTCCAGCACAGCAGAGAGATATTCGGCCTTGTAATGGCCATAGGGATGGTTCGCGTCCGGCGGCACCGCGCTCCATCGCACGGCGAAGAAGGCGGCAACAGCGGTCGCGACATTGACGATGCTCTCGGCCGCGTCCGAGAAAAGTGCGACGCTGCCGGTGACATAATAGGCTGCGTATTTCAGAACCAGCACCAGCACGCCGACGACGATGCCGCCAATAGCCAGCCTGAGGACCTGGTTCATAGGTGCTAGCTCACGCTACCCGGGTGCGACATTGGGGTCGCACCTAGAGATGTTGCCCGGCCTGTGCAAGTCTCATTTTTTCGATTGCAACTGGCTTGCATTAGGAATGACGTTCCTCACTGCTCTGCCGACAGCACTAGACGGAACTTCACAGGGTCGCTCGTTGTTGGTGAGGCGGGAGAAATCGCCTATCAATCCCTCATGTTCCCACGCCCCCGTCAGGACCTCATTCCCAATACTGCCGAGTTCGAACGCGGGCCCTTCGTGAAAGCGACAGGGTTTCGCGAATACGATGCGCGATGGCTCTATCCGGAAGAGATCAATCTTCTCGGTCTGGAGGCCGTCGGGCTCGGGCTTGCCACGCTCATGCGCGAGCGGGGCGTTCCGGTCAGGGTAGTGACCGGCCATGATTACCGGTCCTACTCGGCTGCCGTCAAAGCAGCGGTAACCACCGGCTTGCTCGCCGGCGGGGCCGAGGTGCACGACATCGGCCTCGCACTATCGCCAATGGCCTATTTCGCCCAGTTCGAGCTCGGGGTTGAGGGCGTCGCCATGATCACCGCAAGCCACAACGACAATGGCTGGACCGGCATCAAGATGGGCATGGAGCGGCCGCTCACCTTTTCGCAGGAAGACATGAGCGCGCTGAAGGACACCGTGATGAATGGGCGCTTCGCTTCTGCGAATGAGGGCGGCCGCTACATCTTCGTGCGGGACCTTCCAGAACGTTACATGGCCGATCTCCTCAAGCGGCCGAAGTTCCTGCGCCCTTTGAAGGTCGTCATTTCCTGCGGCAACGGCACCGCCGGCGCGTTCGCGCCGCGCGTGCTTTCCGAGCTTGGTGTCACCGTCGTGCCGCTCAATTGCGAACTCGATTACACCTTCCCGACGCACAATCCGAACCCCGAGGATCTCGGAATGCTCAACGCCACGCGCGACGCGGTGCTGGAGCACAAGGCCGATCTCGGCCTCGCCTTCGACGGCGATGGGGACCGCTGCGGCGTGGTCGATAACGACGGCGAAGCGATCTTCGCCGACAAGATCGGCGTGATGCTTGCGCGCGATATCGCCGCGCGTAACAAAGGCGCGCTGTTCGTCGCCGACGTGAAGTCGACTGGGCTCTTTCTCACCGATCCCGTGCTCAAGGAGCACGGCGCCAAGACCAAGTTCTGGAAGACAGGCCACTCCTACATCAAGCGCTACAGCCACGAGACTGGCGCGCTGGTCGGCTTCGAGAAGTCAGGCCACTTTTTCTTCAATCCGCCGCTCGGACGCGGCTATGACGACGGGCTCGTAGCGGCACTTGCCGTGCTCGACATGCTCGACCGCAATCCGGACAAGACTCTGGCCGAGCTCAAGAACGAGCTACCGCGTACCTGGCAATCTCCCACCATGTCGCCGCATTGCGATGACGAGGTGAAGTACGACGTGGTGGACCGCGTGGTGAAGCATTATCAGAAGGTCGCCGCTAATGGCGGCGAGCTCGCGGGACAAAAGATCCGCGAGCTCATTACCGTCAACGGCATCCGGATCGTGCTCGACGACGGGACCTGGGGTCTCGTGCGCGCGTCTTCGAACAAGCCCGAGCTTGTGGTCGTGGTGGAGAGTCCGACGTCGGAGGCGAACATGCGCGCGATCTTCGCCGAGATCGATGCGGAACTTTCCAAGCAGCCCGAGGTCGGCGCCTACAATCAGAAGATCTAGGAGGGACCGCAGTATTTTAGCGCCACAGAACCTTCAGCGCTCTGTCGCAAATTTGCAAAACGAATCTGTTTCCTTGCCCGCGCGCCATGATCGATGTGAGCTTCACCAGCCTCGTTTTCGCAGTAGGTCTCCTCGCGGGCGCAGCGCTCGATCTCCTGCTGGTTCGCACATATCTTGTTCCGCCCTTTCGCATTTGGCCTACGCCAGAACCCGGAAGTTGGCAGAGTCTTACTTTTTGGGGATTGTTTCGCGGCGGCATAGTAGCGGCATTTGTCGTCGCCATATTGGATTGGAATAGCGCGGGCCTGCTCGATGCGAGCCGTTACCTGATCGGCCTGCCGTTGTTCCTTGTTGGCTTCGGTATCACCGTGTTCGGCTATTTCAATCTCGGCCTCGGCAACACTTATTGTGGGGCCGACGGCCTGGTGAGCCATGGCCTCTATGGCTTCAGCCGCAACCCGCAATATGCCTCGTCGATCGCAGGGCTCATCGGCCTTGCGATTTGCGCGAACTCCTGGCTCGTCATCCCTCTCGCTGCGCTGATGGGCGGAGCCTATGTGCTGATGGCGCTGGTCGAGGAAGCTTGGCTCGAGCAGCATTATGGCACGTCCTACCGCGAGTACTGCTCGCGCACCGCGCGCTTCCTCGACGTGACCGAGCTCGCGCACGCTGTCAATGCTCTGATTGAGCGCAAGAAGCCCTCGCGGCAAACGAGCTAATTTTGGCTCAGTACATTGTTGTCACTCGGCGGCGACGGCGCGGTAGGTCCCGCCCGCGGCGATCCGGCGGGCGACTTGAAGCACTTCAATATCGGCGCCGTCGAGATGCGCATTCTCGGCGAGATGACGGCGAAAGGCGCGCGCACGCGGCTGGCCATGGAACAGCCCGAGTATGTGGCGCGTCATCTGATTGAGCCGAGCGCCGCTCGCAAGCTCCGTCTCGACATACCGCATGAAGGCGTCGAGCACATCGAGCCGCGACGGCGGGATCTCATTCGAGCCGAATAATGTGCGGTCCACCTCGGCGAGAAGATAGGGATCGGCATAGGCGGCGCGGCCGAGCATCACGCCATCGACATGAGGCAATTGCGCCTTGGCCGCTACTAGCGACTCGATGCCACCGTTGAGAAGGATCTCAAGCTCCGACCGGCGCGCCTTCAGGCGATGCACCCGGCCGTAATCGAGCGGCGGCACGTCACGGTTCTCCTTAGGGCTGAGGCCCTTGAGCCAGGCTTTGCGCGCATGGACGATGAAGGTGCGGCAACCAGGTTCAGCAACTGTCGCGACGAAGCGATCGAGGCTTTCCTCGGCGTTCTGATCGTCGATGCCGATGCGGCATTTCACCGTCACTGGAACCGAGACAGCCGCGCACATCGCGGCGACACACTCAGCAACAAGCTCAGGCTCGGCCATGAGGCAGGCGCCGAAACGTCCCGACTGCACGCGATCAGACGGGCACCCGACGTTGAGATTGATCTCGTCATAGCCGAATCCGGCGCCGATCCGTGCGGCCTCGTCAAGTTTCCGAGGATCGCTTCCTCCGAGCTGAAGACCGACCGGATGCTCGGCGGGATTAAACCTAAGCACGCGTTCCCGGTCGCCATAGAGTACCGCGTCCGCCGTCACCATCTCGGTGTAGAGGAACGTCCGCCGCGACAGCAGCCGCAAGAAGTAGCGGCAGTGGCGGTCGGTCCACTCCATCATCGGCGCCACGCAGAAACGGTGCGAGTCGGATTTCACGGATTACGCTCTCGATGAATCGCTTGCCGAGGCCCTGGACGGCGCTTAGCCAAATTGCTCGCCCCAATTGTGCAGCGCCCTAAGCACCGGGCCAAGCGACTTTCCCTTCTCCGTCAGAAAATATTCGTAGCGAGGCGGATGCTTCTCGTAGAGCCGCGTGCCGACCACGCCCTTGGCCTCAAGCGCCTTGAGCCGCGCCGAGAGCGTGTTGGGAGCAACACCATCCAGTCCCGCCTCTAGCTGCTGAAAGCGCAAAGGACCCTTGCGGAAAAGGTCACGCAGGATGAGCAGCGACCATTTCTCGCCGATCGCATCAAGTGCCCGTGCCACCGGGCAATCGCTCTGTCCATAGGGATTCGCCATGAAGCACACATAGACAAGGTGCTTTATGAAATCAAGTTACTTGCTATTGACAAGTTACTTGCGAGATAATAGCTACATGACAGACGCTAGCAAGGAGGTTGCCATGTCAGTTCCAACCTATCTCCCCTATGTGATTCTGATCGGAAATGGCCTCACGCTGTTCGCGATCTTCTATGGCCTGAACCGAGCTTTGGCCGAGGCATCCTGGCCACGGACCGAGCGACTAAGGGCGCTCACGATTTCCGCCGTGATCCTGCTCGGCTGGCTCGCGATTGCCCTCGGTCTCTCCGGCGCCGGTTTTTATCATGTAGCACAGAGCGGAATCCCGACCATTCAATACGGACTGTTTCCACCCATCCTGATCGGCGCCTTCCTTATCTTTCGATCAGAGCTCGCCGGACGCCTCCTCGACGCGGTGCCGCAACCATGGATCGTCGGCGTCCAGCTCTATCGGGCACTCGGCGTCGTATTCCTGACCCTCTATGCAGCCAGCCAATTGCCTGCCCTGTTCGCATGGCCTGCCGGAGTGGGCGATATCATGGTGGGGCTGTCGGCCCCCCTGGTTGCCTACGCCTATGCGCGAGCGCCGCGCCAGTTCGCGGGCCGCGTCAAGGCTTGGAACGTGCTCGGCATTCTCGACCTCACCGTCGCGGTGACACTGGGCTTCCTCACCTCACCGTCCGCGATCACGCCAATTGCGGTTCATCCCTCGAGCGAACTGGTGACGATGCTCCCCATGGTGATGATCCCGGTCTATATGGTGCCGCTCTCGATCCTGCTGCACATCACCTCGCTCGTGAAATTGCACCGCGAGCAGCCTCGCGCGGCAGACTTCAGGAAAACGGCCCTCGCCGCAGCTTGATCACGGCGCAGAAATACTCCCTTCCGGCCCTCGCATCCTCAATGAGTGCGGGGGCCGTGTCCTCAGCTAGTGACGCTGTCCATCCTCCCAAGCGGTCATAGCGAGAATATGCCTCTCGGCGGATTTGCGTAATTCGTCTCCCAAGGCCCTGTCGTCGATGCCTCGCGCCAGGACCATGCCGCCGACACAAAGTGCGACAAAGACGAGGGCCTGCTCGCGCGCTTCTGGCCCGGAGAGATTGGCCTCAAACAGCCGTATCATCGACTCGGTCACCTGGCGATAGGCGGTCTTGACGGCTTCGCCGCCGCGCGCGGCATCCGATGGGAGCCCGATGAGCGGGCACGAGCCGTCCACGTCGTCGAGGTGCTCGCGAGACAGATAGGCATCGACGACGTAGCGCGCAAAAGGTTGACCCGGCGCGCATCTCTCCGCGGGCTTTTGCTGCCAAGGCGCCGCCGGCCGGCACAGGAATTGGCTGATCACCTCCGAATAGAGCTCGTCCTTGCTCTTGAAGTGTCGGTAGAAACCGCCATGCGTCAGCCCGGCAGCGGTCATGATCTCGCTGATGGTGACTTCTGCGAATCCCTTGCGGTTGAACAAGCGGGCCGCGCTGGTGACGATCCGCTGCCGGGTGCCTTCTTTATGCTCTGCTGAATACGGCATGGCCCTGCCTCCTTGGCCCAAAGATAGGCCCGAGCAAAAGATGATCTTGAACATCTTTTATCGCCCAGCACTCTGGCCCGATGCAACCTGAAGATCAACCAACGGTGAAGCGCTTGGGGGGCAAGGCCCAGGCGGCCGGTGACTCTTCACAGGCGCTTGACGCGGCCGAGTTGCGGCAGCTTGCGCTCGAATGCGGCGCTGATGATGCCGGGCTTGTCGAGATCTCCCGCCCCGGCCTCGACCCGCAGCGTGATGAGCTCCTTCGCTACTTCCCCTGGACCAAAACGCTGGTGAGCTTCGTCGTGCGCATGGCGCGCGAGCCGGTGCGCGGTGCGCCGAGATCGGTGGCGAACCTCGAATTCCACCGCGCGGGGCACGAGATCGACCATATCGGCGCCGAGATCGTTTCCGTCCTTGAGGCGCGCGGCATTCGCGCCGTCAATCCCTCAATGGGCTTCCCGATGGAGATGTATCACACGCCCTCCTACGCGCCCTGGGTCGTGTCGCACAAGCCGATCACTGTTGAGGCCGGCCTCGGCCATATGGGCATTCACCGCAATCTCATCCACCCGAAGTTCGGCAACTTCGTGCTCCTCGACACGGTGCTCACCGAGCTCGATGTGGAGACTTACGATCACCCGATCGAGTACAACCCGTGCCTCGAATGCAAGCTGTGCGTCGCAGCGTGCCCGGTCGGCGCTATCGGACCCGACGGCTCATTCAACTTCTCGTCTTGTCTCACCCACAACTATCGTGAATTTCTCGGCGGCTCTTCGGACTGGGTTGAGCAGATTGCCGATGCGCGGGACGCCCTCGATTATCGTCGGCGCGTTAATGAGGGTGAGACGGCGTCGATGTGGCAGAGCTTGGGGTTCGGGCCAAACTACAAATCGGCCTATTGCATGGCGGTGTGTCCTGCTGGCGAGGACGTGATCGGTCCTTACTTGCAAGACAAGCAGAGACACCTGAAAGAGGTGGTGCGGCCGCTGCAGGAGCGCGCGGAGCCCGTTTATGTGGTGAAAGGCTCAGATGCCGAGGATGTCGCTCGCCGCAAGTTCAAGAACAAGACGGTGAAGCCGATTTCGAGCGGTCTCAGGCCGCGCACCATCGGCGGCCTTCTCGCCTTCATGCCATTCGTATTCCAGCCAAACCAGTCCAAGGGTCTCGATGCCGTCTTCCATTTCAAATTCACCGGCATGGAGGAGCGCGAGGCGACCATCACAAATCAGGAACCGTACCTTCGACATCAAGGACGGTCTGCTCGGCAAGCCTGACCTTCGCGTCACGGCAGATGCTAAGACCTGGCTCGGCTTCCTCGCGCATGAGAAGAGTCTTCCTCTGGCTCTCATCCGCCGAAAGATCAAGATGAAGGGCGACCCGCGCGCCTGCTGCTGAAATTCGGCAAATGCTTCCCGTCGGCCGGACCGCGCCAAAAGCAGGTCGAGATCCTGCCAGAGCCGTCGCTGTTGAAGCGCGGCCCGTCGCGCTACCTCAAGAACGACCAAGCCACCGGTAAATTGAGATGGTTCGGCAAGCTCGTGCTCGCCGAGAAGGAGGACGTGACCCACAACGTCAAGACATTCCGCTTCAGGCCAGCCAACGGTGCCGAGATCCCCTTCGACTATTTGCCCGGACAATTCCTGACGCTCCACATCGCGCCGGGAGGCATCGCCACCAAGCGCTCTTACACCATTGCCTCCACGCCGACGTGGCGCGATCGCATCGAAATCACGGTGAAGCGCGAGGACAATGGCTTGGTGTCGCGCTGGCTGCATGACGAGCTCAAGCAAGGTGACGAGGTCGAGATCGAAGCGCCGAACGGCACCTTCTATTTCACAGGCCAGGACGCCGAGAGCGTCATTCTGATCGGCGGCGGGGTCGGCATCACCCCGATGATGAGCGCCGCCCGTTATCTGACCGAAACGGGCTGGACCGGCATCATTCACCTCATCCTCGGATTCCGGACTCCCGGCGATTTCATCTTCCAGGACGAGATTGCAAAGCTCGAAGCCCGTAACCCTGATCTTCGCGTCACCGTGACGATGAGCCGGCCAGATGGCGCCGCGTGGAACGGTCGCAACGGGCAAATTGATGCGGCATTGCTTGCCGCGGCGGTTCCTGAGATTGCCTCCCATCGCGCACATATCTGCGGGCCACCGGCAATGATGGATGCAGTGAAGTCAGCGCTGATCGGACTCGGCGTGGCCGAGGAGCAAATCAAGACCGAGGCCTTTGGCACCATCAAGCGCGACCCAACCGCGAAGGGCGGCCCTTCGACAGCAATTGCTGGGAACGTGTTTTTTCAGGCTTCGAACACGTCGGCGCCCGTGTTTGCCGGCGCGACCATCCTCGATGCTGCCGACGAGGCCGGAATTTTCATCGATAATGCCTGCCGCTCGGGGACGTGCGGTTCCTGCCGTGTCAGGCTCGCCTTGGGCAGCGTCCGCATGCCGGTCGAGGATGCACTCACTAAGGAAGATAAGGCTGGCGGCTATATCCTCGCGTGCCAGGCGGAGATCAGTGGAGATGTGGTGGTAGACGCCTAGGGTGCGGTCATGAATACGATCCTGCTTGCGCTGCTCATCTTTGTTGCCGTCGGAGTCGGGCTGTGGCTCGTCTCGCTTGTCATGGAGGCGCTGAGGCGAAAGCCTAGGCCGCCCGCTACATTGCGCTGGTCGCCTGACATTCCGATCCAAACCATCGACATTGGCGGCGCCAAGCTCCGCTATATGAAGTCAGGCAAGGGTCCCGTTCTCATTCTCTTGCACACGCTCAGAACACAGCTCGATCTGTTCGAAAAGGTCGTGCCGGAGCTTTCCAAGCACTTCACCGTCTATGCGCTCGACTATCCAGGGCACGGCTATTCGGACATTCCTCAGGCCCGCTACAATGCGGCTTTCTTCACCAAGGCCGTTGAAGGCTTCCTTGACAAGCTCGACCTGCGCGACGTCACGCTCGCGGGCGTCTCGATCGGCGGAGCAATCGCCCTCATCATCGCCGCGCGTCGCAACCCTCGGGTGGCGCGCGTTGTCTCCATCAACCCCTATGACTATGCCAAGGGCCGCGGCATGGGTAGGGCTGGGTTGTTCGGCGCATTCGTGACCTATGCTTCGCTGGTCCCCGTGGTCGGCGAGACGGTGATGCGGCTCAGGAACTCACTCATCATGAACGCGGTGCTTCGCGGCGGCGTCGCCGATGCGAACAGCATTCCCCCCGCGCTTCTGAAGGAAATGTATCTCGTCGGAAATCGCCCCGGGCACTACCGCGGATTCTTGAGCCTGCTCCGAAATGCCGAGAGCTGAAAGGCAGCGACCAAGGACTATGGGCGCATCGAAATCCCCGTCCTTCTCATTTGGGGCGACCAGGATTGGGCGCGGCCAGTCGAGCGCGAGCACGATCGCATGCTGATCCCCGGCGTCGAGATGACGACGGTTAAGGGAGGAGGACATTTCCTCCCGCTCGACCGCCCGCGCGAGCTCACCGAGGCAATCATTCGCTTCGCCGCGCGCAGCCCTATTCGAGCTTAGAGGCGGTCGCCGACGTCGCCACCGGGTGCGGCTTCGAAATCATGAAGGCGGCCACATCCCAAGCCTGCTGCACGCTCAGCATTGGGTCCTGGTAGGTGACGCCGAACGGCATGTTGTCGTGGATGTAGGACGCGGCATAGGCGGTCTTGGCCATGCCGGCGCCCGCATTGAAGCTCGCGTCGCCCCACAGCGGGGGAATTGAATAGCCGATGCCGCCCTGGCGAAGTTCCCCCTGCCCGTCCTCCTTGTGACAGTTGGCGCAAAGCTTGGCATAGACCTCCTGCCCGCGCCGCGAGTCCGGAGGTTGTTGCGGAGGCGCGATCGATCTCAGACCCATTCCGGCAACCCGCATGCCTTCGGGCGTGCCCTTGCCCACGAATTTGATATAGGTGATCAGCGCTTCCATCTCCCGGCTGTCGGGTGGCAGGTCCTTGCCATTCATGCTCCGCCGCATGCAGCCGTTGATGCGGTCGGTCAGCGTCAGCACCTGGTCGTCGACCAGCATGGGAAAGGTCGCGAAGGTCGAGACGAATGGCGCCGCGAACGGCTGGAGCCCGGCGTTCAGGTGGCAATTCTGGCAGGCGAGATCGTTGCCGGCATAGCGCATGGCGGGATCGGTCGCGCTCTTGCCGATATGCTGCGGCGTATTGATGACGAGGTCGCGTCCGTACCGGATGAGGTCGGCCTCGGGCCCCTGCCCCAGCCTGGTGACATCGACGGCGTACCAGTTGGGTTGCCGGCCCCAGAGCAGATAGCTGATCCCGAGCCCGGCGGCCGTGGCAACGATAAGAGCTATGAAGGCAAGCAGAAGAGAGCCGAGCTGCTTCATTCCCTCCCCCGAGAATCAGACTTTTGGCTTGAGCCATAATAAGCGCTGAGGGACGCGAGCGCAGCATCGCCTCTGCAACATCTCGCTACGAATTGAGATCCAGTTCTTCAGCGAGCGGCGCGGCTCAGCACGTCCATGAGTTCGGCCACCTTGCGGCGCTGCTCCGCCTTGTTGCCGCTGGCAATGGCGTGCTCGACGCAATTCGCCACGTGATCGGAAAGGATTTCCACCTCCACTGCGCGCAGCGCCGCCCGCACCGCGGAAATCTGGGTGACGATGTCGATGCAGTAGCGGTCCGTCTCGACCATTCGAGCGAGACCGCGGACTTGGCCCTCGATGCGCTTCAGGCGCTTAAGCGCCGAGGTCTTGGCTTTAACTTGCATACCGGCTATATACCCCCAGGGGGTAAAGGCTTCAAGGAATATCGGAGCATGAACCGGAGCGAACTCGGCCAGACCCACATGGCCACTGACCCTGTGTGCGGGATGATGGTCGACGAGCACGCCGGCAAGCCGACCTACGAATACAAGGGCGAGACTCATTACTTCTGCTCCCAGGGCTGCCGCACAAAGTTCGCCAAAGAACCCGAGCGCTTCCTCGACAAGAAAGGCGAGCCCGGACCTCTACCCAAGGGCACGGTCTACACCTGCCCTATGCACCCGGAGATCGTGCAGGAGGGCCCAGGCCACTGCCCGAAATGCGGCATGGCGCTCGAGCCCATGGGCGTGCCAGCCGAGCACGATCACGGCGGCCACTCTGAGCTTGTGGATTTCACCCGCCGGCTCGAAGTCGCGGTGCCCTTGTCACTCGCGCTTGTCGCGCTCGACATGGGGCAGCACGTTTTCGGCATCGATCTTCTGCCCTTCCTGTCGCCCCAAGCCCAGCAGTGGTTGAAGCTCGCCCTCTCCATCCCAGCGGTGCTGTGGTGCGGCTGGCCCTTCTTCGTGCGCGGCTTCGAGTCGATCAGGTCAGGCTGGCTCAACATGTTCACCCTGATCGCGCTCGGCACGGGAGCGGCCTTCCTCTACAGCGTGGTCGCCACCGTCGCGCCTGATCTCTTCCCGGCGGCTATGAAGGATGAACACGGCTTGGTTCCCGTCTATTTCGAAGCAGCCGCGGTCATCGTGGCACTCGTGCTGCTCGGCCAGGTTCTCGAGCTCCGTGCCCGCGAGAAGACCGGCGGCGCCATCCGTGCGCTGCTCGACCTCGCCCCCAAGACTGCGCTCAAGGTTGATGCGAGCGACAAGACCGAGACGATCCCGCTCGCCGAGGTGAAAGTCGGCGATGTTCTGCGCGTGCGGCCCGGCGACAAGGTCCCCATTGACGGCACGGTTATCGCTGGCCGGAGCGCAATCGATGAATCGATGCTGACCGGCGAGCCGATCCCGGTCGAAAAGAACATTGGCGATCGCGTCACCGGCGGTACGCTGAACGGCAGGGGCAGCTTCGACATGCGCGTCGATCGCACCGGCGCCGAGACCACGCTCGCGCAAGTCGTCGAGATGGTCGCCTCGGCGCAGCGCTCTCGCGCCCCCATTCAGGCGCTTGCCGACAAAGTGTCGGGCTACTTCGTGCCAGCCGTGATTGCGGTTTCGATGATTGCGTTCATTGCTTGGTACATGTTCGGACCGGAGCCGCGATCGGCCTACGCCCTCGTCGCTGCGGTCGCCGTACTCATCATTGCCTGCCCCTGCGCGCTCGGGCTCGCCACACCGACCGCGATCATGGTCGGCACCGGGCGCGGCGCACAAAGCGGCATCCTCGTGCGCGATGCAGCAGCACTGGAGCGTGCGGAGAAAATCCGCGTGCTGGTGGTCGACAAGACCGGGACGCTCACTGA
>Ga0105248_10001111_pt1 | contig 29874 bp, 28 predicted proteins | sample KBSS34metaG_FD_81524 | JGI IMG/M metagenome (GOLD analysis project Ga0105248, IMG submission 81524) | Switchgrass rhizosphere microbial communities from Kellogg Biological Station, Michigan, USA - KBS S3-4 metaG | ecosystem: Host-associated > Plants > Roots > Rhizosphere > Soil | place... | reverse complement strand
CGCCGCTATCGCCCGCGAAACGGACGACGACAGCTTCGGCACTCGGATGTGAGGCGGCTTCGTCCTCGGTGATGAGATGGGTGGCAGTCGCCACGTACGAGTCCTTACAAACGCAAAAAGTTAAGTCGGTGGTGTCTTTAAGCCTCTGAGGCCGGAATCGCCACCTCATTGTCGCCGCGATTGCCCGCCACAGCCCTAAGAGTAATGGTTGCCCCGGGGGCACGAATGCCGAAGGTGTGGACCTGCCCGACCTGCGCGAAGGGCCGACGCATGCGGTTCTGCCCGCAATGCGGCGAGGAGCGCCTTCGCCCCGACGACCTTAGCCTGCGTGACCTCCTCGCTCAGTTCCTCAAAAACACGAGCAGCATCGACGGCAAGCTCGTGCGCAGCTGGCGCACCCTGCTGACTCGGCCGGGCCGACTAACGGCTGCGCACATCGGCGGTGAACGGCGCTGGACAATGAATCCCGTGACTCTCTTCTTCCTTGCCAACGCCGTGTTCGTCGCGATGCAATCCGTGACCGGCGTCAACGTGCTGTCATCGCCGCTGTCGTCGCATCTGCATTCCCAGGATTGGAGCGCGTTCGCCCAATCCCTGATTGGCCAGCGCCTCGTCGAGCGGAACCTGACGCTGGAGGCCTATGCACCCGTGTTCGACCGGATGGCCCTTTTCAATGCCAAGGCACTGATCATTCTCATGGCCCTCGCCTTCGCGCCATTGCCCGCAGTCATCTTTCGCGGGCGGCACCTGCCAGCCGGTGCGCACATCGTGTTCGCGCTGCATCTCTACGCATTCGTGCTCCTCGTCCTCAGCGTCTCCGTGCTGCTCGCCGAGGCCGATATCCTGCTCGGCGGACAGGGGCTGAGCTCCGGCGCGGTCGACAATGTCCTGTCGATCCTCAACCTGCTCGCGTGCGGAGCCTACATCTATTTCGCCATTCCGAAGGTCTATTCCGCAAACGGGTGGCTGAATTGGGCCTCGGCGATCGTGATGACGTTTGTGATGGCATTCCTGTTCGTCGGCTACCGCTTCGTCATCTTCCTGATCACTTTTTACACGACCTAGGAGAAGGCGGACTATTGGGCCGACGGTGCCGCTGCAGAAGTGGCGGGGAAGCTCTTCATGAGCTTTCCGACGGCTTTCGTGACCTTGGCCGAATTGAACTTGCCGGGGGTAACCGACTTGGTTGCCTGCGTCTGTATTGATGGCAGATGCCGCAACGGAAATCGGCGATGAGGTATGTTCGGAAGAACCCCGACTTCGCCACTTTCCTTCCTGCGTGCGTTCAACCAAAAGCGCCCGCGAAATCGCGAGGAAGACATGACTGACGACGATCTCTACCGCCGAAGTGTCGGTGTGATGCTGCTCAACCGCGAGGGTAAGGTCTTCGTCGGCGCGCGCATCGATAATACCGACGAGGCATGGCAGATGCCTCAGGGCGGCATCGACAAGGGCGAGGAGCCATGGGCGACGGCACAGCGCGAGCTGGAGGAGGAAACGGGCATTCCCCCGCACCTCGTGGAGCGCATCGCGAAATGTCCGGAGAGGCTCCGCTACGACTTGCCGGAAGGTGCGCGGCAACGACTATGGGGCGGGAAGTGGAGAGGTCAGCTCCAGGACTGGTACGTCGCGCGCTTCCTGGGCGAGGACAGGGACGTCAACATCGCCACGAAGCATCCCGAATTCCGCGAGTGGAAATGGGTCGAGCCGGAACAGCTCCCCGACCTGATCGTGCCGTTCAAGCGCGACATGTACCGGCGCCTGTTGGACGAATTTGCGGAGTATCTGAATTGACAGAGGCAAAGACGATTGCAGGAGGTGTGGTTCATGGACTTCCGGAGGACCTCAGGGATGCGCTGGCCGCCGATCCCCAAGCGCGGGCCACTTGGGAGGACATCACGCCTCTCGCCCGCAACGAATGGATCTGCTGGATCGAGTCCGCGAAGAAAGCCGAAACCCGGCAAAAGCGCATTCTGTGGGGACGCGAGAGCCTCAGCGAAGGAAAACGCCGGCCGTGTTGCTGGCCGGGATGTCCGCATCGTTGATTTCTGAGTCAGCCCCGCTGCTGCTGCGCAGTGAAATAGCCGATGCCGCCGCCGACGATCGCACCGAGGATCGGTCCGACGAATGGAAGCGGGATGGCCACGACGGCACCGATAGCCGCTCCGATGGCCGCTCGCTTGTGGACTGGATTCTCAAGCATCGCCTGGCTCCTTCATAGTGTATTATAGTGATAACACACATGCGAGTCCATAGAGGCGATCTGGCGGATGCAGGCAGTAGGCTTTATGCCGGCTTTCGACCCGTCCGGTCATTCACTGACCCGGGCTAATGGGTTGATGGTGGTAGCGAGACACGCACCTGGTCAATGACATGCTCCAATTCGGTGACCACCTCGGATAGTCCTTCAGTCTCGGTTTGGCGAAGGAAGCTTAGTGAACTCTCGAGGTTGGAAAGGAGCACATGTGTCGCCTCCCGTTCGATCTCCAAAGAGCCACTAGGCGGAAGTTGCAGGTTGAAGCTCGCACCATGCGGGTTCCCCTGGGACGCCCAGAGACGACCCCCGTGTTCCTCAACCATGGTGCGGCACAACGCCAGGCCTAATCCGGTACCAGTCGCCTTGGTCGTGAAGAAGACATCGAAAATATGCTCCATGTCCTCTGATGCGATACCCGCGCCATTGTCGCTGACCTGGAGCAGCACGTCTTTGCCGCCGACCAGCGTCGAGCGTATCGCAACGCGCCGGGGCCGGTCCGATATCGCACGCAGCGATTCAATCGCATTCGTGAGGAGATTGACGAGCACCCGCTGCATCTGGACTCGGTCGGCCCGGATCGGCGGGAGCGCCTCGTCCAGGGCCAGATCCAGGACAACCTTGCTCGCGGCCAGCTCCCTCTCGAGCAGGGACACGGTGTCGAGCACCAGGTCATTGAGGCCGAACTCGGACGCTCGACCCGGCTCCTTGGCAAATGTCGCCCGGATACTTCTGATGATGGCGAAGGTGCGCTGTCCGCCATCGCTGACGGCTTGTAGGGCTGCGATCGCCTTGTTGACGTCTGGCTTCGCGCCGGTGAGCCAATTCAAAGCGGCAGATGCATTGAGGCCGACGGCGGTCAGCGGCTGGCCGACCTCGTGTGCAATCGCGGCCGTCACAGCGTCCATCGACATAAGCCGCTCGTCCCGTTCCCGCTTCCGCGCTGCCGTCGATATCGCGAGCCGCGCGTACAGCCGATTGGACTCGATAATTAGCGCAAGCATCACGACCAGGTGTGAGAACAAGGTGAGGATGAAGAGGCCGTACCAGCCCGCTGTGAACCGGCTGTCGAGTGTCAGGACCAAAAGCGTTTCCGTCAGCCAGCCGGCGAGTGCGACGAGCAGCCACATATCAAGCACCGATCTGCGTGCTCGAAAGAGCATCGCCGTCGCGCTGACGAAGAGCAGCAGGAGTATGAACTGATACCCCAGGGCATGGGAATAAATCAGGTGCGACCGGTCGATAAAATACGGCGGAAGGAACTCGTGGCCTTTAGTCGCGAGCAACGTGACCGCCCCTGCCAAGACAAAGGCTACCAGAAGACCGCCTAAGATGTTCGGCGGCCCACGCTCAATTCCAACTCGCCTTACGGCGTCTGCCTGCTGGAACAGAACATAAAGAATGATGGAAAGCGGAAAGGCTCCTCTCCGCAGGCTCGCTATCCATGCTGTCGAGTTGACCCCGCTGTCGAGCAATCCGTCGGGGGCAAAAGCTCCGGGGAATGTGAGCGCGTGGGGGATAAGCAGCAACGCCGCCGCCACAAAGCCCGTAGCAAGGACGATCAACGCTTTCGACCTGAACACTGAGGCCTGGGCGTAGAGAAGCGTGGCAGTGATGAGCTCACCGACGAACATGATTGCGTCGATCACAGGAATGAACGCCGGGACCTCAGGCAATCGAACGTCACGCAGCGGCAAAATGATCAGGAGCATCCCGAACAGCAGGGCGACAATCGCGAGACCGAGTCGGATATCCTTCCGGTCAGGCGGCGTATCGAACAGCCCCAATCGATCGCGCGCGACGATTTCCCAGCCCCTTCTACTGATACCCATCGGTGGATCGCAGTCAGCGGTTCGGGCAATCTAACGCTATTTTGGCCTGCAACCTAGTTTATGATTTCGCCGACTAGACGCTCCCAAGCCTGAATACCGGCATCTTCACCGTGAAGACCTGCAGCACGTCGCCGTCCTGGTTGCGAGTTTCGTTGCGCATCGTGACGATCGCCATGTTCGGCTTGGATCGTGACGGCCTGATATCCACGATCTCGCTGAAGACCTGAAGCGTCATGCCTGGCCGCGTAGGCTTGGGCCAGGCAAGCTCCAGCTCGGCTCCCACCAGGCCGTCCGCGAGGGGAACGCTCTCAACCAGCAAGCGCATGGTAATCGCAGCAGTGTGCCAGCCGCTCGCAGCGAGCGAGCCGAACAGGGTCCCGGCGGCACCCTCCTCGCTTAAATGGAAATGCTGCGGATCGAACTCTTGCGCGAAATTTACAATCTGCTCGGCGTCGATCAAATGCGGCGCGCTGACCCAGCTTCGGCCGACGTGAAGATCTTCCAGATAGAGTTTCTGCATAAGCGGTTTGAGCATGACGTCGACCTAGGGCGCCGCGGCGGGTCATGGAATGACCGCGACGCTGGATGACTTGACCGAGACGCCGCGCGCTATTTCTTCTTGGATTTAGCCTTCTTGGCTCTCTTCCCGCCGCCGCCTTCCTTGCCGATCTCGTCGATGCTCTTGCGGGCAACATCGAGAGCAAGCTGCCAGAGCGCGCCGCCGTCGACGCCGGACTTGGCGGCCTTCTTGAGATCGTCGGCAGCTTCGAGGGCCAGGGCTTGAGCCTTCTTCGGATTGCGGAGAGCAGCCGCGGCCGCAACCAATGTGGCGGCGACCACTTCGGTGGCCATGGGGTGCTGGGCGATCTTTTTCGCGCCCTTGACGACTTTCTGTACTTTCACGGACTCAACGGCCTTCTTGATTTTGGTTGCTCCCGCCGCCGCCTTTCGAGGCGAGGCAGGCCGGGCGGATTTCGGCTTTTTCGTTGTGTCCTTCGCCACGCGATTCTCCCGTGTTTCACCTGATTTCATCGTACCGTCATGCGGCTGTAATGTCGCTCTGTTTCAGTTCGACGACATTAATCACGCAGGCTGCTAATTGGCAGTCCATGGCGACTTCACGCTCGAGGCGAATGGCTACTCAAGTTCAAACGGAAACGGTCGAGCCTGTCGCCGAACCAGCGCCGCCGGAACAAAGGTACTTCAACCGGGAGCTTAGCTGGCTGGCGTTCAACAGGCGTGTTCTCGAAGAGGCATCGAACCCCGAGCACCCCTTGCTCGAGCGGCTTCGCTTCCTGTCCATCTCGGCCAACAACCTCGATGAATTCTTCATGGTCCGGGTCGCGGGACTGAAGGCTCATCAGGCGCTCGGCATCGAGGAACCTTCGGCGGACGGGCTGACGACGGCGCAGCAGCTCGAAGCGATCGATCAGGAAACCGACAGGCTGGTCGGCAGCCAGCTGGCGGTACTCTCCCAGCTGCAAGAGGCGCTCACACAGGTCGGAGTCAGCACGATTGCCTTCGAAAGCCTGGACAACGAAGCAGAAGCCTGGCTCGACAAGCATTTCCGCGAACAGATCTTCCCGCTTCTGACTCCCCAGGCGATCGATCCGGCGCACCCCTTTCCGTTCATCCCAAACACGGGGTTCACGCTGATTTTCGAGCTTCGCCGGGGACGCGACGCCCCGATCCGCGAGTTGATCATGCTGCCGACGGCGGTTCCGCGCTTCATCCGCATCCCGGGAAAGAAGGGGCGGTACATCTCGCTGGAAACGCTCATCCGACGGAAGACCGACTATCTCTTCCCCAAATATACCGTGCTTCGCGGCGGCGCTTTCAGGGTCATCCGGGACAGCGATATCGAGGTCGAGGAAGAAGCCGAGGATCTGGTTCGTTACTTCCGAACCGCCATCAAGCGACGCCGGCGGGGCCGGGTCGTTCGTCTGGAGATCGAGCCGGAAATGCCGGACTCGCTCGTGCGGGGGATCAAGCAGGGCCTGGATGCAGACAATGCGATCATCTCCGACGAATTCTCGCTGCTCGGGCTGAACGACCTTTCGACCATCGTCGAAGAGGACAGGCCGGACCTCAAGTTCCGCCCCTTCGATCCGCGCTTCCCCGAGCGCATCCGCGAGCACGGCGGCGACTGCTTCGCCGCGATCCGCGAGAAGGACATGCTCGTCCACCATCCCTACGAGAGTTTCGAGGTTGTCGTGGAGTTCCTGCGGCAAGCGGCGGCGGACCCCGACGTCGTCGCGATCAAGCAGACGCTCTATCGCGCGGGCAAGCAGTCGGCGATCATCAAGGCGCTGATTGACGCCGCGGACGCTGGCAAGTCCGTTACCGCCGTCGTCGAATTGAAGGCACGCTTCGACGAGGAGCAGAACATCCTCTGGGCAAACGCCCTTGAACGTGCCGGGGTGCAGGTCGTCTACGGCTTCGTCGACTGGAAGACGCACGCCAAGGTGTCGATGGTCGTGCGCCGCGAGACCAAGGGCTACCGCACCTACTGCCACTTCGGGACCGGCAATTATCATCCGGTCACCGCCCGCATCTACACGGACGTCAGCTACTTCACCGCCGAGCCTCGTCTGGGGCGCGATGCGGCCAAGCTGTTCAACTACATCACCGGCTACCTCGAGCCGAAGAACCTCCGGCAGCTGGTCATTTCGCCTGCCGGAATGCGGCCCGAGCTCATCCGGTTGATCGACGTAGAGATTGCCGCGGCCAAGGCCGGGAAGCCATGCGGCCTCTGGGCCAAGCTCAACTCGCTCGTCGACCCGATCCTCATCGACAAGCTCTACGAAGCGAGCCAGGCAGGCGTGCCGATCGACCTGGTTATCCGTGGCATCTGCTGCCTCAGGCCGGGCGTTCCCGGACTGTCGGAAAAGATTTTCGTCAAGTCGATCGTCGGGCGCTTTCTGGAACATACGCGCATGTGGTGCTTTGCCAACGGGCATGAGCTGCCGCATCCGGATGCCCGCGTGTACATCAGCTCTGCCGACTGGATGCCTCGCAACCTGGACAGGCGAATTGAATATATGCTGCCGATCGAGAACCCGACCGTACACGCCCAGCTTCTCGATCAGGTGATGGTCGCCAACCTTATCGACAACGAGCAGAGCTGGCGCTTGCTGCCGGATGGAACCTACGAGCGGCTTCAGGCGAAGGCCAACGATGCGTTCAACCTGCACGAATATTTCATGAGCAATCCGTCCCTTTCAGGACGCGGTCAGTCACTGAAGAAGGGTCGCCGAGTACCCAAGCTGCGCTTCCAGCGCGGTCGCTAGGGGCCGCAGCGAGTGCCGCAACGCCAGCCCGTCGGCATCATCGATATCGGCTCTAACTCGGTCCGCCTCGTCATTTATTCGGGTCGGCACCGAGCACCCTCTCCCATCTTCAACGAAAAGGTCATGGCTGGCCTCGGCACCGCACTTCGCGAGACCGGGAGGCTGAACGACTCCAGCCAAAAGCGGGCTCTGGCGGCACTCGAACGCTATCGCCTGCTACTGAAGCACATGCGCGTGCGACAAGTGCAGGTCGTTGCAACCGCAGCCGTGCGCGACGCGCGCAACGGCGCGCAATTCGTTCGTGAAGTCGAGAAGATCGGCCTGCCTTGCCAAGTGATCAGCGCCGCCGATGAAGCCTATTTCTCAGGCCTCGGCGTCGTTTCGGCATTCCCTCGCGCTGACGGGATCGTAGGCGACCTCGGTGGTGGCAGCCTGGAGCTCATCGAAGTGTCCAATGGTGAGGCCGTCGGCGGGATTTCGCTTCCCCTTGGCGTGCTGCGCGTTGAACGCGGCAAGGCAGGATCGAAGGCAGCGCTTGATATACTCAAGGCCGGCCTAAAGAAGAGCGGCCTGGGAAAAAAGGGCCGCGGAAAACCCTTCTATATGGTCGGCGGATCGTGGCGCGCGCTAGCGCAGATACACATGGCGGTTACAGATTTTCCGCTGCCGGCCACTCACCACTATCGGATGAAACCGAGCCAGGCCGCCGAACTGAAGCGTCTCGCCGACATTCCGGGTGAATGGGTGAAGGCGGTCGCCGCAGCACGTCAGGCGACTGCTCCGGTGGCAGCAATGCTCCTGCAGCATGTCACCGACGAGCTTGATCCAAGCGAGCTGATCGTTTCGGCCTTCGGTCTTCGCGAAGGGCTGCTTTACTCAGCGCTTCGACCAACCACACGACGGAAGGATCCGTTGATCGAGGCTGCTCGCGACGCCGGAGGCGGCGAGCATCGCTTCGGACAGCATGGCGATCTGCTCCATCGGTGGATCGCGCCATTGTTCGACGACAGGCCGGGCCTGGAGCGGCTTCGGCTCGCTGCCTGCCTCCTCGCCGACGTTGCGTGGCAGGCCGCACCGATGTTCCGCGCCGATCGAGGCGTTGAAATGGCGCTCCACGGTGACTGGACCGCAGTGGACGCGCCGGGACGCGTGATCATGGCCCAGGCGCTGACGTCGAATTTCGGCCGGGACGGATTGCCCGACATGCGGTTGCAGCAACTGGTGAAGCCGGAATATTTGCAGCGCGCCCATTGCTGGGGCCTCGCAATGCGCCTTGGCCAGCGTCTCAGCGGAGGCGTCGCCTCGGTGCTCGAGCGCACAAGCCTTTCGCGAAACAGCGAAACCTTGCAGCTCAACGTCCCGCATGCCGAGGAGTCGCTCGCGGGCGACGCCGTCAAACGAAGACTTCAGCGGCTTGCGGAGTCCCTCAACATGAAGCCCGGGGTATCCGCCGAGCTCTAGCGGATCGGTCGGTGTGGCCTTCCGCATTGCCCCTCGCTAGAGGGCTCCCATGGGGGGATTGTCATCCACCGAACACGTCGCAGTCGAGCGAGCTCAGGCTGAGCCGATGCTGGATCAGGTCCTTGCCTGGTCCGCGGTCAATAGCGGGTCGCGCAATTTGTCGGGACTGGCCGCTATGGCCGGGCTGCTCGGCGACGCGTTCGCAGACCTCCCGGGTCAGATCGAACTGCTCGATCCGGCGAGGGTGGAGGCAGTCGATGCGGCTGGCAAGACGATCGAGCTTCCGCACGGCCGTAACCTTCGCTTGACCGTTCGTCCCGAAGCGCCGGTTCAGCTACTCTTTACCGGCCACATGGACACCGTCTTCGCCGTCGACCACCCGTTCCAGGAAACGCGCTGGCTAGACGATGAGGTGATCAACGGTCCCGGCACCGCCGACATGAAGGGCGGCGTCGCCGTGATGCTCGCCGCGCTGAAAGCTATCGAGACAGAGGATCTTGGCAGGATGGTCGGCTACGACGTTGTGATCAACAGCGACGAGGAAGTCGGCTCGCTCGGCTCTGCGGCGCTGATCGCCGAGGCGGCCCGCGGCAAGAAAGCGGCTCTGACCTATGAACCGTCGGCACTTCCCGATGGAACGCTTGCCGGTGCCCGTCCGGGCAGCGGCAATTTCGCTTGCCTGATCCGCGGGCGCTCCGCCCATGCGGGACGCAATCCAGACGACGGGCGGAACGCGTTGCTTGCCGCGGCCGACCTCGCATTGCGGTTCGAAGCGATGCGCAAGCCGGGCCTGACGGTGAATCCGGCGAAGATCGATGGCGGCTCTCCGTCCAACGTCGTCCCCGACCTCGCCATACTTCGCGTCAACCTACGCCCGGCCACTCCGGAGCTTGAGGCAGAGGCGGGCGAAATGATTTCGCGAGCGGTCGGCGAAGTGTCGGCCGAGCGCGAAGTCACGATCGAGCTAAGCGGCGGCTTTGCCCGCCCGCCCAAGCCGATGACGCCTAACATGGAGGCACTGTTCGGGCTCGTCCGCCAGGCGGGAGCCGACCTCGGTCAGACGATCGGCTGGCAGCCGACCGGCGGCGTCTGCGACGGCAATAATATCGCAGCCTGCGGCGTGCCCGTAGTCGACACGATGGGGGTGCGCGGCGGCAAGATCCACAGCATGGAGGAATTTCTGATCGTCGAAAGCCTGAAGGAGCGCGCGGCATTGTCGGCGCTCACAATCCTGCGGCTTGCAGGGAGCGCGGCATGAACTTCCGAGTTCGCCCGGCGACCCCTGACGACTTCGGCGCCATCTACGAGATGGCAAAACTGACCGGCGGCGGTTTCACCAACCTCCCACCCGATCGCACGACACTCGTTCAGAAGCTGGCCCGATCCGAAGACAGCTTTTCACGCACCGAGGACAGCCAGTCGGACGACCTTTACGTCTTCGTTCTCGAAGACCCCAAGGCGAAGGTCATCCGCGGCACTTGCCAGGTGTTCGGCCAGGTCGGTGTTCGGCAGGCCTTCTATTCCTATCATATGAGCACGCTGACCCAGACCAGCCCGGAGCTGGGAAAGACGTTTCGCAACCAGATGCTGACCCTGACGACCGACCTCGAAGGATCGTCTGAGGTCGGCGGGCTCTTCCTCCACCCGCAGGCGCGCGCCGGCGGCTGGGGCTCGCTGATTGCGCGCAGCCGGTATTTGTTCATCAAGCAGCATCGGGCTCGCTTTGGCGATCGCGTTCTCGCCGAGCTTCGCGGAGTGATGGACGAGGCTGGCAATTCGCCATTCTGGGACGGGCTCGCCGGCCGCTTCTTCGACATGACCTTCCCGGAGGCGGACCAATTCAATGCCGTCCACGGCACGCAGTTCATCGCCGACCTGATGCCGAAAACGCCTATCTACGTCTCGCTTCTGAACGAAGCGGCTCGCGCGGTGATGGGCCTGCCACATCCGACCGGACGGGCGGCACTACGAATGCTCGAGGAAGAGAATTTCGTCTTCGATCGCTACATCGACATTTTTGACGGTGGCCCGACCGTTACCGCCCACACCGACGACATCCGGACTATCGACGAGTCTGATGAGGAAATCATCGAGGAGATCGCTCCGGGCGGGAAGACGAAGATGCTGCTCGCGCGCGGACGATTGAAGGGCTTCAAGGCCTGCCTCGCTTCGACGAAGCGCGTCGGCCGCAAGGGGCTCTCCATCGATCCCGAGGCCGCCGAGTTGCTCGGTGTAAAGGTCGGCGACCAGGTTCTCGCCGCCAGGCGCTGACATGCGGCTTCGCGAGATCAACTTCGACGGGATCATCGGGCCGTCGCACAATTATGCAGGGCTGAGCTTCGGCAATGTCGCCTCGATGAAGCATGGCGGCCAGGTATCGCAGCCGCGCGCGGCCGCATTGCAGGGCATCGACAAGATGCGCGCGAACCTGGCCCTTGGCCTGACGCAAGGTATTTTCCTGCCGCATGCGCGGCCGAACCGCGCCTGGCTTGCAGAGCTGGGCACGGACATTGAACGGTGCGAACCCGCTCTGGCCGCGAACGCATTGTCGGCGTCGGCCATGTGGGCCGCGAATGCCGCAACGATTTCGCCGGGCCCCGACACGGCCGACGGCAAGTGCCACCTGACGGTCGCGAACCTGCGCACCATGCCGCACCGCAGCCATGAGTGGCGGGGAACGCTGGCGCAGCTGCGCGTGGCCTTCGCCGACCAAGCGTTCCAGGTGCACACGGCGGTTCCACCGGCATTCGGCGACGAGGGCGCTGCGAACCACATGCGCCTAACTCCGGCGCATGGCGAGCCGGGCGTCGAACTATTCGTCTATGGCGTCAGCGGCGGTGCCTTCCCTGCTCGCCAGCATATTGAAGCGTCGAAAGCGATCGCGCGACTGCATCGGCTCGATGCCGAACGGACGATTTTCGTCCAGCAGTCGGAAGAAGCGATCGCCTCGGGCGCATTCCACAATGACGTGGTGGCAGTCGCGAACGAACGAGTCCTTTTCGCGCATGAGTTGGCCTTCCACGATCGCGAGGCCATTCTGACCGCATGCGAGCGGCTCGTCGCAGGGTTCGAGCTCGTCGAGGTTCCCGCAGCCGAAGTCCCGTTGGAAGACGCGATCCGATCCTATCTGTTCAACGCGCAGCTTGTGACGCCGCCCGACGGGGAGATGACGCTTGTAGTGCCGACGGAGGCACGTGAGACGGCTTCTGTCTGGTCGTGGCTCCAACGCCACGTCGTCGGCAATGGCCCGATCCGCCGCATCGAAGTGGTGGACGTCCGGCAATCCATGGCAAACGGCGGCGGCCCCGCCTGCCTAAGGCTGCGCGTCGTGGCGGATCCGGACACCGTCGACCCGCGCTTCCTGGTCGACGATGCAAAGCTGGATGCGTTGGCGGAGGTGGTTCGGACGCACTGGCCTGTCGAGATCGCGAATACCGATCTTCAGTCGCCGGCGCTCATCCGGAATGTCGAGAAGGCGCGATCCGAACTGCTCGACTTACTCGACCTTTGGCCGCTTAGCTGAGCGAATCCCGAAACGGGACGAATCCGGCTTCTTAACGTGATCGTAACCCTGTTCTTTAGCTCGCAAACGGCTCAAAACTGCGGGCCAGTCGTTCACGCGTTAACGAATGGCCATGCTGAAGAAAATCGGTCGCCTCTTCGTCATCAAGACACGCACGGAAGCGTGGCTGGTGACCTATGCGATTGCCGTCGGAGCGGTCGAGCGTGCGCGGCACTATCTTCAAATGTATCCGGGCCATGCGGGCTGGCTTCTCGCCCTCGCCTGCACGGGCGTCGTGTTCATTGCTGGCGCGAAATTGCTCGATTCAGTGAAGCCGGCCCCAGCAACCGTGAAGATCGGGCCCTATGCGGCGCCAGTTCGGCGGCACGCTATTCGTAATCGACCCAGACCGCCCCTGACGCGTTCCGGTTCAGAATCACCGCTTTCACTTCGCAAAGATTGACCCCGCTCCACACGACGGTGCCAACGCCCTGGAGGGTCGCCTGTATGTCGAACGCACAGTCGGGGTCGGTGAAGGAAATGGCGCCCCGCGCACCTGGGGACGGAGCCGAGCCAAGCGCCTTCCAGTCTTTTGTGCCATAACGCCGGATCGTGAGGCCGGTCATGTTCAGACCGGTGTTGTTGACCACGGAAAAGCCGTTCGCGCCTGCCGAAACAGGCACGGGGACGGCCGTCAGCGAAACGGCGACCATCGTGGCGAGAAGCCTTCTCATCGCCGGCAATTATATTTGGAAAAAATACCCGCCGCTATTGTTGAAATAGCGGCGGGTGATTCTCAGGCCGCCTTCAGTTCGTGATAGCTTGAGCGCGAGCTCCATCCCATCACGCTTACTGTGCTCCCCTGACGATAGCCTTCCTGCAGCGGCAAAGCCGTCTCGCAGAAAGCGCATTCCGCCAGCAGGCGCCCAAGATACCAGTGCGTCCGACCGCAACCCGGGCAGTGATTCACTTCATTCTCGCGATACACGGCGTGATAGCCCCGCGTCGCGGGATTGAATGGGTCGCGGCGGGATTCGATCGAAGTAAGCATTCGTCTTTCCTTCCAGCGTCTTTCGGTCCCAGCCTTCGAAACGCCTAACGAGCGATGAGTCGTTAGGTTTCGGAGATAATCTGCAATTGCGGCGGAATTGTCGCCGCCGGGCCACAACCTGTGTCAGTCCGGGACGTATCCAATGGGCTCGCCAAGGGGGCTGTGGATATTAACTAACTCTTAGTGGTCATCGAGCATCGTGCGCTCTGGGGGAGGGGTTTGCCTGTGGGGAGGCGTGGACCATGGAGTCGAACGAGCGTTATTATCGTCGAAGGGCAGTCGAAGAACGGATGGCGGCACAGCGGGCCATCACGGAATCGGCCCGTGCCTGGCATTCGAAGCTTGCAGCTGATTTCGCCGAACGCGCGAATCTGAGTGCGCCTGGTCTGGGGACCGTCGGCCTCACGACGATTGTCGCGAGCGCCTGAAACATTCGATGGGTTGAGCGAGCGCGCGTTCGCCGCCTCGCCGCCCGTCTTCCAATCTATCTGACAGGACAGCCATCGCGCGAACATCGCGTGATTTCGCGTCACGGTTTCGGAAAATGGCGCGCCCGAAAGGATTCGAACCTCTGACCCCCAGATTCGTAGTCTGGTGCTCTATCCAGCTGAGCTACGGGCGCGCTGCCGTGGGAACGGCAAGGCGGGCGACATAGGGGCCACATCGGCGCTAGGCAACCCTTGAGATTGCCCGCCCCCCGATGCGCTCCTAGAGGTTGCCGCATGCGGATCACCCCAATCCTCGTTTTTGCGATCGCCGGAGCGCTCGCCGGCTGCTCGACTCCGCAGGGAACTTCGCCTTCGCTGGCGCCGAGAGCAGCCGAAGCGATCGATCCGCGGGTGCCGGTGAACAATCCGGTGAGATCGGGTCCAGTTGATGCTGGTCTTGCCACACACCTGGCGGCTTTGCTCGACCAGGTTCAGTCAGGCAATGCGGCATTCAGTGATGCGGCAGCGGCGGCGGAAAGGGCTGCTTCGGCGGCCGGACCTGCCCAGAGCGAGAGCTGGATTTCGGCCCAACAGGCTCTTTCGGCGGCGCAGTCTGCGCGAGGACCAATTACGCGCGCCCTTGGGGATATCGACGGACTGGCGGCCACTGCACTGGCCACGAAAGGCGGAATGTCTGCGGCCGACCTCGATGCAATACGGTCAGCCTCATCGCGGGCGGCGGAAGTCGACCGCGCTCAGGCAGAGCGGCTCCGGGTGATCGAGGCCCGGCTTAAGACTTAGCTCAGCGCAGCCGCACGAGCGGTCGACCAATCCTCCGCTTCGATAACGAAGACGATCTGCGGATTGACCTCCGGTCCGAGACGCTGGTCGACGAAGTCCAGGTCTTCTCGGCGCTTTAGGCCGAGGCGGATCATCAACCCCTGGCTTTCGCTGTTCGGCGGGATCGTCATGGAAACCACGCGGTCATAATCGAAGCGGTCAAACGCCAAGTCGAGGCAAGCAATGGCCGCCTCCTTGGCGATCCCCTTGCCCCAGGCACCTTCTCGAAGACGCCAGCCGATCTCAGGAGCGCCGGTCAATACTTCGCTCGCACCCGGCGCGTTAAGCAGCTTCAGGCCGCAGAAGCCCTGAATCTCTCCGGTCGCCTTATCCTCGACGATCCAGAACGTGTGGCCGAAGTCGCGCTGATAGCCGCACAGACGGTTGAACGCCGCGTGCCACTCGTCCGGCGTCTGCAGGCCGCCGAGGTGCCGCATGACTGCCGGCGTGTTCATGACCTCGTAAAAAGCGGTCTCGTCAGGAGCTGTCCATTCGCGGAGCAGCAAGCGCTCTGTTTCCGCGGCGATCTCAACCATCAAGCGCCCTCACACCGTTGAGGATGACCTCAATCGCTTCGTCGACATGCTCGATATGGGTCCGGAAGCAGAGGATCGCGCATCGGATGTAATATGTGCCGTCGATCCGCGTCCCGCTTAGCATGACGCGACCTTCGTTCTGGACGAGGGTGATCAGCCGCTCGTTGAAAGCGTCCGCATCGCCGCTCTTGGGCAAATAACGGAAGGCGACGACTGACAGGTCGGGGTCGGGTCCAGGGTCCCAGCCGTCAAGTTCCGACAGTCGGGCGTGAAAATAACGGGCGAGCGCAAGCTTCTCTGACTGCGCCGCGCGGAAGGGCGCAACACCCGCCAGCTGCAGCGGCAGCCAGAGGCGGAGCGCGCGGAAGTGGCGGGTCAGCTCGGTCGAAAGGTCGCCCGGCGACGGCCCGACGTCCGCGTCGACCGGCTGATGCATGTAGGCGGCGGTTGCGCTGAACGCGTCGAGCAGATGCCGCCCGTCGCGGACCAGTGCGGCGCCGGTGCCGTACGGGAGGAACAGGGTCTTATGTGGGTCGAGCGCGACGCTGTCGGTCAGCTCCAGCCCGCTTAGCCGCGCCTTTCCTTCGTCGCACAGCTTGAACAGCCCGCCATAAGCGCCATCGACATGGAACCAGGCACCATGGCGGCGGCAAAGATCGGCAATCTCGCGTAGTGGGTCGATCGAGCCTGTGTCGACCGTCCCCGCCGAAGCAACGACCAGCCACGGCCGGACGCCATTGCGACGATCCTCCTCCAGCGCCTGTTCAAGCTTATCAACCGACATGCGGTGGTGCTTGTCGGTGGCGACCAGGCGTCGGGGCGAGCGCCCCCGCCCGGCGATGTGCAGTGCCTTGTCGACGCAATGATGGGCGAGCCGGGTGAGATAAACCGCGCCGCCGCCGTCGGGATCGCGCGCCTCGCGCGCCGCGACGATCGCCGTGAGGTTTGCGAGACTGCCGCCCGAGGTCAGGGTTCCCAAGGCGGTTGCCGGATAGTCGATCGCGCTTGCCAGCCATTGCGTGCAGGCATTCTCAAGCCGGACCGCTCCCGGCGCCGCCGGCACATGGCCGGCATATTTGTTCGAAGTCGCGGCAAGCAGATCGGCCAGCCCCGAATGGAACAGCCCACCACCCGGGATATAGCCCATGAAGCGAGGCGACGTGGTCGCGATGCCGGGATTCTCGACGCAAGTGGTGACATAGTCGAGGATCGCCGCGAGATCTCGTCCACCTTCACCGAACTCAGGGTCGAGCCGTGCGCCGAATGCTTCGCCCGCCGACCTTAGGCTCGGCGCATCCTCGACCCTGTCGAGGAAGCCAAGCGCGTGGCCGAGTACCTGCTCACCAAGCGCGCGACGCTCGGATGAATCCGGCTCGAGCGGGCGGGTTTGCGCCCGCAGCCCCTCGATCTCTTTGCGCAGCTGGTCGATCATCCTGCGATCAGACGTGCCGCATCGAGCGCGTGATAGGTCAGCACTCCGGTCGCTCCAGCGCGCTTGAAGGCCATAAGAGTTTCCAGGATCAGAGCGTCGCGGTCACCCGAGCCCTTGGCCGCTGTGTTCTCGATCATCGCATACTCGCCGCTCACCTGGTACGCGAAGGTCGGGACACCGAACGCATCCTTCACTCGCGCGATTACGTCGAGATAGGGCAGTCCCGGCTTCACCATCACGAAATCGGCGCCTTCGGCGAGGTCGAGCTCAACCTCACGCAGGGCCTCCTCGATGTTCGCGGGGTTCATCTGATAGCCGCGTTTGTCGCCTTTCAGTCGCCCCAAGGAGCCACCGCCTCGCGAAACGGGCCGTAGAAGGCTGAGGCATATTTCGCCGCGTAGGCCATGATAGCAACATTCTGATGACCCTCCCCCTCCAGCGCGGCCCGGATCGCGCCCACGCGGCCGTCCATCATGTCGGAGGGAGCGATGATGTCCGCACCTGCCTGCGCCTGCACCAGCGCCTGCTCGACAAGGATCGCAACCGTGTCGTCGTTGATGACCCAGTCGCTCTCGTCGATGATCCCGTCATGGCCGTGCGCTGTGTAGGGATCGAGCGCGACGTCGGTCAGTACCCCGATCTCCGGCACGGCATCCTTGATTGCCTTGGTGGCACGACAGATGAGGTTGTCCGGGTTGAGCGCTTCCTTCGCCTCGTCGGTGCGAAGGTCGTCCGGCGTGTTGGGGAAGAGCGCGATGCACGGGACGCCGAGCGCGGCCGCCTGCTTCGCTCGCTCGGCGATACGGTCGACGCTCCAGCGGCTGACGCCCGGAAGCGAGCCGATCGGTTCTTCGCAGCTCGATCCCGCGCAGACGAACAAGGGCAGGATGAAATCGCTCGGGTGGAGGCGGTTCTCGGCGAGCATGGAGCGCATCCACGGGCTCGACCGGCCGCGGCGCATGCGGAGCGCTGGGTAAGAAGCGGACATGATCGCGCCTATAGCGCCAATGCTGACTTCATCCAGCCGGGTTCAGTGCCCCGCCCGGTTCGCGTGTTGCCTGCGCCTCCTCGACACATTCATCCTCGGAGGGCCGGTCCTCGACACGCATGTGCGCCTTCCGCCAACCGCCATGCGCATAGAAAGCGATCGCCAGCGCCAGGTTGGCGAAGGAACTGACCGGGAAGCTCAGCCAGATCGCGTCGGCGTTCAGCTCCGGATAGCTCGCGAAGATGAAGCCGAAGCGGATCGGCACCAGGCCGATGCACAGGATGATCAGCGGCCCCCAGACCGCTCCGTTGGCGCGAACCGTGCCGAACAGCACCATGGTTATTCCGAAAAGCAGGAAATTCCAGGTCGCGAGGATGTGGATGTGGCGGGCAATCGGCAGCGCGGGACTGGCCGGCCCCATGAAAAGCGCGAGCACTGACCGGTCGGAGAGAGTCAGCAGAATGATCAGAACGCCTGTAATCAGCAGTGTGCAGATGATTCCGGAGCGAGTGATTGCGCCCACCCGCTCCCACAACCCTGCGCCGATATTCTGCGCAGCCATTGCGCTTACGGCTGCACCCACTGCCATCGCCGGCATCTGGACATAGGTCCAAAGCTGCATTGCGACGCCGAAGGCTGCTGCCGTGTCCACGCCCTCTCGGTTGACGAGGCTGACGAGCGCCAGCGCGGACATGGAAATGACGATCATCTGGATGCCCATCGGCAGCCCCTTGGCGATGATCGTCTTCAGGATCGCCCAGCGGGGGATAAGGCACAGCAGCTCGCGCCCCCGCAGTCTCAGGGGCAGGTCCTTGGCGTACATGTAGAGAAGAAGGCCGATCAGCGCGGCGTAGTTGGCGATCAGTGTCGCCGTCGCCGACCCGGCGATCCCAAGCCGGGGAGCGGGTCCGAGACCGAGGATGAAGACCGGGTTCAGGCCGCTGTCGAGGACGACGGCGACGATCATGAACCAGAGCGGCGTGAGACTGTCCCCTGCTCCCCGCAACGCCATCATCAACAGGGTGAGTAGCAACAGCGCCGGCATGGCGAGGAAGATTACTCGCAAATAGTCGAGTGCGAGCGGTGCCGCATCCCCCGGCGTTCCGAGTGCGCTGAGAATGGCAGGCGACAGGAACCAGCCGGCGACCGCGATCATGATCGTGATGATCCCGAAGGCGCCCGCGGCGGTACCGAAGATCTTGCGGGCCTCCTCCACGTCCCGCCGGCCCCAGTACTGGCCGATGAGGATGGTCGAGGCCATGCCGAAACCGAAGACGAAGGCGGTCAGCAGGAACATGACCATGTTCGCGTTGGACGTCGCGGCAAGGGCATGCTCGCCAAGGAAGCGGCCGACCCAGATGGCGTTGATCGTGCCGTTCAGCGACTGAAGTATCGACGATGCCAGCGTGGGCAGTGCGAACTTGAGCAAGGTCGGGCCGATACTGCCCTGCGTAAGGTCCCCGCGCTTTGCCGTTCCTGCGTCCGCCACTGATTACTCCGCCTAGCCGAGCCTCTCCAACGCCGCACGATAGCGTTCGGCTTCAGCGGACTTTTCGGCGTGGTCGGAGCGGGCCTTTTCTACGGCCTCCGGCTTGGCGCGCTCGGTGAAGCTCGGGTTGGCGAGGCGCGCAGCCAGACTGTCGCGCTCCTTTTCAGCACCTTCCGCTGCCTTGCGAAGGCGGGCCTTTTCGGCATCGACGTCGATGATACCGGTCAGCGGAAGCTTGTAACTCACCTTGTCGACCACGACCGTAAGTGAGGGCCCTTCGGCACCCAAGCCGCCGTCGGGGGTCGATCCATGAGCTGATCGCTTGGTGTGGCTTTGCTCAACCCGGGCGAGCCGCATGATACTATCGGAATTGCCTGAAATTCGTTCACGAACGACGATGTCGTCAGAATAGACGTGAAGTTGCATCTTGATGCCGGGTGCAATGTTCAGCTCGGTTCTGGCGGCCCTGATCTTCGAGACCAGTTCGATCAGCCACTCGATTTCGGCCTTGGCGCGCTGATCGCCCTGTGCCTGCGGTGTCGGCCACCTGGCGACGATAAGATCGTACGGCCGGTCGTTCGCATTCCACAGCTCTTCGGTGACGAAGGGCATGAACGGATGGAGCATGACGAGAATCTGGTCGAACGCCCAGGCGGCGACGCGTTTCGTCTCCTCGTCGAACGCGCCTTTCACCAACTCGACATACCAGTCGCAGAAGGTGCCCCAGACGAAGTGATATATGGTGTCGGCCATGCCGTCGAAGCGAAGCTCGTCGAACGCCTTGTCGAGCTTGGCGAGGGTCTCGACCACCTCGCCGATGATCCAGCGGTTGACCGCAAGCTCAGCAGCCGGCGCCACGATGCTTTCGCTCGCGCCGACGCCGTTCATCTGAAGGAAGCGCGCGGCATTCCAGAGCTTGGTCGCGAAGTTGCGGTAGCCCTCGACCCTTTTCTCATCCAGCTTGATGTCGCGGCCCTGGCTTTCCATCGCCGCGAGGGTGAAGCGCAGAGCGTCGGCGCCATATTTCTCGATGATGCCCAGCGGGTCGACGGTGTTGCCCTTCGACTTGGACATCTTCTGGCCCTTGGCGTCCCGGATCAGGCCGTGGAGATAGAGCGTGCGCCACGGCGCCTCCCCCATGAATTCGAAGCCCATCATCGCCATGCGGGCGTCCCAGAAGAACAAGATATCGAAGCCCGAATTCAGGACGTCGTTCGGATAGTGGCGCTTGAGGTCGTAAGTCTCCGCCGGCCAGCCGAGCGTCGCGAACGGCCAGAGTGCGGATGAAAACCAAGTGTCGAGGACGTCCTCGTCCTGACGCAGGTCCACTCCTTCGCCAGCCTGCTGCTTCGCCTGGTCAAATGTTTCAGCGACGAAAACATTGCCGTCAGAGTCGAACCAGGCGGGAATGCGATGACCCCACCAGAGCTGGCGGCTCACACACCATGGCTGGATGTTTTCCAGCCAGTTGAACCACGTCTTCTTCCAGGTTTCCGGCACAACCGCGATCTCACCCGACCGCACGGCCTCGATCGCCGGCTTGGCCAGCGTTTCGGCGTCTACATACCATTGGTCGGTCAGCATTGGCTCGATCACCAGCCCAGACCGGTCGCCGAACGGCTGCATGATCAGCTTGTCTTCGACCGTGATCATCAAGCCTTCGGCGTCGATGTCCGCGACGACGGCCTTGCGCGCATCGTAGCGGTCGAGGCCGCGATATTCCTCGGGCACAAGGTTGAGCGCGTCGATCTCTTCGGGACTTGCAATTGCACCCCGCGCGATCTCGACCGCGCGCTTCGCCGATTCCTCATAGGACGGCCCGTCGCTTCGCATGTGCGCGGTCGCGTCCATCAGGCGGTACATGGGGATGCCGTTGCGCTGAGCGACGCCATAGTCGTTGAGGTCGTGCGCGCCGGTGATCTTCACCGCGCCCGATCCGAAATTGGGATCGGGATAGTCGTCGGTGATGATCGGGATCAGGCGCCGGTGCTCCTTGGGCCCGACAGGGATCTCGCAAAGCTTGCCGACGATTGGGCGATAGCGCTCATCACCGGGATGAACTGCGACCGCGCCGTCGCCGAGCATGGTCTCCGGACGAGTCGTGGCGATGGAGATGTAATCCCGTTCTTCCTGGAGGACGACGTTTCCGTCCTCATCTTTCTCGACGTAGGTGTAGGTCTCACCTCCCGCGAGCGGGTACTTGAAGTGCCACATGTGGCCCTGCACTTCGCGGTTCTCGACCTCCAGGTCGCTGATCGCGCTCTGGAACTTCGGGTCCCAGTTCACCAGCCGCTTGGCGCGATAAACCAGCCCCCGGCGGTGAAGCTCGACGAAAACCTTGATGACGGCCCTCGAAAAGCCCTCATCCATCGTAAAGCGCTCGTTTGACCAGTCGCAGGACGCGCCGAGGCGGCGAAGCTGGCGGGTAATCTGGCCACCGCTCTCTTCCTTCCACTTCCAGACGCGCTCCAGAAATGCTTCGCGGCCCATGTCCGAACGCTTCACACCCTCGGTTTCGAGCTGGCGTTCGACCACCATCTGCGTCGCGATGCCGGCATGGTCGACCCCGACCACCCAAAGAGCGTCCTTGCCGAGCATCCGCTCGCGTCGTGTCAGCACGTCCTGAAGCGTATTGTCGAGCGCGTGGCCGATGTGGAGCGAGCCCGTCACGTTGGGAGGCGGCATGACGATCGTCCACGGATCGGCGTTCGGCCGCTCGGGACGGAACAGGCCCTTGGTCTCCCAATGCTCGTACCAGCGCTGCTCAATGGAAGCGGGATCGAAAGTCTTGGGAAGCTCTGTCATCGCGGCAAGCGGTTAGCGATGCCGCGGTGCAGCATCAACCCGCGCTGCTTTCCGGAGAAAGGTTAGACGGACCGTCCGGTGATGCGAGAGATCTCGCGCCGCACATGCTCATCGACAAGACCGGGGAGGTGCTCGTCCAGCCATTGCTTCAACATTGGCCGAAGCATTTCGCGAACCATATCCTCGAGCGGATTCACTTGCGGCAAGGCGGGGACGGTCGCAGCAACGGTACTGAGATGGTCGAAGGCACTTCGGCTGACCGCCGCGGCCGTTTGATCGAGCAGGGGTGGCCCCAGGTCGGCGGGAGGCGCGAGCTCGTCGTTGAGTTCGAGGACTTCTTCATGCTCGTCGTCGATTGCCGGCTCCACTTGAGACGCTGGTTCGGCAACGCGCGCGTCCTTGTCCTCGGCGATCACTTTTTTGATCGACGCGAGGATCTCTTCCATCGACGGTTCACGGCCGGTCGCCTGCATGTTTGAAATATGGGCTATTGAGGCGGCTGAGTCACGCTCGGCGTGGAGGTCGTTCCGGCTGCCGGCGGATTGGTGACAACGGGCGTCGGGATCAGGTCCGGGGTGACGATCGGGTTCGGCGGCAGCTCGGCCGGGCTTACCGTCCGGGTTGCTACCGGCACGTAGGTCGGATCCCGGGCCCAATCATTCCAATTGTCGGCGACGCGGCGATAATTGCCGAGCGGATCGTAGAGCGGACCACCGTCGAGGCCCAGGTCCTCAGCCTCCGCCTGCCCCATCGCGTTCAGAAGCTGGAAGCCCGCGACATATGCATCACGACGTGCAGTCACGAGAAGTACCTGTGAGTTGAGCAATTCCTGCTCGGCATCAAGCACGTCGAGAACGGTGCGCGTACCAACGCTTTGCTCGGCCCTGACGCCTTCCAGAGCAAGCTCGTTGGCAGACACGGCGACAGTCTGCGACTGAATAGCCTTCGCCGACGCCTCATAGTTGGCGAAGGCGGCCCGCGTCGTCGAGACGACTGCACGCTCGGTGCCGATGACCTGCTCCAGCGCCTGTCCTTCGAAAGCTTCTGCCTGGCGGATCCGGGCCGCAGGAAGACCGCCCTGGAAGATCGGAATGTTGGCGCTGAGGCCCGCAGTCGTCTGGCTACCCTGGCTTTTCTGTCCGGCAATGGTCCCGCTGAGCTCGTTGACGTACGTCCCGCTGACGACAGTGGAGACCGTTGGAAGACGCGTGCTTTCCGCCACGCGAACGTCGTAGCCAGCGGCGACGGCCTGCCGTTGGACCGCTACCAGGTCGGGATTATTGGCGAGCGCAATTCGAACCGCCTCGTCCTCGGTCGCGGGCAGCGGCGGGAGCGGCGGCGGCGGCGCAAGCTGGCCGGGAGCATGCCCTATGACCTGACGATAGGTGGCCTCACTCGCCGTGAGCTGGCCTTGGGCAATCACCAGACGGGACCGGCCGAGCTGCAGCCGGGCTTCAGACTGGGCGACATCGGTACGCGTGAGATCGCCGATCTCGAACCGATCGCGCGTCGCCTGGAGATTGGTCTCAAGAACCCTCACGTTGTTCCCGTTGAGCTCAACCACGGCCCGGTCGCGGATAACGTCCATGTAGGCGGCGACCGCCTGGGTGAAGACGTCGCCCTCCACCGCGCGGAGCGTTGCACGGCCGGCCTCTACGCGGGTCTTGGCCGCCCGGACGTTATTCTTGACCCGCCCGCCATTGAACAACGGGTATGACAGGTCGGCGCCGGCCGAGAAGGTGGTTTTGCCGCCGGTTTCCAGGATGCCGCTACGCGACAGATCGCGGTTGATCCCGGCGGTCGCGCTGAGCTGTGGCCGTCCTGCAGCTTTTGCGATCGCAACATCGGCGTCGGTCGCCTTGAGCGACTCCCGCTGACCGGTGAGCGTCGGGTTCGAACTATAGGTTGACGCAAGCGCCTCACGAAGCGTGTCGGCGGATGCGGTGCCGGCGAGCAAGGATGCGGCCGTCGTTGCGATGACAAATTTACGGATCAAGGCGGCGACGCTCCAGAACTAAAATGTGAAGTCCCGCGGCCGTTCGAACCCGGGCAACGCCGGCGTCGTGCTGTCCGCGATTGAATGGAAACCGAATCCCCCGCCCGCCTTCCGGCCGACGAAGAGACGGGTGATCCCCCCTTCCTCGATAATCGCACCGGCCAAGCGTCCACCGTCCTTCAGCTGATCGATGAGCGCATCGGGGATGATTCCCACTGCTCCGTCGATCAGGATGAAATCATAGGGCGCCGAACGAGCGTGCCCGTCCGCAAGTGGTCCTTCGGCAACGGTAACGCGCAGCTTCTTCGCTGCGGCAACCAGCGTGGCGGAGGTTTCGAGCGCGGTGGCCCTAATGCCCATTTCCGCCAGTAGGGCAGCAGCGTAACCCGTCCCCGCGCCAACGACCAACGCGCGCTCACCGGGAAGCGCCGCGAGCGCGGTCAACAGGAGGCCCGTCACGGCCGGTGCGGGAATCGCCCTTCCTTCGCCAAGCGGAATCGCACGATCGACATAAGCAAGCGTTCGCTGCTCGTCGGGCACGAATTTCTCGCGCGGGACCAGCGACATGGCTGCGATAACGGACGGATCGTTGACGCCCTGCGGCCTCAACTGGGAATCGACCATCGCCTGTCGGGCGGCCGCGAAATCGGGAACGGGAGCGTGGACCGTCATAGCTGTTATATGCTGCTAATACACCTCGGATGCAAGGCTGCTCTTATCGGGCCGAGCCCTCATCGCCAACCCTGCCCGATCACCGTTGGTCGAAAGCTCGATAGGATTCAAGGACAGCCGAAGGCTTGACCATCGGCCAAAAGGCGGCTGAAAGGCGCGCTCCGGCCCGATGGCGGAGTGGTTACGCAGAGGACTGCAAATCCTTGCACGCCGGTTCGATTCCGGCTCGGGCCTCCACCCACAATTTTGGACTTAAGTCTCTGTTTTAATTGTTTAAAGAATGGCGCTGTTCTCCGCCTTTCCGGGGCGCAATCCGTCCCCAGAGACGCGCAGTGTCTGGCCTAGCGGATGCGTGTGCCAATTAGTCCGAGCGCCCGGTTCGAAGTGAACGATCGCTCCGCTCACGCGGGACGGTTGGGGCCGCTGGAACTGACCCGTGATGGTTGCCTTTCCCGTGAAATAGTCGGCGGGTCCGTCGACCGTTTTCATGTCGGCTTTTCTCGTTACTTCCATAGTAGGACTCCGGAGAGGGGCTGCGGGAGACGCGGCCGGGATTACCGCGAGGAATGCCGCGATACCCGACAGGTGCCTAGTGCTGATTTGCCTGTCCAGGGATCGACCCATCACAGATTGCGGGTGAAGAACGCAGTCAGCTTGTCGAAGGGAATTACATCCCGTTTGTCATACAGATCGGTATGGACCGCGCCCGGAATGATCATGAGTTCCTTGGGTTCAGCCGCAGCTGCGTAGACCGTCTCGCTGAAATAGCGTGAATGAGCCTTCTCGCCGTGAATCAGCAAAAGCGGGCGAGGCGAGATTTCCTTTATGTAGGTCAGGAGCGGCATGTTCATGAAGGACAGTGGGTTCGTCACGGTCCAAGAGGCGTTCGAGTTGACCGCTCTCGGATGGAAGCCGCGCGGCGTTCTGTAATAGTCATGGTAATCAACCAGGAACTGCGCTTCCCCGCCCTTCAACTCGTTCATGCGAGGTCCGTAGGCTGGGGTGCCGTTCTCGACATCGTGCCAACGCTGGCGGCTAAGTTGCTCGAGCGTCTTGGTGCGTTCTTCGAGGGTTAGCGCGTCGTTGTAGCCCTTCGACATCACGCGGGTCATGTCATACATCGTGCTGGCCGCGACCGCTTTGACGCGCTTGTCTACGGCGACGGCATTCAATGCCATGCCGCCCCAGCCGCAGATACCGATGACGCCGATGCGCTCGCGATCAACGGACGGGTGCAGCCCGAGGTAGTCGACGACCGCGCTGAAATCCTCGGTGTTGATGTCGGGCGACGCGACATTGCGTGGCGTGCCGCCGCTTTCCCCCGTGAAGGAGGGGTCAAAGGCCAGTGTGACGAAGCCGCGCTCCGCCATTGTTTGAGCGTAAAGGCCAGACGACTGCTCTTTCACAGCGCCGAATGGGCCGCCGACCGCCAGTGCAGGCAGCCGCCGTTTTGCGCGGTCCTTCGGCAGATAGAGGTCGCCGACCAGGGCGATGCCGTAGCGGTTCTTGAAGGTGACCTTCTGATGGTCGACCCGGTCGCTCTTCGGGAAGGTTTTGTCCCAAGTCGGAGTCACCTGAGCGAAGGCGGTGCCACCAGAGAGGGACATTGCCCCAAGAGCAGCGGCGCTCGCACCGGTTAGCTGGAGCAGGTTCCGCCTGCTGACATTGGTCAGTTCGTTCATCTGATCTTCTCCGTTGATTTAGGCAGTTTGGATCGCGGCTTCCTGCCAGCGACCGGAGTTCGGCGCGACGGCACTCCGGGACGCGACAAGAGCGACGAAAGCGGAAAGGCCGAGCAGGACGACACTCGCGCCGAAGGACGCGCGGTAGCCGAGGCCATCGAAGAGGAGGCCGCCGGTCGACGCTCCGAGCGTGATAGACAGCTGGATCACCGCGACCATGAGGCCGCCACCCGCTTCGGCGTCATTGGGCAGGACCTTGCTCATCCAGGTCCACCAGCCGACTGGGGCTGCGGTTCCGATGAGGCCCCAGAGCGCGAGCAAGACAGCAACAGCGGCGACGGACCAGCCGAGAGCAATCAGGCCGACTGCGATGGCCGCCATAGCTAGAGGCATGCCGACAAGCAGGCCGTACAGCGACTTCCTGAGCAGCAAGCCGATCAGATACGTGCCAGCCAGACCAGCCACGCCGATCACCAGCAAGATCAGCGATAGCGTCGACACGCTGACGCCCGTTACCGTTTCGAGAAAGGGCCGAAGATAGGTGAAGAGCGCGAACTGGCCCGCAAAGAACAAGCCCACGGCGAGCATGCCTAGCGGGACGTGCGGACGGCGAAGGAGGTTGAAGACCGCAGCAGCGCTCGCCCGTTCGCGGCTCGGCATCTTCGGCAGGCTAATGAACTGCCATACCAGTGTCGCCACCGCGAGTGGGACGACACAGAAGAACGCTCCCCGCCAGCCGATGTATTGTCCGAGGAAGCTTCCGAGCGGGGCGGCGATTGTCGTTGCCAGCGCGTTGCCCCCATTCAGCAGCGCCAGTGAGCGAGGCACGTCCGGTTCAGGAACGAGCCGCATGACGGTAGCGGTCGACATCGACCAGAAGCCGCCGATGACCACACCGATGAGAGCGCGGCCTAGCATCAACACCGGATAGCTAGACGCGAAGGCCACGATCGCACCCGAGGCAATCATGAGGCCTGTCAGCCACAGCAACAGCGAACGGCGATCGACACCGCGGGTGGCCGAGGCAATGAACAGACTCGTTAGGACGGCGAAGATGCCGGATATGGCTATCGCCTGCCCCGCCTGACCGTCAGTTACGCGCAAGTCCGACGCGATGGGCGTCAGCAGACTTACGGGCATGAACTCGGACGCGATTAGCGTGGAGACGCAGAGCGTCAGCGCGAAAACCGCGCCCCAGCCGCCCTTGGATTGTGTTTCTTTGAGCATGTCAGCCAGTTAGGGGCTGCGCGCTCCATCGATTAGACGCTATAATGCGTATGTATCTGTAAGTAAGGCTTCACAATCGCCCGCCCACCCATAGCTGATCTGACCGCTTTTCTGGCCGTCGCTCGCGAGCGTAGCTTCACGCGCGCTGCGGCCCAGCTGGGTGTGTCGCCATCGGCACTAAGCCAGACCATGCGCGCTCTCGAGGAACGTCTGGGCGTCCGGCTGCTGACGCGAACGACCCGCAGCGTTGCGCCGACTGAAGCGGGCGAGAAGTTAGTCGCGACCGTAAGTCCGCATTTAGAGGAGATAGAAGCTGGATTGACGGCATTGTCGCAGCTTCGGGACAAGCCTGCCGGGACTATCCGCATAACCACGGTCGATCATGCCGCCGAGACGATCCTGTGGCCTGCGCTGTCCAATTTCCTCGCCGAATACCCCGACGTGAGCGTCGATCTTATCGTCGACAACACATTGCGTGACATTGTCAGCGAGCGGTTCGACGCAGGCATCCGGATGGGCGAGCGGGTCGCCCGGGACATGATCGCTGTGCGCATCGGACCTGAAATTCAAATGGCCGCTGTCGCTACGCCCTCCTATTTCGCGAAGCACGGAAAGCCGAAAACCCCTCAGGACCTGGCCCATCACAACTGCATCAACATGCGATTCGCCACGCTGGGCAACGTCTACGCATGGGAGTTTGAAAAAGGGTCGCGCGAGGTCAACGTGAAGGTCGAAGGGCAGCTAACGGTGAATGACATCGCCGTCATCAGGGAGGCAGCCTTAAACAGCGTTGGCATCGCCTTCATGCCCGAAGACGTTGCCAGACCGCACATCGAGGTGGGCAGCCTGGTTCGTGTGCTGGCCGACTGGACCCCGCCATTCCCCGGTTACTATCTATATTATCCCAGCCGTCGCCAGCAATCGCCCGCGTTCGCACTTCTCGTCGAGGCGCTTCGCTACCGCGGTCGCTAATGTCAGCTTTCCACCCATTGCTGACATTCGGCCGAAACAAAGACCGCATGCGAAACAAGTTGCACTAGCTGCCCAGGCAATCGTTCTCCTAACTCATGTCAGGCGAACACTCCTTAGCGGATTGGCGCGTTGTAGCGGTGGCTCCGGAGCTGCGAGGGCTAAGATCGGCCTTTGAGCTTGCGTGGCCGGTCGATGAAACGCTGTGTTTCCAAGGGCTGCTTGAAGAGGCTGATCGTAGTTTGAGCGACGCTTCCAGTTAGCGCAGAGATACGGATTCTACTGCTTTGCAGCGGCTTCTTCGGCCAGGTTGTCGTATTGCCGCGCAACGTCGAGAAGGTTCGCCCTCGTATCGGCCTCCAAAATGTCTTGCGCCATCTTCCGACAGCGTTCCGCCTCTTCCCGATAGTGTTCCGGTGTTCTCGCCATCAGCAACTATACTCCGTATTGCGGACCGGCGACAGCCGCCCCGCCTTCGCGCCCTTCAGGAGAAGGAAGCGGCGCGGCAAAGGGGAGTCCTAAACCGCGCCGCACTGCATCCACGACACCAAAGCGACAGGGATGCAGTGCCGGTGACTCTATCCCATTCAAATGACTAGAGAATTAATGGGGTGGGTCCGCGAGCTGGGGAGCGGTATTTGCAGTAACGATCGGAAAGCCGTCCGCCAAAACCACGGTCCGGGACTTGGGTGCGCGCCCGGCTGTGGCGGTTATGGCAATTCGAATTTCGAAGCACGCCATGCCACGCCGGTACGACGCCGGGTGCGTGGGGACATTTGAGCGCCCAAAATCTGGCGTGCGAGGATAGCGTCCGCTTTCACCAAAAGCGGACCTTTTCAGCGAATGAGCGCGATCTGAGGCGTTCCCTCGCTATGCGCAGCTGACCTCGTCGAGATGAATCCGGTTAGTGGAGTCCCGTCGCCCGCGTCCCGGACCAGCCAGCGATGCGCGACGAACGTAGGCTGGATGATCTCCTGCCCTTCGGCAAGCTCGGCATACGGCTTTTCAGTTCCGTCGAAGCCAATCCAGACGACACGCACCGGGCGATTGCGGACATTTATGAAGCGGATATGCGACGGAGTGTTCTCGCCGAAATAGGCGTGGCCGATCAGGGCCTGCGCCGGCACCGGACCAATTTCATCACTCTCGGCAAGGGCGGGTGTGGCAAGCAGCAGCAAAATCGCCAGAGGTACGCGGCGGAACATGGCCATCTCCTTTGAACTCGGAGCCATGATCCACCGCATCGCATTCAATCGCAATGTCCACTTTCCAGCCCAAGCAGACATTCGTGGTGAGTACAGCGACTGCCCTCGGCCGGATTTGGGATTGGATTGACGCAAGTGCACGGCAATTGAACGTTTCAAGTTCTTCGCTCGGAGTTCCTGATCGAACGGAAGAACGGACGATGGTCGCCGGTAAT
>Ga0105248_10001109_pt1 | contig 29881 bp, 28 predicted proteins | sample KBSS34metaG_FD_81524 | JGI IMG/M metagenome (GOLD analysis project Ga0105248, IMG submission 81524) | Switchgrass rhizosphere microbial communities from Kellogg Biological Station, Michigan, USA - KBS S3-4 metaG | ecosystem: Host-associated > Plants > Roots > Rhizosphere > Soil | place... | reverse complement strand
CCCAGTCTCGTCGCGCGAGCGGCCCCGGGCGAGGGCAGCGCGACCAAACGCCCCGGCGTGTCGCGAAACGCCGCCGGCACGGCGCGAGCCGGCGCCCGCGCGGGGCGTCCTCAGCGGCTCTTGCCGCCGCCGAACAGCGAGCCGAGCACCCCGCGGATGATCTCGCGCCCCACGGTCGATCCCACGCTGCGCGCGGCCGACTTCGCCATGGAGTCCAGCACGCCCGGGTGGCGGCCGCCGCGCGGACCGGTGGTGCCGAAGAGGATGTCGCTGAGGGCGCCGGACACGCCGCCGCCCTGCGGGGCGGAAGCGGTGCCGGGCAGGGGGCGCACCGCCTCGGGGGCGGGTGTCTGGGCACGGGCGTCGTCGGCCGTCGCGGTGCTCGTCTGCGCGCGACCCTTCAGCCGTTCGTAGGCGGAGTCGCGGTCGACCGATTTCTCGTAGACGCCCGCGACCAGCGAGCTCGCGACGAGCTGCTGGCGCTCCTGCGCGGTGATCGGGCCGATGCGGCTGCCCGGCGGGATCACGAAGACGCGCTGCGTGACGCTCGGGCGGCCCTTCTCGTCGAGCAGGCTCACCAGCGCCTCGCCCACGGCGAGCTCGGTGATCGCGGTGGCGATGTCCAGGCCCGGGTTGGCGCGCATGGTGTCGGCGGCCGACTTCACCGCCTTCTGGTCGCGCGGCGTGAAGGCGCGCAGCGCGTGCTGAACGCGGTTGCCGAGCTGCGCGAGCACGCTGTCGGGCACGTCCAGCGGGTTCTGGGTCACGAAGTACACGCCCACGCCCTTGGAGCGCACCAGGCGCACCACCAGCTCGATGCGCTCCAGCAGGGCCTTGGGCGCGTCGTTGAAGAGCAGGTGCGCCTCGTCGAAGAAGAACACGAGCTTGGGCTGATCGAGGTCGCCGACCTCGGGCAGGGTCTCGTAGATCTCGGACAGCATCCACAGCAGGAAGGTGGCGTACAGGCGCGGCGCGTTGAGCAGCTTGTCGGCGCACAGGATGTTGACCACGCCCTTGCCGTCCACCGTCTGCATGAAGTCGGCGATGTTGAGCATGGGCTCGCCGAAGAAGTGGTCGCCGCCTTGCTGCTCGATGGTCATGAGCCCGCGCTGGATCGCGCCCACGCTGGCCGGGCTGATGTTTCCGTACTGCGTGGTGAATTGCCCCGAGTTGTCGCCCACGTACTGGAGCATCGCGCGCAGGTCCTTCATGTCCAGCAGCAGGAGCCCGTTGTCGTCGGCGATCTTGAAGACCAGCTGCAGCACGCCCTGCTGCGTGTCGTTGAGGGCGAGCATGCGGCCCAGCAGGAGCGGTCCCATGTCGGACACCGTGGCGCGTACCGGGTGGCCCTGCTCGCCGAAGACGTCCCACAGCGTGGCGGGGCACGAGAGCGCCGCGGGCTGCGGCAGGCCGCGCTCCTTCAGCGTGGCGGCGAGCTTCTCGCCGATCGAGCCGGTGCAGCTGATGCCGCTGAGGTCGCCCTTCACGTCGGCCATGAAGACCGGCACGCCCATCAGCGAGAAGCGCTCGGCGAGCGACTGAAGGGTGACGGTCTTGCCGGTGCCCGTGGCGCCCGTGATGAGCCCGTGCCGGTTGGCAAGTGCCGGAAGGAGCGAGCATTCGATGTCGCCATGCTTGGCAATCAGGATCGGCTGGGCCATGGAAGTCCCTCGAATAAAATCGCGGCCCATCCTAAAACACGAAAGCTCGCACAGTCATGGCCGGTCATTCGAAGTGGGCCAATATCCAGCACCGCAAGGGCCGTCAGGACGAGAAGCGCGGGAAGATCTGGACCCGCATCATTCGGGAGATCACCGTGGCCGCCCGAGCGGGCGGCGGCGACACGAACATGAATCCCCGGCTGCGCCTGGCCATCGACAAGGCCAAGGCGGCCAACATGCCTGCCGACACCATCAAGAAAAACGTCGACAAGGCCACCGGCGCGCTCGAGGGCGTCCACTACGAGGAAATCCGCTACGAGGGCTACGGCATCGGCGGCGCGGCGATCATCGTCGACTGCATGACCGACAACCGCGTTCGCACCGTGGCCGAAGTGCGCCACGCCTTCAGCAAGTACGGCGGCAACCTCGGCACCGAAGGCTCGGTCGCCTTCCAGTTCAAGCACGTGGGCCAGTTCGTGTTCGCGCCGGGCGCGAACGAGGACAAGGTCATGGAAGTGGCCCTGGAAGCCGGCGCCGAGGACGTGGTGAGCGACGACGACGGTGCCATCGAGGTGCTGTGCGCGCCGCCCGACTTCGAGGCGGTGCGCGATGCGCTGGAGAAGGCCGGGCTGAAGCCCGACGTGGCGGAAGTCACGATGCGCGCCGAAAACACGATCGAGCTCTCGGGCGAGGACGCCGCCCGGATGCAAAAGCTGCTGGACGTCATCGAGGATCTCGACGACGTCCAGGAGGTCTATCACAACGCCGAGATCGCAGTCTGAACGCGGCGCCGCCATTCGGGCGGCGCGGCCTGCAGGACGCGGCTCATTCCCCTCGACCCCGCTCGAAGGTCTGCATTTGAAAGTTCTCGTGATTGGCGGCGGAGGCCGCGAACATGCCCTCGCATGGAAGCTCGCGCAGTCGCCGCGCGTGCAGGTCGTCTACGTGGCGCCCGGCAATGGCGGCACGGCCGCCGACGTGCGCCTGAAGAACGTCGACATCACCGATCTGCACGCGCTCGCCGACTTCGCGCAGAGCGAGAAGATCGCGCTCACCGTCGTCGGCCCCGAGGCGCCGCTGGCCGCGGGCGTGGTGGACGAGTTCCGCGCGCGCGGGCTGCGCATCTTCGGTGCCACGCGCGCCGCGGCGCAGCTCGAGAGCTCGAAGGCCTTTGCCAAGGACTTCATGAAGCGCCACGGCATTCCCACCGCGGCCTATGAAACCTTCGACGACGCCGTCGCCGCGCACGCCTACGTGGAGCGCGTGGGCGCGCCCGTCGTCGTCAAGGCCGACGGCCTGGCCGCCGGCAAGGGCGTGGTGGTGGCCGCGACGCTCGCGCAGGCCCACGAGGCGATCGACTGGATGCTCGAGGGCAACCGCCTGGGCGTGCAGCACAACGCCGGCGGCGCGCGCGTGGTGATCGAGGAGTTCCTCACCGGCGAGGAAGCCAGCTTCATCGTGCTGGCCGATGGCCGCAACGTCGAGCCGCTGGCCACGAGCCAGGACCACAAGCGGCTGGGCGATGGCGACACCGGCCCCAACACCGGCGGCATGGGCGCCTATTCGCCCGCACCGCTGGTCACGCCGAACGTGCATGCCAAGGTCATGCACGAGATCATCCTGCCCACGCTGGCCGGCATGGCCAAGGACGGCATCCCCTACACCGGCTTCCTGTACGCCGGCCTGATGATCGATTCGCACGGCAACCCGAAGACGCTCGAGTTCAACTGCCGCCTGGGCGACCCGGAGACGCAGCCGATCATGATGCGGCTCAAGAGCGATCTCTTCGAGGTGCTGATGCACGCGGCCGAGGGCACGCTCGACCAGGTCGATCTGCACTGGGACCGGCGCTTCGCGCTGGGCGTGGTGCTTGCCGCGCACGGCTATCCGCTCGATCCGCGCAAGGGCGACACGATCATCGGCCTGCCGGCCGAGGCCGACGACCTGATGGTGTTCCACGCCGGCACCGTGCGACGCGCCAAGGACACGCTCACCTCGGGTGGCCGCGTGCTGTGCGTGACCGCACTCGGCGACTCCGCGCGCGTGGCTCAGCATCGCGCCTACGAGGGCCTCGCGAACATCCGCTTCGACGGCATGCAGTACCGCAACGACATCGGACACCGCGCGCTGCGCGGCGCCGAGACCCGTGCCGATTCCCGCAGCGACGCTGCTCCACGCGCGCCCAAGCGCTGAAGCCGCCTTGCGCCGCGAATCGTTGCCGGTCACTTTCGAGGGGAGCGCGTTTGCGCGCTCGCTGTTGCGCCTTTTCGGCTGGCGCGTTCGCTTCAACGGCCTTCCCGGCCGCCAGGGCGTGATCATCGTGTACCCGCACACGTCCAACTGGGACTTCGTCGTGGGACTGATCGCCAAGTGGGCCATCGGCATTCCGGTGAGCTACTGGATGAAGGCGAGCGCCTTTCGCGTGCCGCTGTTCGGCCGATGGGCGCGCTGGACCGGCGGCATCCCGCTGGACCGCAGCTCGCCTGCCGGCATCGTCGAGGCCATGACCGAGGGTCTCATCGCCGCGCGCCGCGAAGACCGGCTGATGTGGCTCGCGCTCACGCCCGAGGGCACGCGCAGCCACCGGCCGCACTGGCGCTCGGGCTTTCACCGGCTCGTGGTCGACGCGGGCGTGCCGCTGGGCATCGCCTGGCTCGACTACGGCCGTCGCGAAGTGGTGGTGGAGCAGTTCATCGAGCTCAGCGGCGATCGCGATCGCGACATCGCCACCATCGCCGGCTGCTACGAAGGCGTGCGCGGCTGCCGCCACGAGAAGGCCGCGCCCATCCGCTTCGCGCCATGAACGTCCCCGCACCCGACCCCTGCGCCGCCGGAGGCGGCGAACGCGCCAACAATCCGCAGCGCGTGCGCCAATACCTGCTCGACCTGCAGCAGCGCATCGTGTCCGCCTTCGAGGCCGAAGGTGGCGAGCCCTTCGGGCGCGACGGCTGGACGCGCGCGGCCACCGAGCGCCTGCAAGGCGACGGCGTGACGCGCCTCATCGAAGGCGGCGAGCTGCTCGAGCGCGCCGGCTGCAATTTCTCGCATGTGCGCGGACCGCAGCTTCCACCCTCGGCCACGCAGCATCGCCCCGAGCTCGCCGGCGCGCCCTTCGAGGCCATGGGCGTGTCGCTGGTCTTCCACCCGCGCAACCCCCATGTGCCGACGGTGCACATGAATGTGCGCATGCTCATCGCGCATCCCGCCAATGCGCCTTCGGTGAGCTGGTTTGGCGGCGGCATGGACCTCACTCCCTATTACGCCTTCGAGGAAGACGCGGCCCACTTCCACCGCACCTGCCAGGCGGCGCTCGAGCCCTTCGGCGCCGAGCTCTACCCGCGCTTCAAGCGTTGGTGCGACACCTACTTCTTCCTCAAGCACCGCAACGAGCCGCGCGGCATCGGCGGCATCTTCTTCGACGACTTCGCCGAGGGCGGCTTCGAGCACGGCTTCGCGATGCTGCGCTCGGTGGGCGACGCCTTCGTCCCGGCCTATCTGCCCATCGTGCAGCGCCGCCGGGCACTCGCACATTCGCAGCGCGAGCGCGACTTCCAGCTCTATCGGCGCGGGCGCTACGTCGAGTTCAACCTCGTGTGGGACCGCGGCACGCTCTTCGGCCTGCAAAGCGGCGGCCGCTCGGAAGCCATCCTGATGTCGATGCCGCCGCACGCGAGCTGGCGCTACGACTGGCACCCCGAGCCGGGCACGCCGGAGGCGCGGCTCTATGAGGACTTCCTTCGCCCGCGCCGCTGGGCCGAGCCGGGCGCGCCGGCCGACGACGACGAAGCTGCCGGCATCGCGGCGGGCCGAGCGCCGGGGCGCCCCAAGCCGGACCGCGTCCCCTCGGGGGATCGGCCCGCGGCTTCGCGGGACGAGGGGCCGACATGACCAGGCGCATCGGCGTGTTCGGCGGAACTTTCGACCCGGTGCACACGGCGCACGTGGCCTTGGCCGACACCGCCATGCGCCACCTGCGGCTGGACGAGCTGCGCTGGGTGCCCGCGGGCAACCCCTGGCAGAAGGCCGGCGCGGGCATCTCGCCCGCGGCGGAGCGCGAAGCCATGGTGCGCGCTGCCATCGCGGGTCGCACCGGGCATGTGCTCGATGCGCGCGAGCTTGCCCGCACGGGCCCGAGCTACACCGCCGACACACTGCGCGAGATCGCCGCGCAGCAGCCGGGCGACGAACTCTTCCTCGTGATCGGCCAGGACCAGTACGAGCGCCTGCACACCTGGCACGACTGGCGCGAGATCCTGCGCCGCTGCACGCTGGCCGTGGCCGCGCGAGATGCCGCCAGCTTCGCGGTGCCCGAGTCGCTTGCGGGCGTGCCGCATCGCGCGGAGCATCTTCCGATGCCGTCCATGCCCGTTTCCGCCACTGCGGTGCGCGCGCACATCGCCTCGGGCGGCCGTGCGCGCGACCTCGTTCCCGACGTGGTGCCCGCGGAGGTCGCGAGCTATATTGACCGGCAGCACCTGTACCGCCCGCCATCCCCCCCCACACCCGCCCCCGCCGAACCCCGGAGCTGAATGGACATTCGCAAACTGCAGCGCGCCATCGTCGATGGCCTCGAAGATGTCAAGGCGCACGACATCACCGTCTTCAACACCGAGCATCTCTCGCCGCTCTTCGAGCGGGTGATCATCGCCTCGGGCACGAGCAACCGTCAGACGAAGGCGCTCGCCGCCAGCGTGCGCGACGCGGTGCGCTCCAGTGGCTTTCCCGTCATGCGCACCGAGGGCGAGGACAACGGCGAATGGATCATCGTGGACTGCGGCGCTGCGGTGGCGCACATCATGCAGCCCGCCATCCGCCAGTACTACCACCTCGAAGAGATCTGGGGCGACAAGCCGGTGCGCATCAAGGTGACCGACGGCCCGCGAGCGCTGCCCAAGGCCTCCGAGCCCGAGCCGGAACCGGTGCCGACGAAGGCGAAGCCGGCTGCGAAGAAGGCCCCTGCGAAGGCGCCCGCGAAGAAGGCTCCTGCAAAGAAGCTGGCTGCGAAGAGGGCACCTGCGAAGGTGCCCGCGAAGAAGGCGGCGGCAAGTGCCAAGGCCGCACCGGCACACAAGTCGCCCGCGGCCAAGTCGGCCAGGCCCGCGGCCAAGTCCGCCGCCCGCAAGCCAGCCGCGAAGACGTCCGCCCCGCGTAGCGCTGCGGCCAAGACCGCCGCGAAGAAGTCCACCCGCGGCAGCACGCGCCGCGCATGAAGCTCACGCTGGTCGCCGTCGGCCAGCGCCTGCCGGACTGGGCCGAGACGGCCTGCGACGACTACGTGAAGCGGTTCCCGGGCGACTTCCGCCTGGAGGTGAAGGCCGTGAAGGCCGAGCCGCGCACGCGGGGCAAGACCCTCGAGGCGATGAAGGCCGCCGAGCGCGGGCGCATCGAGGCGGCCTGCCCGAAGGGCGCGCGGCACGTGGTGCTCGACGAGCACGGCCAGCGCGTCACCACCGCCCAGCTCGCCCAGCGCATCGAAGCCTGGCGCCACGACGGGCGCGACGTGGTGCTGCTCATGGGCGGGCCCGACGGCCTGGATGCAGCGCTCAAGCAGGGGGCCGACGAGAGCCTGCGCCTGTCCGACCTGACGCTGCCGCACGCGCTCGCGCGCGTGTTGCTCGTAGAGGCGCTGTACCGCGCATGGTCGGTGCTCGCCGGACATCCCTATCACCGGGAGTGACGCGCGCACTCCGGTGCGCACCGAAGGCGGCACGGCGCCCGAGGATCGACAATCGCGGCTTCATGAATCTCGTCTATCTCGCATCGCAAAGCCCTCGGCGCCGCCAGCTGCTCACGCAGATCGGCGTGCACCACGAGCTGCTCCTGCCCGACCCTCACGAGGACGCCGAGGCCCTCGAGGCGCCCCTCCCCGCAGAAGGCCCCGAGGACTACGTGCAACGCGTGACGCTGGCCAAGATGCAGGCCGCGCGCGAGCGTGCGCTGCGCCGTGCGCTGGTTCCCGCGCCGATCCTGTGCGCCGACACCACGGTCGTGCTCGACGATGCCTTGCTCGGCAAGCCCTGCGACGACGCCGATGCCGCGCGCATGCTGGCGCAGCTCTCGGGCCGCACCCACCGCGTGCTCAGTGCGGTGGCGGTGGTCGAGGCGGCGCACAACGCCTTCGAGCCCAGGCTCGCGCTGAGCGTGTCCAGCGTGCGCATGCGTGCGCTGGAGGCCGACGAGATCCTGCGCTATGTCGCCAGCGGCGAATCGCAAGGCAAGGCCGGCGCCTACGCCATCCAGAGCCAGGCCGCCGCGTGGATCGAATCCATCGAGGGCAGCTACTCGGGCATCATGGGCCTGCCGCTCTTCGAGACGGCTCAACTCCTGCGCCACATCGGCTGGCAGCTATAGATGCAAGACATCCTCATCAATTGGGCACCGCAGGAAACGCGCGTGGCCATCGTCGAAAGCGGTGCGGTGCAGGAGCTGCACGTCGAGCGCGCGCTCGAGCGCGGCTGGGTCGGCAACATCTACGCGGGCCGGGTGGCGCGCGTGCTGCCGGGCATGCAGTCGGCCTTCGTGGAGATCGGGCTGGAGCGCGCCGCCTTCCTGCACGTGGCCGACCTGCACCGCGACGACGCCTCCACCAGCCCGCCGTTGCCCATCGAGCGCCAGGTCTTCGAAGGCCAGACGCTGATGGTGCAGGTCATCAAGGACCCGATCGGCACCAAGGGCGCGCGGCTGTCCACGCAGATCAGCATCGCGGGCCGGCTGCTGGTCTTCCTGCCGCAGGACGATCGCATCGGCATCAGCCAGAAGATCGGCTCGCACGAGCTGCGCGAGCAGCTGCGCGCGCGCATGCAGGCGCTGGCGGGCGAGGGCGGTGGCTTCATCCTGCGCACGAATGCCGAGGACTCGAGCGATGAAGAACTCGCCGAGGACATCTCCTATCTGCGCAAGATGTGGGGCGCCATCCGCGAGCGCGCCTTCAAGGCCGCGCCCGGCACGCTGCTTCACCAGGACCTGAACCTCGCGCAGCGAGTGCTGCGCGATCTCGTGGCCGACCAGACGCAATCGGTGCGCATCGACTCGCGCCTTCAGTTCGAGCAACTGCGCGCCTTCGGCGAGCGCTACACGCCCGGCGCCGTCTCGAAGCTGCAGCACTATCAGGGCGAGCGGCCCATCTTCGATCTCTTCAGCATCGACCAGGAAGTGGAGCGCGCGCTCGCGCGACGCGTGGAGCTGAAGTCGGGCGGCTACCTGATCATCGACCAGACCGAGGCGCTCACCACCATCGACGTCAACACCGGCGGCTATGTCGGTGCGCGCAATTTCGACGACACCATCTTCAAGACCAACCTCGAGGCGGCGCTGGCCATCGCGCGGCAGCTGCGGCTGCGCAACCTCGGCGGGATCATCATCATCGACTTCATCGACATGGTCCGCGAGGAGCATCAGGAAGCGGTGCTCGCCGAGCTGCGCCGCCAGCTCGCGCGCGACCGCACCAAGATCACCGTGAGCGGCTTCACGCAGCTCGGCCTCGTGGAGATGACGCGCAAGCGCACGCGCGAGTCGCTCGCGCACCTGCTGTGCGAGCCCTGTCCTACCTGCCAGGGCCGCGGGCAGGTGAAGACCGCGCGCACCGTCTGCTACGACATCCTTCGCGAGATCCTGCGCGAGGCGCGCCAGTTCAATCCGAAGGAGTTCCGCGTCATCGCCTGCGCGGGGGTGATCGAGATGCTGCTCGACGAGGAGAGCCAGCATCTGGCCGGGCTGTCCGACTTCATCGGCAAGCCGATCTCGCTGCGCTCCGAACCTTCGATGAATCCCGAGCAGTACGACATCGTCCTGCTGTAGACCCCGCACAAGCGCGCCGGCATGCGCCGGCTTCGCCCTCATTCGCTTCCATGCCGCAGAGCCTTCCCGACTACCGTCGCATCCTCGTCATCGCCACGCGCCAGATCGGCGACGTGCTCCTGACGACACCGCTGATCGCGCAGGCGCGCAGCCTCTGGCCGAACGCGCAGATCGACGTGCTGGGATTCACCGGCACGCTGGGGATGCTGGAAGGCCATCCGCAGGTGGGGCGGCTGATCGAGGTGAAGCCCGGAAGCGGCTGGCTGCAGTCGCTCTCGCTCATCCGCAGCCTGTGGCGCCGCTATGACCTCGCGCTCGTCACGCAGCGCAGCGACCGCGCGCACCTGTATGCCTGGGTCGCTGCGCGCGTGCGCTCGGGGCTGATGCCGGGCGAGGCCTCGCTGAGCTGGTGGAAGCGGCGTCTGCTGGATCACCCGCTGGTGGTCAACGGCGAGGACACGCATGTCGTCGTCGAGAAGCTCAGGCTGCTCGACCCCTGGCGCGTGGGGACGGCCGCAAGAGTCGAGGTCATCGCACCGCCTTCCGCGTCGCTGCCCGCGCAGCTGCGTACGCAGCTGCGCGCGCCGATGTGCGTGGTGCACGTGCCCTCGATGTGGCGCTACAAGCAATGGCCGATCGCGAGCTATCGCGAGCTCATCGCGGCGCTCGTGGCCGACGGGGTCCAGGTGGTGCTCACCGGCGGCAAGGGTGCGAATGACCGCACGCTCGTGGATCAGGTGCTCGACGTCGCGAAGGCGCCGGACCTGATCGACGCCTGCGGCACGCTCTCGCTGCCGCAGGTGAGCGCGCTGCTGCGCCAGTCGGCGCTTTATGTGGGCCCCGACACGTCCATCACCCACCTCGCCGCCGCCTGCGGCACGCCCGTGATCGCGCTCTTCGGGCCCATCACGCCGCAGCTGTGGGGGCCGTGGCCGCAGGGCGGCGCGGAGCACCAGCCGTGGCAGCGGCGCGGCTGGACGCAGCGCAGCGAGCGCGTGATCCTGATGCAGGGCCCCGGCGAATGTGTGCCCTGCAACCGCGAGGGCTGCGAGCGGCATCTGAACAGCCGCAGCGACTGCCTCGAGCACATCGAGGTGAAGCGCGTGCTGGAGGAAGTGCGCTCGGTGCTGCGCGCCTAGGCCGCCCGCGCGGAGTCGGACCAAGGTCCGACTGGCGGCCCGCGTGTCGGGCCGAAAGACCTGCGAGCAGCGCGCAGCGGCCTGCCCTGCTCGGCCCGGTGCGCTACCAGTGCTGACGGCGATGCAGCGCGCTCAGTCCCTGCTTCACCTTCACCGTCGCGCCGGGGAAGCTCGCATGCAGCAGCTTGCGCAGACGCCACCAGGTCGGCAGTTGCGGGGCCGCCTGGAAGATCTTCCAGCGCTCCCCGTGGGTGTCCGCGTGGCGAAGATCGTGCAGGTAGCGCTCGCGGCGCATCGGCGCTTCCATCAGCTTGTAGACCGGCTCCTCGCAGCCGGCAAGGCGTGCGTCGGCCAGCAACTGCTCGCGCTCGGCGAGCACGCGCGCGGACTGGCGATCGTTCCATGTGCGCATCTGCGCAATCGATTCGAACACCGGCAGTCGCGAGGTGCCGCCGCGGCGGTAGTCCACGAGCGCCTCGTCGACGGTGATGGCGCCGCCCGAGACGATGGCGCGGAACACCATGATCTGGTCCTCGTAGGCGATGCCGGGGTCCATCGGCCCGAAGCGCTCCATCATGCGGCGGGTGAAGGCGTGGCCCGCGCCGATGATGTACGGGCGCTTGTGCGCCCAGTCGTCGACGCCCTTGTAGGCGCCGAGGTCGTCCACGCGGATCACCTCGTGCAGGTTGCCATCGTGGTCGAGGTCGCGCACGTGGCTGGCGATCAGGTCGGCGCGGCGCCCGTTGGCGTCCCAGGCTTCGACGATGCGGCGCACGCGGTGCGGCTCGGACCAGTCGTCGCCGGCCGCGGTGACGAGCAGATCGCCGCTTGCCACCTTCACGAGCTGGTTGTAGTGCTCGCCGATGCCCACGTTCTTCTCGCTGCGGCGGACGATGACCTTGTGCGGGCCGCGGTACTGCGCCGCCACTGCCTGCAGTTCGGCGAAGGTGTTGTCGGTGGATGCGTCGTCGGACAGCACGATCTCGAGCGGCTCGAAATCCTGTGCGAGACAGCTCTGCGCGGCGCGGCGCACGAGCTGCTCCTGGTTGTACGCAAGGAAGAGGATGCTGACGCGCGGCGGGGTCGTCGTGGAGGTCGCCATGGGAAACGGGGTCAGGGTTGTGCGGGAGCGGCGGTCCGTGCGCCCTGCGGCTTCACGGCCTCGAACTCCCAGAGGATGTAGGGGCGCTGCGGCGCGATGGGGATGGGCGCACCTCGCAGCATGCGCACGGTGTCGCGCACGCCGCGCGCCATGCGGCGATGAAGCACCACCGGCTTGGGCTTGGCGTGCACCGGCATCGGGGTCTCGCTGCGCTGCAGGGCGTTGTAGGACTGCTGCACATGGGCCCATTCCACGCGGCGTGCGCGGAACTCGCCGTCGAAGCCGTACATGCGGGCCAGCGGCTCGGACCCGCAGAAGTACTCGTGCGTGCGGTCGGTGATGAAGTTCACGTGCGTCGGGTCGACGAACGCGTCCGGGTGCGGAAAGGCCGGCGTCAGTGCGTACAGCAGGCCCCCCGGGGCGAGGACGCGCCAGACCTCGTTCATCAGGCGGATGAAGGGGAAGAAGGTGCCGCGGCCGTCGGGCGTGACGAGCACGCGTGGCACGTGCTCGAGGAAGTCGAACGCGGAGACCGAGCCGAAGTGGTCCGCCGGCCAGGGGATGGGGTCGATCGACAGGTTCGCGGCCCGGAACTCGACCGCCCCGGCGCTGCTCACGCCACGGATGTCGACGCCGCACAGGCAGCTGCGCGCGTAGGGATTGCGGGGCTTCGAGCCACAGCCGAGGTCGAGGTGGACATCGGGCAGCTCGCTCGCCACGGCACGGGTTCGATCAGAGGTAGTCGACATACACCCAGTCTCCGTTGGCCCGCTGCATGTGCATGGCGTAGCCGTGCTGCTCCCTCTCCCGGCGCGACCACTCGCGTGCGCTCGCGCGACGCTCGCGCTTGAAGCGCTTGCGCTCCAGCCAGGTCATGCCGAGCTTGCGATAGAAGTGATCGCGGTCGCCCAGGTCCTTCTGTCCGGTCTCCTTCTTGATGGCCTTTTGCGTGATGGAGCCGAAGTGATGGAGCAGGGAATCTCCCACGGTGCCCACGCGCAGGCCGCTGCGCAGGCAGCGCACGAGGAACTCGACGTCCTCGCGCCCGCCGAGCTGGCGGTCGGTGTCGGGGAATCCGATGGTCTGGAACACGCGCCGGCGCACCGCGAAGCACACGCCGTGGAACCAGCCTTCGCGCACCGTGCCGCTCATCGCCTGCGTGAGGGCCGCGGCGGTGGCGGGAAAGTCGTAGTCGAGCGCGCCCTCGATGAGCGCCGGGCTCACCACGTCCAGGCGATGCCGCTCGGCGGCATCGAGCATGGCGTCCATCGCCTGCGGCATGGCGACGATGTCGTTGTTCAGCAGCACGACCCACTCGGCATCCAGTGCGAGCAGGGCGCCCTGCGTCCAGGCCCCGCCGCACCCCAGGTTGACCTCGTTGTGCACGCTCGGCACGGCCCCGGGCTCGCGCAGCCAGGCTGCGGTGTCGTCGGTGCTCGCGTTGTCGATGACCAGGATGGCCTCGCGCGGCGTGCCGCCCTCGAGCAGGCTCTGCACGCACTGTCGCGTGTACACGAGCTGGTTCAGGACGGGAATGACGACGGTGTAGCGCTGGGTCATGGTGGGCTTCGCAACGGGGGCGGTCACTTCGTGCGCGGCACGCGGCCCATGAGGTGGAACTCTTCGTTCGGCCGCAGCGAGATGAGGTTCGCCATGCGGTTGGACAGCCCGAACAGCGCGGTGATGGCGCCGATGTCCCAGATGTCCTCGTCGCTGAAGCCGTGCGCGCGAAGCTGCGCATAGTCGTCCTCGCAGACGGATTGCGCATCGGCGCAAACCTTGAGCGCGAAACGCACCATGGCGTGCTGGCGGGGCGTGAGGTCGGCCTTGGCGGGGTTGGTGGCGAGCTGGTCGGCGATGTAGGGGTTCTTCTCGTAGATGCGCAGGATGGCGCCGTGCGCGACCACGCAGTACAGGCAGCGGTTGAGCCCGCTGGTGGCCACGATGATCATTTCCTTCTCGCCTTTGGTGAGGCCCGACTCGCGCAGCAGCAGCGCGTCGTGATAGGCGAAGAAGGCGCGGAACTCCTCAGGGCGGTGCGCGAAGGCCAGGAACACGTTGGGCACGAAGCCGGCCTTCTCCTGCACGGCCAGGATCTTCTCGCGCACGTCTTCGGGCAGGGCTTCCAGCGTGGGCGCGGGGAAGCGGCTGATCGGTGCGGTGTCTTGCTTGCTCATGACGACTCTCGCGGCTTGTGGATGGCTCGTTCGGATCAGGCCTGGAACTGCAGCGCGTGCAGTCGCGCGAACAGCCCGCCTTCGCTCAGCAATTGTTCATGCGTGCCCTGTTCCACCACGCGACCGTGGTCGAGCACGACCACGCGGTCGGCGGACTCCACGGTGGACAGGCGGTGGGCGATGACGATGGACGTGCGCCCCTTCATCAGCGTCTCCAGCGCGGACTGCACGAGCCGCTCGCTCTCGCTGTCCAGCGCCGAGGTGGCTTCGTCCAGCAGGAGCACCGGGGCGTTCTTGTAGATGGCGCGCGCAATCGCCAGACGCTGGCGCTGGCCGCCGGAGAGCTCGCGGCCGTTGTGCCCGATGTGCGAGTCGATGCCCTTGGGCAGGCCCTTGACGAAGTCGAGCAGATTGGCGCCGGCCAGCGCCTCGATCACGCGCTGGCGGTCCAACGGCGCGCCGAAGCTCACGTTGGCGGCCACGCTGTCGTTGAACAGCACCACCTCCTGGCTGACGAGGGCGAACTGCTCGCGCAGCGATGCGAGCTTCCACTGCGGCAGGGGGACGCCGTCGAGCTGGACCAGGCCGGTGGTCGGCTCCAGGAATCGCGGCAGCAGGTTCACGAGCGTGGACTTGCCCGAGCCCGACGGGCCCACGAGCGCGACGGTCTCGCCGGGGTAGATGACGAGGTCGATGTGGTTGAGCGCGGGCGCCTGATCCTCGCGGTAGCGCAGGCTGACGCCGCTGAGCGAGATGCGCCCGGCCGCGCGCTCGACGGCGTGGTCGCCGCCTTCCTCGGTGGGGGCATGGTGCGCCAGCGTGAGTCCGCGCTCGACCGCGGCGAGGCCGCGCGTGATCGGGCCGGCCACGTCCGACAGGTGCTTCAGCGGAGTCGTCAGCGCGACCATGGCCGTCACGTAGGAGATGAAGGTGCCCACCGAGGCGCCCGTCTGTCGGCTTTGCCACAGCGCCACCACGATGACCGCCGACAGCGCGCAGGCGGTGAGCAGCTGCGTGATCGGCGTGACCGTGGAGGCCGCCACCGTCGCCTTGAGCACCAGGCGGCGCAGGGTGTCGCTGGCGCGCGAGAAGCGCTCGGCCTGCGTGGCCGTCGCGTTGTGCAGCCGCACGAGCCGCCACGCCAGCACGTTCTCCTCGACGACATAGGCGAGCTCATCGGTCGCCTTCTGGCCGGCGAGCGTCACGCGGTGCATGCGTCGCCCGGCGTTGCGCATCACCCACCCCACGGCCGGGAAGAGCAGGGCGATGAAGAGGGTGAGCTTCCAGTTGACCCAGAGCAAATAGCAAAGCAGCGCCACCACGGTGAGGCTGTCCTTGAGCAGGGTCTGGGCCGCGCCGACGAGCATGGTGGCGCCGCCCTGCAGCTCATACACCACCGTGTTGATGAGGCTGCTGGAGGTCTGCTGCGACATCACCGAGGGGTGCGAGCCCAGCAGCCGCGTGAACATCACCTCGCGCATCTTCACCGTCGCACGGTTGGCCGCCCAGGCGAGCGCGTAGTTCACGACGAAGCCGGCAAGGCCGCGCACGAGGAAGAGGCCGATGATCCCCACCGGGACCGCCCACAACGGAAAGCCGCCGGGCGTGAAGCCGTGGTCGATGAGCGGGCGCATCATCCAGGCGAAGGTCGTCTCCGTGCCCGCGCCCACCGCCGCGCCGACGGCGGCCGCGACGAAGGCCCACCAGGTGTCGGCGAAATAGGGAATGAGCTCGCGCAGCTTGGCGAATGTGCCGCTTCGTGGATTCAAGGTGCAGACGCTTACGACAGGCCCGGACCACGGGCAACCCCGGATTATGCGTGGGGCCCCTGGCGAGGCTCCCTACAATGCCGCGCTCATGTCGCTGACCGTCATCCTCATCACCCGCAACGAAGCCGAGCACATCGGCCCCTGCCTCGCATCGGTCGATTTCGCGGACGAATGGGTGGTCGTCGACAACGGCAGCACCGACGGCACGCCCGACATCGCCCGGCGCCTGGGCGCCCGGGTGATCGATGCGCCCGACTGGCCCGGCTTCGGGCCTCAGAAGAACCGTGCGCTGGACGCTGCCCGCGGCGACTGGGTGTTCAGCATCGACGCCGACGAGCGCATCTCCCCCGAACTGGCCGCCCAGATCCGCACCGCCATGAGCGCATCCGCCGGTCCCTCGGCGTACACCGTGTCACGTCTTTCCTCGTTCTGCGGCCAGTGGATGCGTCACGGCGACTGGTATCCTGACCACGTTTTGCGCCTGTTCCGGCGCGGCCAAGCCCGCTTCACCGACGATCTCGTGCACGAGCACGTCAGCGCGCGCGGCGCGGTCGGCCACCTGAGCGGCCACCTCATGCACGAAAGCATGCCGACGCTGGAATCCTGCCTGGAGAAGATGAATCGCTACTCGAGCGGCCGCGCCCTCGACCGGCATCGCGCCGGCAAGCGTGGCGGCTTCGGCAAGGCACTGCGGCACGGCGGCTGGGCGTTCTTGCGCTCATTCGTGCTGAAGGGTGGCTTTCTCGACGGGCGCATGGGTTTCATCGTGGCCTTCAGCATCGCCGAGGGTACCTACTACCGCTACCTGAAGATGTGGCTGCTCGACCGCGCCGCGGGCGGGCTCGCCACGCCCCCCGCTTCATGAAAACACGCTCTCAACAATCCCCCCTGACTGGCGGCCTCGCCCGCCTTTCGCGCCGCAGCGTCATCGCGCTGCCGCTGGCCGCCGCGGTGCCCTTCGCAAGGGCGCAGTTCCGCGTCGAGATCGCCGGCGTGGGTGCCACCCAGCTGCCCATCGCGGTGACGCGCTTTCGCGACGAGGAACGCGCGGCGCAGCCGGTGGGTGCCATCGTGCGCGCCGACCTCGAGCGCAGCGGCCTGTTCCGCAATCTCGACACCGCAGGCGTGGCGCTCGACGAAACCTCACAGCCCAACATGAGCGACTGGCGCAGCCGCGGCGCCGATGCACTCGTCTCCGGCTCGGCCACGCGGCTGGCCGACGGCCGCTACGACGTGCGCTATCGCCTGTGGGACGTGGTGAAGGGCCGCGACGTCGGCGGACAGAGCTACGCGGTGAGCGCCGCCGACCTGCGCCTGGCCGCGCACCAGATCGCCGATCAGGTCTACGAGAAGCTCACCGGCGAGAAGGGCGTGTTCTCCACCCGCATCGCCTACGTCACCAAGGCCGGCCCGCGCTACACGCTGTGGGTGACCGACGCGGACGGCGAGGGTGCTCAATCGGCGCTGCAAAGCAGCGAGCCCATCATCTCGCCGGCCTGGTCGCCCGACGGCCGCGAGCTCGCCTACGTGTCCTTCGAAAGCCGCAAGGCGGTGGTCTACGTGCAGGACGTGGGCACCGGCAAGCGCCGATCGGTCGCGAACTTCCGCGGCTCCAACAGCGCGCCGGCCTTCTCGCCCGACGGCAAGCAGCTCGCCGTCACCCTCAGCCGCGACGGCATCTCCCAGCTCTACCTGATGGGGCGCGACGGCGAGAACGTGCACCGACTCACCACCAGCTCCTCGATCGACACCGAAGCCACGTGGACGCCCGACGGCCGCAGCATCTATTTCGTGAGCGACCGCGGGGGCAGCCCGCAGATCTACCGCATCTCCGCTGCCGGCGGCAATCCCGAGCGCGTCACCTTCAACGGCAGCTACAACATCAGCCCCGCGATCAGCCCGGACGGCAAGCAGATGGCCTACATCACGCGTGACGGCGGGGCGTTCAAGCTGCAGCTGATGGACCTGGCCGGCGGCAGCAGCCGCGGCCTCACCGAAACCAGCGACGACGAAAGCCCCAGCTTCGCTCCCAATGGCCGGCTCATCATCTACGCCACCCGCGACGGCGGGCGCGACGTGCTGATGACCACCACCCCCGACGGAAAGATCAAGACCCGGCTCGTTTCCACGACGGCCGACGTCCGTGAGCCTGTCTGGGGACCCTACGGACGCTGAACCAGGCGCGGCGCATCCGTAACAAAGACCAAGTACGCCAGGAGCGAGTCCCGATGAAACCTTCGATCAAATTCCTTCTTCCCACGGTGGCCATCGCGCTGCTGGCGGGCTGCGCCTCGAGCGTGAAGCTCGATGAGACGCCCGTCGAGACCCGCACGCCGAACTCGGCGAACGCCGGGGCCACCGGCACGGGTGCGCCGAAGTCGCAGGTCGCGAACGTCGACCTCGCCGCGCAGAACGCCGCGCAGATCGGCAAGGTCGTCTACTTCGACTACGACAGCTACGTGGTGAAGGACGAGTTCCGCGCCGTGGTGGAAGGCAACGCGAAGCTGCTCAACAGCGACCGCAAGAAGCACGTCGTCGTGGAAGGCCATACCGACGAGCGCGGCGGCCGCGAATACAACCTCGCCCTCGGGCAAAAACGCGCCGAGGCCGTGGTGAAGTCGCTGACCTTGCTGGGCGTGCAGGACAGCCAGCTCGAGGCGGTCAGCTATGGCAAGGAACGCCCGTCGGTCAGCGGCACCGGCGAAGCAGTGTGGGCGAAGAACCGCCGCGCCGAACTTCGCGAGCGTTGAAATGAACCTCCGCATCTCCACCCCCAACGTGCTGCGCCTGCGCGGCGTGGTCGCTGCCATCGCCCTGGGCGCCGCCAGCGTGGCGGCGCATGCCGCCCTCTTCGAAGACGACGAGGCGCGCCGTGCGGTGCTCGACCTGCGCCAGCGCATGGAGCAGAGCAACCAGCAGCAGCGCGATCTGGCCGAGCAGGTCAATCAGCTCAAGCGCAGCCTGCTCGACATGAACGCCACCGTCGAGCAGCTGCGCGCCGACCTCGCGAAACAGCGCGGGCTGGACGAGCAGCTGCAGCGCGATGTGGCCGAGATCCAGCGCAAGCAGAAGGACACGCAGCAGACGGTCGACGACCGGCTGCGTCGCTTCGAGCCCCAGAAGGTGACGCTCGACGGCAAGGAATTCATGGCCGACCCGGACGAGACACGCCAGTACGGCGACGCCATCGGGCTGCTGCGCCGCAGCGACTTCGCGGGCGCCGCCGCGGCGCTCGCCTCCTTCCAGAAGCGCTATCCGAGCAGCGGGTACAACGAGTCCGTCCTGTTCTGGCTGGGCAATGCGCAGTACGGCAAGCGCGACTACCGCGAAGCCATCAACGCGTTCAAGGGCCTGCTGGCTGCCTCGCCCGACTCGCCGCGTGCGCCCGAGGCGATGCTGTCGATCGCCAACTGCCAGATCGAGCTCAAGGACCTGAAGTCCGCGCGGCGCACGCTGGACGATCTCGTGAAGACCTATCCGCAGTCGGAAGCGGCGCAGGCCGGCCGGGAGCGTCTCGCGTCCCTGAAGTGACCCGCGTCGCGGGCACTTCCCAAGCCACATGAATGCCGCCGTGCCCGCCGAGGCCGTTGCCGATCTGGAACGGCGCTTCGGCGGGCTTCGTCGTCTTTATGGCGACGCGGGCTACGAACGGCTGCGTGCGGCTCGCGTGGCGATCGTGGGCGTGGGCGGCGTGGGTTCGTGGGCCGCGGAGGCGTTGGCGCGCAGTGGTGTCGCGCAACTCGTGCTCGTCGACTTCGATCAGATCGCCGAATCCAACGTCAACCGGCAAGTCCACGCGCTGAGCTCGACGCTCGGCGCGGCCAAGGTCGAAGCGCTGCGTGAGCGCATCGCGCAGATCCACCCCGGCTGCGACGTGGTGGCGGTGGAGGAGTTCGTCGAGGCGCCGCCCTTCGGCGCGGACGCATCGCACCCGGACTCGCACGGCCACGTCCACGTCGATCCGCACGGGAACTGGCCCGCGCTGCTGCCAGGCCTCGTGGACGCGGTGATCGACGCGTGCGACCAGGTGAAGGCCAAGGCCGTGCTGGCGGCCTGGGCGCAACGCACGCGCACGCCTTTCATCACCGTCGGCGCGGCCGGCGGCAAGCAGCTCGCGCAGGCCGTGGAGGTGGCCGATCTCGCGCAGGTCACGCACGACCCCTTGCTCGCGACGCTGCGCCAGCGCATGCGTCAGCGTCACGGCGCAGCCCGCAAGGGTGACATCGGGCTGAAGTGCGTCTTCTCGCGCGAGCCCGTGCGCCTCCCCCAGGCCGCGGATGCCTGCGATGTGGACGGCACGCTCAACTGCCACGGCTACGGTTCCGTTGTCAGCGTGACAGCCACCTTCGGCCTGGTCGCGGCCGGCGAAGTGATGCGCGCAATCGCAAGCGGTGAGATTGCACGCACGCGCGCGCAGCAAGAGGCTTGAGACGCCTCGAAATGTCTGGCTATAATGGCGGGCTCTGCGGCGGGTTGTTAGCTCAGTCGGTAGAGCAGCGGACTTTTAATCCGTTGGTCGCAGGTTCGAATCCTGCACAACCCACCACCGAACATCCTCGGTATCATTGCCGACCTGTTTCGGGCTCTTAGCTCAGTTGGTAGAGCAGCGGACTCTTAATCCGTAGGTCGAGTGTTCGAGTCACTCAGGGCCCACCAAGAACGACAAGGGGTGGCCGGCGAATAGCCGGCTACCCCTTCGTCATTTCTGGTCTCGTTCGAAGCGCCGGCGGCGGGGTGGAGCAAGCGTGTCGCCGCTGCGAATTCAGTCGGCGCGCGCCGTGAAGATCTCGGCAAACATGGGCACGAGCAGCTTGTTGCCGTACTCGCTCAGGTGGTTGTCGTCGAAGTAGATCGGGCGGCCGGCTTGCGTGCCGTCGCAACGGCCGTCGTGGCACAGATACGGCAGCGGGTCGAGCAACTTCACGCCGCATCGATCGTGCGCCGCGTCCTGCGCCTTCAGTGCGAAGACATTGCGTTCACGGTATTGACTGAGCGGGATCGAGACTTCCTCTTTGCGGCCCCACGCCGACGCGCGCGCGGTGTTCGGAACGCTCGTGCCGAGCTCGGGAATGGGCCGCACCAGATAGACGGTGCGGTTCCGAGCGAGCTCGCAAGCGGTTTCGGTCAGGCGCAGGGCGTACTCCGTCAGTGACGCGGCATTGGCTCGTCCGTAGCGGCTGGTGAAGTAGATCCACGGCGTGTCTGCCCGGCCTGGATCTTCGTTTTCGCCGCGCGCGTACAGGGCGTGCCGATTCACGACCACGACCGGCACATCGCGGGGCACGCGCTCGAGCGCGTTCAGCGCCCAGTCCATGAACTCCGCGCACTTCCAGTACGCGCTCTCCCGCGTGCTGCGCGCGCCACGCACCGTGGGGCAACCGCTGTAGCTCCACTCCATTACGCCGTCCTCGGGTCTTGGGAGTGCCGCGGCCACGGCGGACACGATCGCATCCGCATGGCTGTCGCCCAAGACGATGGCGCGAATGTGCGGACCGCCATACACGCACGACGGCGACTGCGCGCCATGGCTCGCGAAGCACTCGCCCTGGCGCGGATTGCGATTCAGCGATTCATGGCTGATCGCCTCGATCGCGGCCGGAAAGCGCCCGCTCACGCCGTCGCCGCGAATCACCAGGACGCTGGCAACGAGAGGCAGCACGGTCGCAGCGAGAAGTGCGCAGGCTGCCAGCATGGGCTGCATGCGATTCAACCGGGTGCGAGCTCCCGATTCCACGAGCGAATACGACAGATGCCCCAAGAGCATCGTCACTGCGACGCTTGCGCAAACGGCCCACGCGTTCGACTTCCAGCCCGCATACGACAGCGCCACCGCGAGAGGCCAATGCCAGAGATAGATCGAATAGGAACGCGTGCCGATCCACTGGGCAATCGCATGCCCGGTCCACCGCGACTCGGTGCGTGCGCAAAGCAGGATGAGCATGGTGGCGAACACCGGAACGCAGGCGCGCCAGCCGGGCCATGACGAGCGCGAATCGAAGCCGAGCACGGCGGCAATCACCAGTGCGAGTCCAAGCGCTTCGAGTGCCGCGCGTTGCGCGGGCGAGAGCGTCCAGCGGCCGCGGCACTGATGCACGAGTCCCCCGGCAAGCAGCTCCCAGGCGCGGGTCGGAAGCAGATAGAACGCGGCAGTGGGGCGCATCAGCGTGCCGAGCACCGAAAGTGCGAGGGACCCGACCAGCGCCACGGCAAGGGCGATTCCGACGGTCTTCCTGCCCGGGCGCCAGCGCCAGATCGCCCACAGCGCGATCGGCAGCAGCAGATAGAACTGCCACTCCACCGACAGCGACCAGGTGTGCAACAGCCAGTTCTCGTGCGAGGCGGCACGGAAGTAGTCGGCCTCGCGCCAATACTTGAAGTTCGACACGAAGAGCAGGCTGGATGCGGCATTCGCGCTCAGGCTGAGGTAGTCGAGCGGCAGCACGAGCCACCATCCGAGGATCAGCAGCACGGCGCACAGCGTGACGAGTGCCGGCACGATGCGACGCGCTCGCGCCATGTAGAACCGTGAAACCAGGCTGATCGACGCATCCCTCTCGAGCTGCGCGACGACGATGCCCGTCATCAGGTAGCCGGAGATCACGAAGAAGACATCGACGCCCACGAAGCCGCCGCCGAAGCCGGGCACGCCGTAGTGGTAGAGCGCCACCGCCACGACGGCCCAAGCCCGCAGGCCATTGATGTCGCTTCGAAACGCACCGGCTTCCAAGGCATGGCCATGTGTGGAACGCGTGCCGTCGATGCGTCCATCGTCGAGTGTGCTTGGCGACACGTCAGTTCACTCACTGCTGGGTTTGAGCCCTGCACGTGTAGGCCACCTCCTCGCGGTGCGTCAACCGCGCGTTCGGGTGTTCCGAGAGCGCGGCGTTCGCCGACTCACCTGGAATCAGGCACGACTCCCGCATTCATCGAGAGCCACGCCGAGATCGCCGACCCTGGCGCAAGCCCGACATCGAGTGGCCCGACCCCTGCCGGCGCCACAGCATTCGTGGGCGTTGCGCGCTTCGTGTAGCGCACTTCCCGCCCGCTCCAGTGATGCGACGCGTGCAACCTCAGGCTCCGGAAATCGGGTGCGAATCCGACGTGCGCGTCGACGGGCGACGCACCTGCGGCCTCGATCCGCACCTGGTCCAGCACACCGGCGAAGGCCGACCCTTCCACCGCGACGTCCGAGCGCCGCACGCGCCATCTCGCCCATTCGGAAAGGATCGGCGGCGCATGCTTCGTGCATTGCGGATAGAGCATGTGCCATGCATTGGCCGGGCCGTGGTCCTCGACGACCATGAAGCCAAGAATGCTGTCCTGCGAGTCCTCGGGCGAGAAGTGGATGTCCGCTCGCAGGTTGCGCTGACCGAGGCCCTGGACCATTCCCGAGCCGCAGACGCCATTCCATTCGCCGAGATACCTCGTCAAGTCGCCATTCGACGAGACGACCTGCTCCTTTTGCGGCGCAGGAGGGGGAGCGGGCGCTGGAGCAGGAGAAGGTGCAGGCGCAGGAGAGGGTGCCGTCCCCCCCGCATCCCCGCCTCCACCACCACACCCCACCAGCGCGACCAGCGCAATCCACGGCGTCCATTTCGCAAGCCGTTCGAGCCGCTGTGCAATCGAGCCATTCGCATTCGGGCAAGCAGTTCGCATATTGAGCCTCCGTCGATGTTTTGATCTGAGCGCGAACAAGCGCCCAGGCATCTTGGGTTGCCTTGCGCCCATTCCCGTGGACGAACTCAAGCGGCGCGAAACCTTGTCCTCATGCAATGACCAGCCCCGATGAGATTTCCTCGCCCACCCGTACGTGCATTCCGAAAGTCCCTTTCCCGATGCGCAGCTTTTCCAGGCGCGCACAGTGGTGCAGCCGTCACTGCGCCGGCTCACGCGACATGCCCACCGCCACCTACCGCTTCTACGAGGAGCTCAACGACTTCCTCGCCCCCGCGCGGCGGCGCCGCAGCTTCAGCTACAGCAGCAGCGACACCGCGAGCGCGAAGCACGTGATCGAGTCGCTCGGCGTGCCGCATACCGAGGTCGAGCTCATCCTGCTCAATGGTGCGTCGGTGGGCTTCGATGCCCAGGTGCGCGAGGGCGATCGACTGGCCGTCTATCCGAAGTTCGAGGCCCTGGACATCACGCCGTTGCTGCGCGTTCGGGAGCGCCCCCTGCGCCGGCTTCGCTTCGTGGCCGACGCGCATCTCGGCGGGCTGGCTCGCCTGCTGCGCCTGGCCGGCTTCGACACGCTCTACGACAACGCCATTCACGACGCGCGGGTGGAGCGCCTCGCGCAGGCCGAGCACCGCGTCGTGCTCACGCGCGACCGCGACCTGCTGATGCGCTCAGGCGTGACGCACGGCTGCTATGTGCGCGCCCTGCATCCGCATGCGCAACTGAGGGAGGTGATCGCGCGTCTGGATCTCGCGCGCTCGGCGCGTCCCTTCACGCTGTGCCTGAACTGCAATGCGCGGCTCATGCCGATCGCGAAGTCGGAAGTCGAGGAGCGGCTGCCGCCGCAGGTGCGGCGCGCGCACGACCGGTTCGCCACCTGCCCGATGTGCCGGCGCGTCTATTGGGAAGGCTCGCACTGGCAGCGCATGCGCGCACTCGTCGATTCGGTGCTCGGCGCGCGGGCTGCGTGAGATCACGCGCCCGGCCCGCACTCCAGGCATTGCTCCGCCGGCGGCGGCGCAATGCGCATGCGCGCGGCGAGGTCGCGCAGCGCGGTGCGCAGGCCTTCCTCCACGACCGGGTGATAGAACGGGCTGTCCAGCATCTCCTGCACGGTGAGGCTGTGCTGCGCCGACCAGGCCAGCAGGTGGCCGATGTGCTCCGCCGCGGGGCCGATCATCTCGGCGCCGAGGAAGCGGCCCGTGGCCCTGTCGCCGTACACATGCACGAGTCCGCGGTTGCGCGCCATGACGCGGCTGCGGCCCTGGTCCTCGAAGCTGGCCTCGCCAATGTCGAAGCTCACGCCCGCGCGAGTGAGCGCGGCGTAGTCGGCGCCGGCCGTGCAGATCTGCGGGTCGCTGAAGATCACGCTCAGAGCCGCGCGCCGAGGACGGGCGCGCACGTCGGGGAAGCGCCCCGCGTTGTCCCCGGCGATGCGTCCCATGTCGGCGGCCTCGTGGAGCAGGGGCCGCTCGGCCGCGGCATCGCCCGCGATGAACACGTGCGTGTTGCCGATCTGACCGGTGCGCGGGTCGAAGGAGGGCGCGTGCGCCGTCGCGGGCACTTCGATCCCCGCAGCCGCGAGGTTCAGGTCATGCAGATTGGGCGAGCGGCCGATGGCCGAAAGCATGAGGTCGAAGTTCTCGCTCTCCTCTCGCCCGTGCGCGGACCAGCGCACCTGCACGCCGTCGTTGTGGCGCGCGACGGCCAGCACCTGCGCATCGGGCACGAGCGAGGGCAGCTCGGCCCCGAAGATGTCCAGCGCGGCGCTCTTGAGCGCGGGGTCGCTCACGTGCGCGAGCTTGCCGCGGCGCCCGAGGGTGCGCGTGCGCACTCCCAGCCTGTGCAGGGCCTGCGAGAGCTCCAGCCCGATCACGCCCGCGCCCACCACGCACACCGAGGCCGGCAGCCGCTGCCAATAGAACACGTCGTCGCTCGTCACCAGGCGCTCGCCGAGCGTCTCGCGCCAGCCCGCGGACACGATCGGCGAGGAGCCGGTGGCGATGATCACGCGCTGCGCGATCACGCGCGTGTGGTCGTCGACCTGCAGTTCGTGGGGCGAGACGAAGCGCGCGCGCCCGCGCAGCTTGTGCTCCGCGGGCCAGCGCTCCACGGCCGCGACTGCGAAGCCGGCGAAGCGGTCGCGCTCGCCGCGAACGCGCTGCATCACCGCCTCGGGGTCGACTTCCACATCGGTCACGCTCACGCCGAAGAGCGCCGCGTTCTCCGCGCTGTGGGCCACATCGGCGGCCGCGATGAGCAGCTTGCTCGGCATGCATCCCACGCGCGCGCAGGTCGTGCCGTAGGGGCCGCTTTCGATGGAGACGATCCTCGCCGTGTGCTGGCGCGCCGCCCGGTAGGCGGTCATGCCGGAGGTGCCGGTCCCGATGATCGCGACGTCGACTTCGAGGGTACGCATGAGGGCTCCCGCAGTGCGGCGGCCATGATGCGCGCAAATCGAAAGGGCGCTCGGCGGGCGGGTTACCGGGCCGCCGTTCTGCCGAGCATTGGCGCGAGGGAGACGCCCCGGAGCTGCCCATGCCCGCAGTGCCGGCCGCGCGCACGAAGCCGCGCGGCTGAAGCGCCGCGCGACTCAGGCCAGCGCGAGCCGCGCGCCCTGTGCGCCCTGTGCGCCCTGTGCGCGCAGCCTGAAGATCCCCACCACATCGGCCAGCCGCTGCGCCTGCACGCGCAGGCTCTCGGCCGCCGCGGCGCTCTCCTCCACGAGGGCGGCGTTCTGCTGGGTCACCTGGTCGAGCTGGCCCACCGCGTCGCTCACCTGGTCGATGCCGCCGGACTGCTCCGTGGTGGCGTTGGAGATCTCGCCGATGAGCTGGCTCACGCGCTGCACCTGCGCCACGATCGCGTCCATCGACTTGCCGGCCAGGTCCACGCGCTGCGCGCCGAGCTCGACCTTGCCCACGCTCTCGCCGATGAGCGACTTGATCTCCTTTGCGGCCGTCGCCGAGCGCTGCGCGAGCGCGCGCACCTCGCCTGCCACGACCGCGAAGCCGCGGCCCTGCTCGCCGGCGCGCGCGGCCTCCACCGCGGCATTGAGCGCGAGGATGTTGGTCTGGAACGCGATTCCGTCGATCACGCCGATGATCTCGGCGATCTGCTTCGAGGACTGCGCGATGTCCTGCATCGTGGCAACCACCTGGCCCACGATGCGCCCGCCCTCGGCCGCCGACTGCGAAGCGTGCGTCGCCAGGCGGTTCGCCTCGCCGGCGGTCTCGGCGTTCGCACGCACGGTGCCGGTGAGCTCTTCCATCGAGGCCGCGGTCTGCTGGAGGTTGCTGGCCTGTTCCTCGGTGCGCTGGCTCAGGTCCGCATTGCCCGTGGCGATCTGCGCCGAGCCGGTGGCGATGCTTTCGCTGCTCTGGCGCACCTGGGCCACGAGCGCCGCCAGTCGCGTGCGCATCACTTCGATGGCGCTGAGGATGCTGCCCGTGTCGCCGCTGCGCACGCGCACGTCCACGCCGAGATCGCCTTCGGCGATGGCTGCGGTGATGCGCACCACGTCGGCCGGCTCGCCGCCGAGCTGCTGCGTGACCGAGCGCGTGAGCGCCCAGGCGACCAGGGCGCCGAGCACGGCGGCCGCGGCGGCGAGACCCGCCAGCGTCCAGCTTGCGCGGTGCACGTCTGCGCGCGCCGCATCCGCCGTCTCGCGCATCTGCGCGCGCTGAAAGCGCACCAGATCGTCGAGCGACTTGAAGTAGGCCGTCTGCGCCGGGCGCAGATCCTTCAGCAGCATGCTCGTGGCCTCGCTGCCGTGGCTGTCCATCGCGAGCTCGACCACGCTGTTGAGCACCGCGGCGTAAGCCGCGCGGGTGGCGTCGATGCTCTTGAGCAGCGCGCGGCCTTCATCGCTGCGGATGCTCTCGGCGAGACCTTCCATGCGCTGCTTGTTGCCCGTGCGCACGTCGTCGATGCGCTGGCGCTCGGCCTGCTTCTGCTGCGCATCGCTGAGCAGCACGATGTTGCGCACCGCGCGGGCAGCCACGTTCGCGCCTTCCTTCAGCTCGGTCACCTGCTCGATCTTCACCATCCGGTCCAGCACGAGCAGGTCGATGTCCTCGCCCAGCCCGCGCAGCGCAGACGCACCGCTGGCGGCCACGACGATGCCCAGTGCGATGACGACGGCGAAGCCCGATGCCAGCCGCGCGCCCAGCCTGTATTCGCTGATCTTCTTCACGGAGTGCGTTCCTTCATTTGGCGCCCGCGAGTCGCGCGGGACGGTCGGGCGCACGCGCTCCTTTTTGGGGCGCGCGCGCATGCATGCCGTGTTTACGGCGCGAGGCTCGGGGTTCTTGAGGATGAAGCGGCGCCCCGCATGGCCGGGCCTGACTGAAGCCTGGCGGAATACGTCGCCACTTCGAGCCCTTGCACCCGAACGCGCGCCGGAGAATGAAGGCGTGCCTCGCGAGCCGCTTCATGCCGCGAGGCATTTCCTTTCATTCGCGGACAAAGAGAGAACTCATGAGTACCGGGCTGTCCTGGGGCGCGCTGATCGTGGCGGGCGTGCTGGAGATCGCATTCGCCATTGCGCTGAAGTCTTCGCAGGGCCTGTCTCGCCCGGGCTGGGCGGCGCTGTCGCTGGCCGCGCTGATCGCAAGCGTGATGCTGCTCTCGCTCGCGCTGCGGCAGCTTCCCGTGGGCACCGCCTATGCCGTGTGGACGGGCATCGGCGCGGCGGGTACCGCGATCGTGGGCATCGCGGTGCTCGGCGACCCGGCGTCGCTCGCCCGGCTCGCCTGTCTGGCGTTGATCCTTGGGGGCGTGATCGGGCTGCGGGCGGTGTCCTAGTGGATGGGGAGTTCGCCCCTGGGTATGCGATTTGCTGTTTCGTGATGGCTTCGGGAGCACCTTTGGACCCATGCCTCATCCATCGGCAAGCGTGTTCCCGGCATCTGGAGGCCGCAGGTGCCCATCCGCGACACAGACGGGCACCCGTGACCGTCATCACAACCTGGCTTGCCATGCACCCAGCAACGACAGCGCAACCGCGAGCGCCTGGTGTGCGAGCGCAAGCTCGGCTGGCTCGCTGACGCAGGGCCACCGGGCCGCGGGCTACGCGCCGTGCACGAAGAAGTCCAACGGGAGATCACGCTCGCAAGGCAGCCTTGGTGGAAGGCGCTCGGTCCGGGCCTTATCACGGGTGCGGCCGACGACGACCCGAGTGGAATCGCGACGTACTCGCAAGGCGGCGCGCAATTCGGCTTCAACATTGCCTGGACGGTCGTTCTCACATATCCATTGATGGTGGGCATCCAGGTCGCAAGCGCCCGCATTGGACGTGTCACGGGCAAAGGGTTGACCGAAGTCTTCGCGCAGCTGTATCCGCGCGGCATCGTCGGCGCGCTCATTGCGCTGCTGGTTATCGCGAACGTCGTCAATCTGGGAGCCGACATCAGCGCCATGGCCGAGTCGGCGGCGCTCGTCACGGGCGGTGGGTCGCTTTGGTACGCGATCGCATTTGCGGGCATTTCACTGGGCCTTCAGGTGTGGCTTCCTTATGCGCGCTACGTGCGCATCCTCAAGTGGCTGACGCTCTCGCTGCTGGCATACGTCGGCGTCGCATGCGTCGCGCACGTCGACTGGCCCCGGGCACTGGCGAGCACCGTGTGGCCACACGTGCAGTGGACCTCGGACTATGTGACCACCGTCGTGGCCATCCTCGGCACGACGATCAGTCCCTATCTCTTCTTCTGGCAGGCAGCGCAGGAGGTCGAAGAGATTCATCGCGTGCGCGAGGACAAGCCGCTGCGACAAGCACCCGAGCAGGCACGCTCGCGACTGCGGCGCATTCGACTCGATACGGCCGTGGGCATGGGGTTCTCGAACCTCATCGCCTTCTTCATGATCGTCGCCACGGCGGCAACGCTGCATGCGCAAGGCATCACCAGCATCGACAGCACCGCGCAGGCTGCAAAGGCACTCGAGCCGATTGCGGGGCACGCAGCCACCGGGTTGTTCGCCGCGGGCGTCATCGGAACCGGGCTCCTCGCCTTGCCCGTCCTTGCGGGGTCGTCCGCTTATGCGATCGCCAGCATGGCGGGGGTACGCAAGGGGCTGGATCACCCACCCAGCCAGGCAAAGGCCTTCTACGGGATTCTCGCGACGGCCATGCTGCTGGGCCTGGGGATCGGCGCCTGCGGGCTGAATCCCATCAGGGCGCTGTACTGGTCCGCGGTCATCAACGCAGTCATCTCCGTGCCGATCATGGTGGCGGTCATGCTGACTTCCAGCAATCCAAGGGTCATGGGTTCATCCGTTCTCACACTCAAGTGGAAGGTCCTAGGCTGGATTGCCACCTTGTCCATGGGCTGCGCGAGCCTGGCGATGCTGACGGCGCAGCTGCATTGATCGCCTAAGCCGCCCGAAGTCGCTGAAAGATGCTCGTCGAAGGCCGCTTCGCGCCCGCGTGGGCGCAGCGTCGCGGCCGGGGCGAGCGCACCGGCGGGCCGGCGACTGACTAGCTTCCCGCGGCCCGACCCACCGTGTCTGCGGCATGTGCGTGCCGCTGTCCGAGCGGTCGAGGCTCGCCCACCGTGCTGTCCTT
>Ga0105248_10001108_pt1 | contig 29886 bp, 24 predicted proteins | sample KBSS34metaG_FD_81524 | JGI IMG/M metagenome (GOLD analysis project Ga0105248, IMG submission 81524) | Switchgrass rhizosphere microbial communities from Kellogg Biological Station, Michigan, USA - KBS S3-4 metaG | ecosystem: Host-associated > Plants > Roots > Rhizosphere > Soil | place... | reverse complement strand
CGAGCTGGTTGTTGGACCAACTGGATCTCGTGGTGGTGAGTCCGGGTGTTCCCGCGAACATCATTCCGATCCGTTACGCGGAACGTGCGGGAGCGGAAGTCATCGGCGAAGTGGAACTCGCCGCTAGTTATTTGAAAGGACGAATAGTTGCCATCACGGGCAGCAACGGCAAGACGACCACGACGTCGCTGATCGGTGAGCTGTTGCGTGACGCCGGTTTCACGGTTCAGGTGGGCGGCAACATCGGCCGCGCGTTGATCTCAATGGTTGAAAGCTCGACCGAGGATGGCTGGACAGTAGCGGAGGTGTCCAGTTTTCAGTTGGAAACTATCAAGACGTTTCGCCCGGCGATTGCAGTTGTTTTAAATGTCACGCCGAATCACATGGACCGTTACGAAACGTTCAACGACTACGCCGCGGCGAAGCATCGCATCTTCATGAACCAGGCGGAAGACGACGTGGCGGTGCTGAACGCCGACGATGCGACGGTTTCGTCGTGGGCGAGCGGCCTTCGCGCGAAGGTGATGTACTTCAGCGTCAGAACCGAGCTCGAACGCGGTGTGTTTCTGCAAGACGATGAACTGGTCTTTCGTTGGGACGAGGGCGAACAGGATCTGCTGCGCGTGAGTGAGATGAAACTGCGCGGACTGCACAACGTCGAGAACGTCGCGGCGGCACTGACGGTAGGGATCGCAGCCGGCGCCAACATCGAGTCGATGCGCGAGACGGTGAAGCAGTTCAATCCGGTCGAGCACCGGCTCGAGTTTGTTGAAGAGATTCGTGGGGTCAGGTTTTACAACGACTCGAAAGCGACAAGCGTTGACGCAACGTTGAAAGCGCTCGAAGCGTTTGCGAACGACCCGGGCCAGGTGGTTTTGCTTCTCGGCGGCAAAGGAAAGAAAGCGCCGTACGCGCCGCTCGCACCGCTCGTTCACGAGAAAGTGCGCAAGTTGATCTTGATCGGGGAAGACGCGGAAACGATAGCAAACGAGCTCGGTGAGTATGCGCCGTCTGAGCGCGCCGCGGATATGAAAGACGCGGTGGAACGCTCCTTCAACGCCGCGGAAAACGGCGACGTGGTTTTGCTCGCTCCCGCGTGTGCGAGTTTCGATATGTTCGAGAGTTTCGAACATCGCGGAAAAGTTTTCAAAGGGGAAATCGCAAGTCTCAAGGCCAAATGGCACGCAAACTAGCACCAGACAAATGGCTTTTCGCAGCGACGATCGGACTCGCGCTCTTCGGCGTGGTCATGGTCTACAGCGCGTCGGCCGTGTTGGCCGCGAAAGACAACGGCAACCAGTTTCACTACGTGCTGAAACAAAGCGTGGCGGTAGCAATCGGTCTCGTAGTCATGTTGTTGATGATGCAGTTCAACTATCAACAACTGAAAAACCGCCGCATCGTTTTCGGTTTGCTGGTCACAACAGGCCTCGCGTTGTTCGCGGTGTTTGGTTTCAGCAGCAGCAACGGAGCGCATCGCTGGATCAAGCTGCCGGGTTTGTCGCTGCAGCCGTCGGAAGTCGCAAAGCTCGCGCTGATAATTTTTCTCGCCTACTTCCTCGAAAAACGCGCGGGTGAGGAAGGAGATTTCTGGCGGACCTTCGTGCCCTGCGGATTTATCACCGCGCTGTTCGCGGGTTTGATCGTGATCGAACCGGACCTCGGCACCGCGTTGATGCTGCTGTTCATTTTTGTCGTGGTCGTCTACACGGCAGGCGCGCGCTTGAGCCACCTCGCCATCGCGGCCGCGCCGGCACTGGTCGTCGCGCTCGGATTGCTGATCTTCGTACCGTGGCGACTGAAACGGCTAATCACGTTTCTCGATCCCTGGGCGGATCAACAAGGCGCCGGCTTTCAGGTGGTCCAATCGCTGATCGCGATCGGCTCCGGTGGTCCAAACGGGCTCGGCTTTGCGCAGGGCAAGCAGAAGATGCTGTTTCTGCCGTTCGCGCACTCGGATTTTATTTTTGCGGTCGTGGGCGAAGAGCTCGGACTGGTTGGCGCGTTGGCGGTGGTTGCGGTGTTTGGCTTGTTTCTCTGGCGCGGCGTGCGTACCGCACTGCTCGCGCCTGATCGCTTCGGGATGTTGCTGAGTCTGGGCATCGTGACGAGCATCGTCGCGCAGGCGCTCTTCAATATCAGCGTCGTGCTTTCGCTCCTGCCGACGAAGGGAATCCCGCTGCCGTTTATTTCTTACGGCGGCTCGTCGCTCGTGCCGACACTCGCGGCGGTCGGCATTCTGCTGAACGTCTCGCAACACGCGAGCGGATCGCTCGACGTCGGACTCTTTGAAGCGGCCACGAATGGCACGGATCGAAAACGGATGAAGGTAGCCGTCGCGAGCCCGACGCGCTCTTGATCATTGACATGCGAGTTTTGATCGCGGCCGGCGGCACTGGCGGACACATTTATCCGGGAATCGCCGTGGCGCAGGAAATCATGCGTCGCGATCCTGCTGCGACGGTTCGCTTTGTCGGCACTGCGCGCGGCTTGGAAACTCGCCTCGTGCCGCAAGCGGGATTTGAGTTGTCGCTCATTGACAGTGCCGGGTTGAAAAACGTGAGTCTCGTGGCGCGGATGAAGGGACTCGTCATCCTGCCGAAGAGTTTTGTTTCGGCGCAGCAGGTGATTCGCGCCGTCAAACCTGACGTAGTCGTCGGCGCGGGTGGTTACGTTTCCGGGCCGGTAGTCTTGATGGCCGCGCTGATGCGCAGGCCCACGCTGGTGATGGAATCAAACGCGCTGCCGGGTTGGACCAATCGCGTGCTCGCGCGTTTTGTGAATCGAGCGGCGGTCTCGTTTGAACAGGCGTTGCCTTACTTTCGCGGCAAGGCCGTAGTGACCGGCAATCCCGTGCGGCGCGAGTTTTTTGAAATTCCGGCGAAACGTCGCGAGCCGGGAAAGTTGTCGCTGCTGATCTTCGGTGGTTCGCAAGGCGCGCGCGCGATCAACGAAGCGATGATCGCCGCGTTGCCAGGGTTGAGCAGTTTGCCGGTCACGTTTCGTATCAAGCATCAGACGGGGCCGGCTGATTTTGAAAAGGTGAAGGCAGCTTACGAAGCGTCGGAGTTGAACGAACACGCGGAGGTTTGCAGCTACATTGACAACATGATGAACGACTTCGCTGCCGCGGACCTCGTGATTTGCCGCGCGGGCGCGACGACGACGGCGGAACTGATCGCCGCGGGAAAGGCATCGATCATGATTCCGTTTCCTTACGCGGCGGACGATCATCAGCGCAAGAACGCGGAAGCGTTGCAGGCCGGTGGAGCGGCGCGAATGATCGTGCAGCAGGAGTTGAGTGGCGAGCGGTTGGTTCGTGAAATTCGCGATCTTTCGCAAAATCCCTCGCTCATAGATCGTATGGAAGAGGCGAGCAAAGCGTTAGCGCACGGTGACGCGGCTGTGGCAGCAGTAGACCTGATTCAAGGGCTGGTGGGGAAGAGAGTCTAAAAGACAAATGTTCAGGCGGATACAACATGTCCATTTCGTCGGCATCGGTGGCATCGGTATGTCCGGTATCGCCGAGGTGCTGATCAACCTGGGCTTCCGCGTGTCCGGTTCCGATCTGAAGCGCTCGGGCGTCACCGATCGGCTCCAGCAAATGGGCGTCGAGATCTTCGAAGGTCACGCCGCTGATAACGTCGGTCATCCGCACGTCGTGGTTCGCTCGACTGCCGTTCGCGACGACAACCCGGAAATCGTTCAGGCAAACCAGCGCTCGATTCCCGTCATTCCGCGCGCCGAGATGCTGGCGGAACTGATGCGACTAAAACCGCACACCGTCGCGGTCGCGGGTTCGCACGGCAAAACCACTACAACGTCGATGGTCGCGACCGTGTTGGGCCATGCGGGACTCGATCCGACGATGGTTGTCGGCGGTGTGGTCGGAGCTTTTGGTTCGAACGCGCATCTCGGCACGAGCGATCTGATGGTCGTCGAGGCTGACGAGAGCGATCGATCGTTTTTGATGTTGACGCCGACGATCGCCGTGGTGACCAACATCGATCGCGAGCACATGGACTACTACCACGACATGGACGACGTGCGGAATTGCTTTGCGAGTTTTGTGAACAAGGTGCCGTTCTACGGTTCGTCGGTTCTGTGTCTCGACGATCCCAACGTGCAGGCGATCATTCCGCTCCTCGAACGCCGGCGTATGACTTACGGTTTGAGCGCGCAAGCTGACGTTTCTGCGCACGGTATTCGCCACGACAGTAATTTCGGCTCGAGTTTCACCGTGTGGCGCGGCACGGATGTGATCGGCGAGATGGTTTTGCGTGTCCCTGGCGTGCACAACGTTTACAACGCGCTCGCCGCGATTGCAGTTGGATTTGAATTAGAAGTGCCGTTTGAAAAGATCGCTGAAGGACTCTTCAGCTTCACCGGCGCCGGGCGGCGTTTTCAGGCGAAAGGCGAGGTGAACGGGATCCTCGTCGTCGATGATTACGGACATCATCCGACCGAGATTCGCGCGACGCTCGCGGCGGCGAAGCTGGGTTCGGGCGGCCGCCGGATCGTGGTGCTGTTTCAACCGCATCGTTACACGCGCACACACGATCTGATGCAGGAGTTTGCGCGGTCGTTCAATAACGCTGACGTGCTGTTCATTACGGATATTTACGCGGCCAGCGAGGATCCGATTGAAGGCGTTACGGCCGAAGCACTGACCGCGGCGATCAAACGGTTCGGTCACAAGGATGTTAGTTACGTTGGGCCACTCGACAATGCGGCGCCGGCGTTGGCGGAACGAATTCAACCCGGCGATTTGGTGTTGACGCTTGGCGCGGGGACGGTGAATCGAGTGAGTGAGCAGCTACTGTTTTTGTTACGGGAGCAATCGCAGGATTTAGATGACCGGCGCAGCAAATAACCTGGAACAACGCGACCGCGCGATCGAAGAGATCGCGGCGCGACTCGGCGTGCGCGCCGAGCGTGGGCGTCGCTTTGCCGAGTTGACCAGTCTGCGTGTCGGCGGCGCGATCGACTGGGTCATCTCGCCGGATACGGAAGAGCAGGCCGCGGCGATCGTTCACGAGCTGGACCAGGCAGGCATCGGCTGGCGTCCGCTCGGCTCCGGCAGCAACGTGCTCGCCGGCGACGGCGATCATCATTACGTCGTGCTGAGCTTGAGCAACATGAAAGGCGAAGTTCGTATCGACGGCGAACTCGTTTCGGTGAGCGCGGGTTATTCGTTACCGCGTCTCTGCATCGACGCCGCGCGCGCGGGCCTGTCGGGAATCGAAGGACTGGGCGGCATTCCGGGAACGGTGGGCGGCGCGCTGTGGATGAACGCCGGCGCTTACGGTCACGAAATCGGAACCGTGACCGAGACGGTGCGCGTCGGGCGCGGGGGCAAAGTGGTTGAAGTTCGCGGCAGCGACGTTCAATGGAATTACCGGCACACGTCCTTTAAAGAAGGAGAGTTGTTGCTGGGTGGCACACTGCGTCTGAAACATGACGATCCCGAGCAGATCAAAGCGCGCATGGACGATGCGAAGCAGCGCCGGCTCGCGACGCAACCACACGGCTCGCGTTCCGCCGGCTGTTTTTTCAAGAACCCGCCGGCGAGCGCGATCGGCACCGGCAAGATCATCGACGAGATGGGAATGAAAGGTCAGCGACGCGGCAGCGCGATCGTTTCGCCAAAACACGCGAACTTTATCGTGACGGAAGGCGAGAACGCGCGCGCGGACGATGCGCTCGCCCTCGCGGAAGAGATCAGGGAACGAGTGAAGCGCGAGCAGGGGATCGAGCTCGAGTACGAGGTTGAGCTGTGGCGCGCGAATTCAGAGCCACCGGCAGACACAGATGAAACGGACCAGAGCAGGAAGGAGGAAGCGTGAGAGAACAGGTGATTCCGCAAAAAGTTGGGAACAGAACGGGCCTCGGTAAATCACGTTCGGGTGCGGGCCAGAAACCGGCGAAACGCGCTTCATCCGAGTCGATCGCGACGCGGCTGCGGTCGCTGCTTGGGTATGTGCCGACCGCGTTGCGGATCGGCGTGATCGCGATCGTCTGTCTGCTCTTCGTGGTGGTGTATCGCGCGGCCGCGTCGGCAAGCTTCTTTCAGATAAAGAAGGTCGAGACGAAAGGCGCCGCGCGGGCTTCGGTTGACGACATTCAAGCGGCGGTGCGGCGTGATGTTGCTCCAACCGGCGTGTGGCGTGCGGATCTGCAGGAGCTCAGCAAACATCTCGAGCAACTGCCGTGGGTGCGCACGGCGATCGTGACGCGCGTATTGCCGGACGGAATACGCGTGCGCATCACGGAGCGTCAGCCGCGCGCGGTCGTGCGAACTACTTCGGGGCGTTTTCTGTGGGTAGATGACGACGCGGTTTACCTCGGCGAGATGGGACCGACGGATCAAATGCCTTCGTTCTTCCTCCACGGTTGGAATGAAGACGCGGCGGCGCAAGCTGAGAACCGGCAGCGCGTCGCGAAGTTTCTTGCGCTGCAAAAGGAATGGGAAGCGCAGGGACTGTCAGAGCGTGTGAGTGAAGTTAACCTGATGGATCTACGCGACGTGCGCGTGCAGCTCGCTGGCGATGATGCGCGGATTGAAGTGCGTCTCGGCGCGCAGGAGCAGGAAGCGCGTCTGAAAAAAGCGCTGACCGTGCTCGACGCGCAACGGCAAACAGCGCGTGGTCCATTGATAAGCTATATCGATTTGAGCCAGGGAAAGAGAGCAATCGTTGGTTTGACTACCGGCAACCAGACTATCGCTGAAGGAGCCGGTTCAGGACAGAGATAGCAGGCAAGGAGCACCCCCACCATGGCCAAGCGCACGCAACACACCATCGGTCTCGACATCGGGACCAGCAAAGTTACGTGTATTGCTGGCGAACCCGGTGAAGGTGGCTTGTTGGAAATCGTCGGCATCGGTGAAGCAGACGCGCGCGGTTTGCGCAAAGGAGTGATTGTCAATCCCGACGCTGCGGTTGATGCGATCAAGAAAGCAGTCGAAGACGCGGAGCGGATGAGCGGTCTCGAAGCGGAGGAAGTGACGATCAACTTAGCGGGCTCTCACATACTCGGCTTCAACGGTCAGGCGATCGTTGCCGTTTCGGGTCGCGATCGGGAGATCGTTGCCGAAGACGTTCGGCGCGCGATCGATTCGGCGTGTGCGATCCAACTCCCGGCCGGTCGTGAGATCGTCGATCGACTGCCGCAGGAGTTCATCGTCGACGATCAAGACGGCATCAACGATCCGGTGGGAATGATCGGCGCGCGCCTCGCGGTGAAGGTGCACATCGTAACGAGCCCGGTGACCGCGCGTCAGAACGCGATCAACGCCGTGAACCGCGCGGGCCTCGTCGTCGCCGACATGGTGCTGGAGCAGTTAGCCGCCGCGGAAGCGTCCCTAACTGAAGATGATAAAGAGTTTGGCGCTGCACTCGTGGACATCGGCGCGGAAACCACGGGCCTGATTATTTACCAGCGCGGAGCCGTGCAACACACCGCGGTCTTCCCACTCGGCGGCTCGCATTTCACGAACGATATCGCTTTCGGTCTGCGCACGCCGATTCCCGACGCCGAGAAGATCAAGCGCACGGTTGGCTGCGCATGCAGCAGTTCGCTCAGCGAGATGCAACGTGGCGAACTGGTCGACGTGCCTTCCGTCGGTGGACGCCCGCCGCGCCAACTCTCGCGTCAGATCCTTTGCGACATTCTGCAGCCGCGCGCTGAGGAAGTGTTGATGCACGTCGCCGACGAGATCAAAGACGCGGGTTGGGAACGACAACTCTCGAGTGGCGTTGTGCTCACTGGCGGCGGCGCGTTGTTGAACGGCATGACTGAGATCGCCGAACAGGTGTTTGATGCGCCGGTGCGGCTTGGCTATCCCGAACGCGATCGCTTTGGCGGGTTGATCGAAGACGTTCAGAGTCCCGCCTGGGCCGCGGCTGCCGGTCTGGCGTTACTCGCCTATCGCACTCAAGCAGCAGAGATTCGCACGGGCGTCAGCCGGCGCGGATCGACAGGCAAGCTGACGCACTTCGTGTCACGTTTTAAAAATCGTTTCGGTAGTATTTTCTGACAAGTTGTTGTATGCTTGCGCCCCGGTTGCACAAGATATTGTCCGCAAGATATCGGTGCCGATGGCTCAAGAAACCCAACATAGACGAAAGCGGCCTTGGAAGCCATCCCGTTTTGGGAGAGAGGAACTGACTATGACACCGGACAGTCGTCAACCCGGAACCGGCATTAATATTTTCATCGATGATGATCCCCCACTCACCGGAGCGCGGATCAAAGTAATCGGCATCGGCGGCGGTGGCAGCAACGCTGTCAACCGCATGATTGAAGCGGGCATCGAGGGCATCGAGTTTCTGGTCGCCAACACGGATCTCCAGGCGCTGAAGCGTTCGCGCGCGCCGATCAAGATTCAACTCGGCAGCCGATTGACCAAAGGCCTCGGCGCGGGCGCGGATCCCGGCGTCGGTCGTGAAGCCGCACTCGAAGACACTGACAAGATCATTGAAGTGCTCGAAGGCGCGGACATGGTTTTTGTGACGACCGGTCTCGGTGGCGGCACTGGAACCGGCGCGGCGCCGATCATCGCTTCACTCGCGACTGAGCTCGACGCGCTGACAGTAGCCGTCGTGACGAAGCCGTTTCACTTCGAAGGACGCCGGCGCATGCAACAGGCCGATCAGGGACTGCGCGAGTTGCGCGAGTGCGTCGATACCGTCATCACGATTCCCAACGAGCGTTTGCTGCACACGGTCGATCGCGGTGTGTCGTTAGCCGATTCATTCAAGGTCGCCGACGACGTGTTGCGCCAGGCAGTGCAGGGCATCAGTGATCTGATCACCGTTCCGGGTTTGATCAATCTCGACTTCGCGGACGTGAAGTCGATCATGCAGGGCATGGGCATGGCGTTGATGGGCGCGGGTCGTGCGTCCGGCGAGAATCGCGCGATCGATGCGACGCAACAGGCGATCTCTTCGCCGTTGCTGGAAGAGGCCACGATTCAGGGCGCGAAGGGCGTTCTGATCAATATCACTGGCGGACCCGATCTGACGTTGTTTGAGGTCAACGCGGCTTCGTCGATCATTCGCGAGTCTGCCGACGACGACGCGAACATCATCTTCGGCGCTGTGATTGACGAAACTCTCACCGACGAGATGAAGATCACCGTGATCGCTACCGGGTTCGACAAGGAGCTGCCGGCGCTTGCTTCGACAGTGGCGACGACTGTTATGCCGGCGCAGCAGCCGCGTTATGTTCCGCGTCCGGCTGACGATCTGCCACGTCCGATGATGGCGAATCCCCGCGTCGACGATCTCGACGTTCCCACGTTCATCCGCAAGAAGGCCGACTAGATCTTCCGTGTAGTCCGTCTGTGTTTTCTGTTCCGTGTTCCCTGTTTTTTCGCAGCGGAACACGGATCACCACAGATGCATCATTTCTTGCAGTAAAAATAGCAAAATAAAGAAGTTTTCTCCTTTGCATTTTCTGCTCTTGTTGTGTAGCATGTCGCCATTCCTTGCAGGAAATTCCATTACGGGTATGAACGTTCCTCTCCTCGGATGGGCCGCAGCCTGCGAGAGGTTACTTAGATCCCTGTATCTATACATTAATGGCATGCAACGGGTGAATGCACCCGTCATAGATTTTTGGAGGTAATAGTCACGTGAATCGTAAACTCATTAGAACCACGCTCGCGGAAGTGAAAGGCAAAGCCCGAGAAGTTCCGCAACCCAGAGAGCGTTCGAATGGGAGTTCCCGCGCCGCAAACGAGGGCGCTGCTCCGGCACGCGCCGCTCAACCGCAACACTCACCGGTCCAGGTAAAGAAGAGAGTTCCACCTCCCAGTGAAACCAACGCGGAAATCTTCTATTACAAGAAACAGATCGACGCTCACACTCCCATGGTGATCGTTCTGCTTGACGGTGAAGAAATCGAAGGCACGATCGAGTGGTACGATCGTGGAGCGTTGAAGGTCAATCGCAAGGGTGCGCCCAATCTACTGGTGCTCAAAAGGAACATCAAGTATATCTACAAGGCCGACGAGCGCGTTGAGACAGCCAGCGCGTAGAAGAGTCGATCAGCCTCGCCCCTGATTTTCGTCCCTGGACCAGGGCGCCGTCGCCTCAAGCCATGCGACACTCAGATCAAAGCTCAACTGACCCGGGACCTCGACCCAGGCGGGTTTTGCCGCGCATCGGCATTACGATGGGTGACCCCGCGGGTATTGGGCCGGAAGTGGTGCTCAAGGCCGTCGCCGAAGAAGAAATCCGGCGCGCCTGCATTCCAGTAATCATCGGCGACGCGCAGTTACTCGCTCACACCGCTCGTACTCTCGATCTGCAATCCGGTTACGACATCGTTCGCGCCGACGAACCTTTCCCGGAACACTCTGAACCAGTCATCTATCATCTCGGCAACATCACCGGTTTCATCGAACCGGGCATCGAGTCGGGCGCCGCAGGTAAAGCTGCGGGTGGATACATCGAAGCTGCCGTCGAGTTGTGTGCTGCCGGCAGCATCGATGCTGTCGCGACTGCTCCGATAAATAAACGAGCATTGTTTCTCGGCGGCTACAGTTTTCCGGGTCACACGGAGTTTTTTGCGCATCTCACGGGCGCCGAAGATTACGCCATGGCTTTTGTTGCCGGTAACCTGCGGATTGTTTTGTTGTCCACGCACGTGCCACTCTCAGAAGCGATCAGGCTCGTGGAACGCGATCTCATCGTTCGCCGGATCAATCTAACGAATCGAGAATTGCAGCGTTGGGGGATCGAGAAGCCGCGAGTTGCGGTTGCGGCGCTCAACCCGCATGGCGCGGAGGGTGGACTCTTCGGAGTGGAAGAAGCTTCCGAGATCATGCCTGCGATTGATGCCTGCCGGCGAGATGACATAAACGTTCTCGGTCCGTTCTCTGCCGACACGGTTTTTCTGCGCGCCTCACGAGGCGAATTTGACGGCGTCATTGCGTGTTATCACGACCAGGCGATGATCCCGGTGAAGTGTTTGTCGTTTGGAGAAGCGGTTAACGTTACACTTGGTTTGCCTTTTATCAGGACTTCAGTCGATCACGGCACGGCTTTCGACATCGCCGGCAAAGGACTCGCGGAACATTCGAGCATGATGGCTGCCATCAAACTCGCCGCGGAGCTTTCAACGAGAGCGGGAGAGAGTTGTCGCCCAATGGAAGTCTAAAAATCAGTGGGAGAAAACCTTACATGGAGAATGAGAACGCAGTAAACCCTGAGGGCGGAACGCGCGGGCGAATGCTCGTCGCAGACGACGACCCTGCAATTCTTCGACTCATCGCCACGATCCTCGAAAAGGAGAACTTCACCGTGGTGACCGCGCGCGACGGGCGCGAGGCGTACAAGACACTGCAAGCGGATCCAAACTTCACCGCGGCGATCCTGGACGTGGTAATGCCGCACATCTCCGGACCGGAGCTCGTTCGTTATATGAAGGCCGAGGAACGGTTGCGGAAGATTCCGGTGATGATGATGACGGCCGAGCAGGATCCGAAGCTGTCGTCAGACAGTTTTTCTGCGGGCGCGATCGTGTTTCTGCCGAAGCCGTTCACTACCGCGCAGTTGCAGATCATGTTGCAGATGTTGATTGGCAAAGAACCGATTGAATAAACATCTTTCTATATTGAATAAAAACATCTTTCTATAAGTACTCGTTGTGCAATGAAACTCGCTCCGATCGCTCTAACATTCCTGTCCCTTTGGGCACTCACGCAAGCGAACGTTCGCGCTGATGTTTTATCGCAAAAGGACGCACGCAAAGCGATCCAAACGATGCTCGGCGCGTCGCTCCCCAGCAGCGCCGTGCACATCCGCGACGTAAGCTCCAGCGCTGAAGGCGTCGCCGAAGCAAGCGCAGAGCTCCAGGCCGTGTTTCGCGCGAGACAGGTCGACGGCCGCTGGCGTTTGAGTGAGCTCAGGACCGCACCCGAACGTTGGGAACGGCTCGATCTGCTCGCCCAGGCGCTGAATGCCAACTTGCCCACCGGTAATTGCGACGAACCGTCGCAGTTCGCACGACGTGCTTCCGCATCGTCTCTAACAGTGAAGCGTGCGCGTTGTCTCGTGGCGGAGCTGTTGGGCGTCTCGCTACCCTCGGACAAGGTCAGAATCAAAGACATGTCTTCGCTCGAGCTGCCGTTTGGATCCGAGTCGTCGGCTTTGATCGAAGCGTTCATACAAGCAGACTTCCGTTTTGCGCGCGGTGATCGCGGCTGGCAGGTGTCGGAGTTCAAAAGCGGCAACCGCGAATGGGTCAGGCTCGACGCTCTTGGCACGGCGTTGGACGAAGTCAAACGTGGCCTCGCGACGTCGGATCTAAACACAATTGCCGGCGCGCTAAACGACTTCCGTCGCGAACGTGGCTTCTTCGTAGTGTCAGACAAAGAGTCGGTGCTGATCGATCACTTGAGCCCGCAGTATCTGAAGCGAGTGATTCGTCTGGATCCGTGGCACCGGCCGTACGAGTACGAGGGGGCACAGGATCACTTCTCGCTGCGCAGCCTCGGCGCGGACGGCAAGCCCCGCACCGGCGACGACATCACCATCTCGTCGCGGTGAGAAATCTCCTCGCGCAAAGAGTTCGTCGCGGTGAGAAATTCCTCGCCCAAGAGCTCGTCGCGGGTAGAAACTGTTTCAGGTAATCATTTCGTAGATTCGTTCTTCGAAATTGGTTAAATTCATGCCTCACTTCTCTCATTGGCTCATCTCTCGCAGAGCTGTGGCTCTGACGATTTCAGTCTCACTATTGTTAGCGCCAACGGTGGCCTGGCCCACGAGCGGGCATGTGGATCAGAGTCTGGAGCAACGCCCTGGAAAGCCGCGACCGGGCAGGCCCGAAGGCAGTTGGCCCAACCTGGAAGACGTGCAGCGAGAGGGTAAACCGGAGGTTGGACAGGAACGCGAAGCGGCGCCGCCGATTCCGTCGACGCTGCGTTCGCCAAAGGTACCGCTGCAACCGTGGAACGGCCGCCGCGTCGGCGACGAGATCAACCGTGCTCACGCACGCAAGCGCGTGCAGCCACCACCGCTGCTCGACGATCAGTTCATCCAGAACTTCTTCACGTGGACGGTGTCGCGCGCGCCGAACGGTGACGAAGCTACGTTTTGGAATGACCAGCTACGCGTGGCGTATGCGCAGGGTCAGGCATCGCTGAAGCTGGCCGCAGTGGCGTTGGGCAAGACGCTGTTTGAGTCGGCTGAATATGCGTCGCGCGGCCGTGACGATCACTGGTACGTTTACGATCTCTACAAGACGTTTCTGCTGCGCGAGCCTGACGCTTCCGGCTGGACCTACTGGCAGGGCCAGGTGCCGCTCAACGGCCGCGTGAACGTGCGCCGCGCGTTTGAAGAAGCGCCGGAGTTTGCGGCCATCCTCGCGAGCATCGTTCCGAATGGCTCAGCGACAGCGAACGCCGCTTCGCTCATCACTGCGCTCGCCGAGCGGCGCAATCAACCCGGCGCCGGCATGTTGTCGCGCGACGCGAGCTGGAACGTTTCACTCTTGAGTCTGCCGGGTCGCAATGGCCTCGATCTCGGTTTGGGCCTGTCTTATTCGTCAATGATCTGGACGCGTTCCGGTCCATACCTCCACTTCGACGAAGACAACGGCTTTCCCAGTCCCGGTTTTCGCCTCGGCTTTCCGAGCGTGCAGCGGCGCGTTTTCAATGCGCAGACGGCGAAGAACGCTTATCTGCTGATCACGGCGGCGGGCCAGCGCGTTGAGCTGCGTCAGGTGGGCACGTCGAACGTTTACGACGCCGCTGATTCTTCATATCTCCAGTTGACGGACAACAGCCCGAACCTGCTGTTGCGCGCGACGGACGGCACGCAGCTCAGCTTTGTCGAGATCGATAATGAGTATCGCTGCACCGCCGTGAAGGATCGCAACGGCAACTACATTTCGATCAATCACAACGGGCTCGGCCAGATCACTACCGTCACCGACACGGTGGGCCGCGTGATCAACTTCAACTACGACAGTAACGCGAATCTGTTGTCCGTGACGCAGAGCTGGAACGGGCAGCCGGCGCACCAGTGGGTCAGCTTTGGCTGGAGCACGCGTAACGTTCAGCCGGCATTTACGAACGGCAAGGTGGTGGGGACGGCCGCGGGCGCCCTCCTGCCGGTGATCACGCAGGTAACGCTGAACGACACTTCATACTTCACGTTTGATTACAACAACTCGCTGCAAGTGTCGGTAATCAGAAACTACTTTGGCGCGATTGAACGAAACGCGACCACGTTCACTTACGAAACACCGGCTGGCGACGTACCGCGGCTGCTCGATAGTCGCGTGTCAGCGCGCAACTGGACGGGAGTGAATGGTGTGCCGGCGCAGCTCATCACCACTTACAGCGTGGCCGCCGACGGCGCGTGCGTGCTGACCACGCCTGACGGCACGGTCTACAAGGAATACTACGGCACCGGCTGGCAAAAGGGACTGCCGGTGATGAGTGAGATCTGGTCGGGCGGCGTGCGCCAGAAGTGGACCACGACCGCGTGGACGCAGGACAACACGGCGGTCGGTTACGAAGTCAATCCCCGAGTGATCGAGACAAACATTTACGACGCGAGTGGCAATCGGCGGCGCACGGTAATCGATTACGGCGGGTATGCGCAGTATGGCTTGCCTTACTGGGTCAAAGAGTATGCGGCTGATGGCGTGACGGAGATCCGGCACACGTTCACCGACTACAACCTCAGCCAGGCTTATCTCGACCGGCGCATCATCGGCCTGGTGTCGGAAGTCCATCTGACGAACGTGAGCAGTTACCAGGGGAAGATCAGCTACGCTTACGACGATCCGGCGCGGCTCGTCGCGCTACCCGCAGCCGCGACACAACACGACAGCGCCTACAACACTTCGTTCACGGATCGCGGTAACGTGACGTCAGTATCGCGTTGGGACTTCACCGATATTTCCAACGCCGCAAAGAAGCTGACCTCGTATACGAACTACTCAGTTACCGGCACGCCGGTTTCCACCACCGATCCTTCGGGCCATCAGAGCAGCGTCTCGTATACGGACTCGTTCTCGGATAGCGTGAACCGCAACACGTTTGCTTACCCGACGACGATTACTGACGCCGGTGGGTTCAGCTCCTACGCGCAGTACAACTACGACTTGGGCGCGACGACGCGGACGCAGTCGCCGGCGCCGGCAGGGCAGTCGCAGGGTGCGATTCAGACGTTGAGCTACAACAACCTGGGCCAACTCGAACGCGTCACGACTACGAACAACGGCGCGTACAAGCGTTTCTGGTATGGCGCTGACTACGTGGCGAGTTACGCGACCGTGAATAATGTTGCCGATGAGTTGTACTCGATTGAAGTGACTGACGGCTTTGGCCGGGTGATTGGCGCGGCGGGTAATCATCCGGGCAGCAGCGGCGGCTATCGGCTGGTCAGCCGTATCTACGATCAAATGGGACGGTTGTGGAAACAGTCGAACCCGACGGAGGTCAATAGTGTGTGGTCGCCGAGTGGTGACGACGCTGCCGGGATTCATTACACCGAGCAAAGCTACGACTGGAAAGGTCGCCCGCTCGTCACCACGAACCCGGACCTCACGACCAAAACTGCTTCTTACGTCGGCTGTGGCTGCGCCGGCGGCGAAGTGGTGACGCTCACGGACGAGGGCACGCTTGATGGCGGTGTCGTGAAGCGGCGGCAGCAGAAGGTCTACTCTGATGTTCTTGGCCGCACTGTCAAGACGCAGATCTTCAACTGGCAAGGCGGCAGTGTTTACTCGACGACAGTCACTTCCTACAACGCACGCGATCAGGTCATGCAGGTGCGCGAGTATGCGGGCGCGGAAGGTAGCGGCACTTATCAGGACACGGTCCTGACTTACGACGGTTACGGTCGTGTGAAGACCAAACATGTGCCCGAGCAAAGCCCGAATACTGCCACCGTCTGGACCTACAACGCAGACGACACTATCAACAACCTCACCGACGCGCGCGGCGCAGTCACCACGTTTGCTTACAACTCGGGACATCTTGCGACTTCCGTCACACACGCCTTGGCCGGTAAACCAAACGTCACCGCTTCTTTCACGTATGACTCTGGTGGGAATCGCACTGCGATGACCGACGGCCTGGGCACGACTACATACGGTTACGATCAGTTATCAAGGCTCACTTCGGAAACACGCGGCTTCACCGGTGTCGGCAACTACACGATCGGCTACCAGTACAACCTCGGCAACGACCTGAGCAGTCTTACTGCGCCGTCGAACATCACGTTCAACTACACGCGCGACGCGAGCGGGCGTCTCACAGCGATCTCGCGACCCGGCCAGACGCTCGCCTCCGCGATCTCTTATCGAGCGTCAGGCGCGATGAAGCACATGCTCTACGGCGACAACTCCGCGATGGACGTGACCTTCAACACGCGGCTCCAGCCGGCCACGTTCAACATTCCCGGCAAGATTGGAAAGACTTACTCCTATCACAGTGACGGCGCGTTGCGCTTCTCGAGCGATGCGTTGGACCATCGTTTCGATCGTTTCTATGGCTTTGACCACGCCGGCCGGTTGACGAGCGCCTTATCTGGCGCGGAAGCGCGCGGCGAAGGTACGACCACTAATCGACCCTACAACCAGAGCTACGGCTTTGACGCTTTTGGAAATCTAAACCAGCGGACTGTAAAGACATGGACCAGTAACGCCACGCTCTCGCAGAGCTACGCGAACAATCGCCGCGTTGGCTGGCAGTACGACGCTGATGGGCGCGTCACCGATGCCGGAGACGTTTACACGTACGACTCGGCTGGTCGAAATAACTATCTCGAAACTTCGAGTTTGACGACGGCGACGATGACGTATGACGGCGATGGGAACCAGGTGAAGACTGTCGAAACGTGGGTGGATGAGAATTTTGAAACGCAGTCCGAAGGTAAATACTACGTGCGTTCTACTGTGCTTGGCGGGCAAGTCGTGTCTGAAGTGGATGCGTTTAACTCAATCTCGCGCACGTATGTCTACGCCGGTCCGGCGACGTTTGGGTGGATCACGCATACGAACAGTTTCGATCAGATGAACTGGGAGCAGTGCGATCCGAGTGGGGCTACCGCGCGCGGTATTGGCGAGCGGGAGCTCGATCCGCTGGGCGCAGACGCGGGCACGTTCGCCACGTCTGTTCCGCCGACCGAGCGCGCGATTGTTTCGTACGGCGCTTCTTACAATCCGGCGCATCCGAACTTCTCGTATTCCGTTGATGGCATTCGGGTGGCGCTGGAAGATTTCATTGCCTTCGCAGGAATAAAGCTTCGCGATCCGCTCGGATTGCTCGAAGACTGGGCGCGGGCGAGTGGCAAACCGATTGGCTATCGCAACGTGGGCGTGCGCTGGGGCGAGCGCTACGAGGTGATTTACGACGCCAACGGCAAGCTCGTCTACGAGTCCTCCAAGTACAACCCCGCGCTCAGCAACATAAGCTTTGGCGTCGAATCCGCTATCTACACCAACAACACCTTCGACCCCACCCTGTTGCCCCAAATCGCGCCAAAGGTGAAGAACGCAACCGATGAACAGCAGACTCGTTTCAATGAGGCGTATAACGAACTGTGGAAACGACTACACGCAAACGACGGCAAGAACGCCTGCGCCGAGTTGTTTGGCGGTTTAACGAAGGCAGAAAAAGCGCTGACGAACACAACCTACGCGTTTGGAGCGACCAGCTCCGGGAGCTCTGCCCAAACTGAAGGTAAAAACATTACGTTCAATCCGACGGGCCTTTTCATGAGTAGTAACGACGCCGCAAAATTTCATGTAGGCGCTAATTTACCCAAGCAGCAGGTTTATTACGTTGTGATGAGTAACGTAGAGGCAGCAGCATTTATTCTGGCTCACGAAATAGGTCATCGAGCAGGCACTTTGCAGCCGGATGGTCATGATGAGTCAAATTATGTCAGCGTAATGAATAGTGGAAAGGTGCGAGACGCATGTTTTTCAGAAATTCCCACTGCTATTGAACTGCTGGGACCAAAGTCACCATAGTGTTAAGAGTGAGGGGTGAACTGTAATTAGCATGTCGAAGGAGAAAGCGATGAAGGTGGTTGCGCTATGTATGTTGCTAGTCTTGGGGATCAGCGTCGCAAAGGCTCAAAAACCCAAATGCGTTCCCACAACGACCCCGCCCAGAGATGACACAGTACGGTTAAAACTCGTGACGAGCATAGCCGAAACACGCTACTCCGTTGAATACGGCGCCAAGGTGCTTCGTCTAAGTTTGAGTCTTAACTATCAAAATGTCGGCACTCGACCTATCCTGCTGGACAAGAAAAGCTCTCTCATTTACAGACAACTCGTTAGCAAAAATTTTCGAGCAGTCTCTGCATGCAAATACTTGCAGGATATATCATCGCACTTCATCGGCGGCGAGTTGCTGCGAGCTAGTGCACCAGAGCGATCAGAATTTATAACGCTTAACCCAGGAGAATCCGTCGATCTTAAAGACGAGGTTATGTTCCGTCTTTATGACGGGAGCAAGGATACGAAGGACGACTTACACCCGGGTAATTACGTCTTGCAAGTTAGGGTCGCGGCTTGGTTTTATGCTGCCGATCCCGCCGAATGGGAGCGCAAGTGGGGCAACGAGGCATACGTGTGGTCGGGAAACATCACTTCAGAACCCATGCCGTTCGCCGTCCAGAAGTACAAGATCGACCCCGCCAGGGCGATTCCGGTGCCCACAAACTAAACTCTTGACTGCCACTTACCGCGGGTGTTAGGTTTCATACCGGGCCTCGTCTGTAAAAGGCCCACTGCGAACGACATGCCCGCGCCATCCGTGCACTTCGCACAAGGCCCCGCCGATGGTGCAATTCAGCTAAAGGGACAGGCTTTGCTAGCTGGTCGCAAACTCCTACTTGCCGACGATTCGGCCACCATTCAGAAAGTCATCGACCTTACGTTTGCCGATGAAGGTGTGGAGGTCATAAGCGTCAGCAATGGCCAGGATGCAATCGATCGCCTGCGGGAAATCCACCCCGACGTGGTCCTCGCAGACGTCTTCATGCCCGCACCCAACGGCTATGAGGTTTGCGAATACGTCAAAACACACGAGCAATTCAAGCACATCCCCGTGATGCTGCTCGTGGGCTCCTTTGAGCCGTTCGACGAAGCGGAGGCGCGCAGAGTTGGCGCGGACGATATCTTGACCAAACCATTTCAATCCATTCGACGACTGATCGACCGGGTCGGCGCCCTCGTGAGCAGCCCGCCGGTCGAGAAAGAGCGCCCAACGGCGGAGCTTCCGAAGCCCGAAGAACCGGCTGAGGAACAGCGCATGAGCACGCAGGAGCTCGCCGTCACGACCGCAGACACGCTGCGGCTCTCTGAAGAGTCAATCAACGAAATCCAGGCGCAGGTGAAACAGCCCGTTAGCGGCACGAAATCGTTACCAGGCGAGGAGAACATGGAAACACGAGTCACGGAGTCGAGACACGATTCTCAAGCGGATCCAGGCGACGTGCTGTTGGACCTTGGCGAGATTGAAGCTGTTGGTGAGGCGTCGGATGATTTTGTACTGGAGTTGGATGATGACGTGAGCGAGGCAGAGGTTGTTAGTGCGTCACCGGCGCGCGCGGGCGCGTATGAACCCGCGCCGGCGTACGAAGCCGCGCCTGCTTTGAAAGCGGCGCCTGCGTATGAAGCTCGCGCATTCGTCGAACCGGAAGTTATCGAGGCGCCGCCTTATCAAGACGAAGTGCACGACTCGTTTGCCGACACACAAGAGATCACCTACACGGCTGTCGAACCCGAACCGCAGCCACAACCCGAACAACAATCCGCGCCGGCATCCGTCGCTGCTCCAGTTACGCCCGGACAACTCTCACCGGAAATGATCGACGCGATCGCGCGTCGTGCCGTGGAGCTGATGTCTGACAAAGTGATCCGCGAGATCGCGTGGGAAGTTGTGCCGGACCTGGCGGAGCTGTTGATTAAGAAACAGTTGGAAGAAACGAAGTAATCGATCAGGCGTTTGGAGACGGAGCAGGTGGCTTTAACGAGTCACCTGCTTTTGTTTTTGCGCGTTCGGTTTTTGGCGCCCTCTACGTCTCCGGCCAATCGTCACCGAGTACGCCGGCTTTCGTTCTACCGGCTCAATCGAGATGCTGTCTTTGTTTTCATCAAACTCCGCGAGCCCCTCCCGCACCGCGGCGATAAACTCCAGCCGCTGCACAATCTGATAAAGCGACACGTCATCCGGCAAGCCGCCTAGCACATCCTGCACAATGTCCTTGTCCGTCATACCTGAAAGTCTGCTCGCGCGATTTTCGTCTTTCAAGTCGCCAGGTCCAGTGTGGCTCTCCCCGCGTGCCAAAACGAATGACTTCGATTGATTTTTTGTGGTGGTCGATTCTGTAGACCACTCGGTAGGCTCTTACGATGATCTCGCGGACTGATTCGTCGGCGAGTTCCGGCACAACGCGTCCATTTCCGGAAACTGGCCCAGGCGCTCTGTATGTTTGATCAAGAAGCTACCGAAGACGAGTGCCCGGTTCGGATCATCGATTGAAATGTAGCGGACGATGTCTTGTAGGTCTAATTGTGCGGAACGAGAAAGTCTTACTTGATAATCCATGAGGGCAGGTCGTGTTTAACTTCTTCGATAGATACACTCTGACCGTTATCGAGCTCATTCAACCCTTGTCGCACGGCGGCAATAAATTCCAACTCACGAGCGATGTCCTGAAGTGAGGCGTCATCCGGAATCCGTTGAAGTAGGTCTTGTACGATTTCCTTATTGGTCATATCGGCAGTTTGCCTCTAGTGTTTATTTTTTTCAAGTGTATGTCTTAGCATTGCGGGCCACCGCAAATCCGCAAGAACCTCTTACAGCGACAAGTAATAGTTGCCGAGGTAACAAAGGGTAATGTGCTCAGAGACCACCAAAGAAGGCGGCAACGTCTGGATTATTTGGGTAAGCGCTAATTCCTCTTAAAACCCATATTGAGTATCGTCCGCGATCAACCCCTCTGGTTTCGGCTCAAGTGTATCAATCAACTCTGAGATTGTGTCATCGACTGATATTTCTTTTTGTACCACTTGCTGAAAATCTTTTTCCATGAGGGCGAGGGTCGGAAAACGATACTTAAACAGTCTCTGTGCTGTTTCTTCAGGCTTCTTTTGCAAAAATTCGATCCACTGTTTAACAGCCCATTCAGGAGCACCACCAGGATGAATAACATTGGCGTAGGCGGGCAGCTTCGTGCGATAGAACGTAATCTTTGATCTCAAGAGGTCGGAGAATAACGCATTTCGGCTAATTGCTGCCGCACTATCGTGCAGATATCCTTGACGAACGGCTTCATATCCAGCAACCAATGTTCACCATCCAGATCTACTCCTTTGAGTAGCGCGGATAGCCTTTTTGTAGAAAACCCCTTCGGAAGCAGACCTAAATTGTGAGCGTGGAGTGATTGAATGGCTAGACAATCATCCTCGAAGCCCGACAAAGTTTTGCCCGCGCGATCACCCAGTTTAATCCGGTTTTCGATCGCAAACGATAGAGCCCAAGAAATATCACTGCTGACTCCTGAGGTGCGGTGCCGCAAAATCATCTGCTCGATTGTTTGAGCCAAGAGGTCGACGTCGAGCTGAAAGCCGTTAAGGCTCCAAAACGTCAAAAGAGAAAATGCCTTCTGGGCTGCTCCCGGTTCCGCAAGAATAGTTTGTGAAATCGCACTCAATGCCACGCGACCGCTATTTATGGTGGGTACTCTTACGCGGAATAAGATGCCAAGCGCATACATGAGGACTGGCGAATCACTAAATTCTTCTCGTAGGCGGAACGCGCTATCGAAGTACTGGACCATGTTGTGAGCAATATTAAGGTTTGTTTCACTCTGGTCCCGTAAGACCTGTTGCCATTCTTCTTGTGCTGCCGTTGGCAGCGCAATGATTCTTGTCTTCTTTGGGTTGATGCGAAGTCTGAACTTCCCCAATTCGCGCCTAAGCCGTGCTAGCAATTCCTCGGCTTGATCTCGCGAGTCACATGCGAGTTCGTAATCATCGAACCAACGATACGAGCGATTCGGCTTTACCATGAGTTTACGATCGACTTGCGCTAAAACAATCTCGGCCAGCAGAAACGAGAGGTCATTCCCTATAGGAATGCCTTGGCTGATCTTTCCTTGCAAGTCCATCAGAGCTTGATCGACAAGCTTGCCCAGCAGCTTCTTGCTTCTCCAATAAAGTTTGTCACGCAACTTCGGATCGATTGCCCATCCAACGGCGTGTGTGTAAAGCGACGGATAAAACTGATTGACGTCGACCTTGAGCAAATAACGCGAACCACCCCTTAGCGACGCACGCTCCCGTCCTTGGTTAGAGGGGGTCAACATTGGGTGAATAGCGCGATGGCGCCCCGTTTTGTAAACGGGTCGGCTCTTTGAAAAGGTTGAACTGGCCGCCTTTTTGAGGAGACGACGAAAATGCTTTGATCCCAGGTTTGCGAGCAACGCGAAAGAATAAGGATGCGGGGTTAATAGTTGACGTCGCTCTAAGTTGGGCAAAGCTAAACTATATGAAAAACATTCGGTGTAGCCGTTCGCTGGTTTATAGCTTTTCAGTAGCGCTCGGCCTCGCTTGGAAGTCGCATATCGTGCGAAATGTTCAGTAAAAAAGTTCGGGGGCAGTTCTTTAGGAAAGTAGCCGCGCGCCAGGAGATTTCTATAAATTGTCATGCGGATCAGTTCTGCAAGCTGCGTGAGTTTGAGAGCCGTACAATCTTATGTCGCTCCTACAGATTGCATTGCCGTTAAAAGGTGATTTGGATCGATCTCGACAAGGCTTCTACCATGATCTGTTTACTATGTCGAGTTGATCAACGATCGAAATGAGGGTGGTTGAATTCCGGTTCGGGGGACCATGTCAACTCTCGGAAGATGGATTCAGCGCAAGCATTTAACTTTGTACGTCCTCTAGCGTAGACTTTACGCTTTCGCTACAGACAGAAAGCACAAACGTTACGCATGGAAATCCCCAAACAGTACGACCCGAAACAGGCTGAACAACACCACTACGAACGATGGGAAAAGAGTGGCGCCTTTGCCCCCGAAATCAATAAGGATCCCGGCGCGCAGGTGTTCTCGATCGTCATTCCGCCGCCAAACGTCACCGGCTCGCTGCACATGGGCCATGCGCTGCAGCACACGCTCATGGACGTCATGACGCGGCACAAGCGAATGAGCGGGTTCAGGACGTTGTGGCTTCCGGGCGTGGACCATGCGGGCATCTCGACGCAGCTGATGGTGTCGCGCGCGCTCAAAAAGGAAGGAAAGTCGCGACACGATCTCGGCCGCGAAAAGTTTGTGGAACGCGTCTGGCAATGGAAACACGAATCCGGCAGCCAGATCACCGTGCAGATGCGACGCGAAGGCGCGTCGGTCGATTGGTCGCGCGAGAAGTTTACGATGAACGAAGACCTGTCGCGCGCGGTGCGCGAAAGCTTCGTGCGACTCTACGACGAAGGCTGGATCTATCGCGGCAACCGCATCGTGAACTGGTGCCCGACCGATCAAACCGTGCTCTCGGATCTCGAAGTCGAGAAACTGCCTCACGCCGGCAAGCTCTATTACCTTCGTTATCCGATCAGGAACGGCGACGGCCACGTCACGGTCGCCACGACGCGCCCCGAAACAATGCTCGGCGACACGGCCGTCGCCGTGAATCCAAATGACGAACGCTACGGCCATCTCAAGGGCCAGACGATCCTGTTGCCACTGACCGATCGCGAAATCCCGGTCGTGTTTGACGAGTACGTCGATCCGGAGTTTGGCACCGGCGTCGTGAAGATCACGCCGGCGCACGATCCGAACGACTACGAGATCGGTCTGCGTCACGACCTGGCGCAGGTCGTCGTGATCGATCCGCAAGCAAAGATGACCGTCGACGCGGGCGCTGCGTTCGCCGGTCTGGATCGTTACAAGGCGCGCGAAAAAGTCGTCGAAGAGTTTGAGCGTCTCGGCTTGCTCGAAAAGGTCGTCGAATACGAGTTCTCGATCTCGAAATGCGAGCGCTGCAAGACCGTGATCGAGCCGCTGATCTCGACGCAGTGGTTCATGAAGATGGACCATTTGCGCGATCTCGCGCTCGGGCTGATGACAAAAGAGCACAAGCCGCGTTTCGTTCCCGAGAGTTACGAAAGGGTTTACACAAACTGGCTCGAAAACCTGCGCGACTGGACCATCTCGCGCCAGCTCTGGTGGGGCCACCAGATTCCTGCGTGGTACACAAAAACGGGCGAAGTGATCGTGGCGCGTTCGGAAGCCGAAGCGCGCGAGAAAGCCGGTACCACCGAGCTCACCCAGGATCCGGACGTGCTCGATACGTGGTTTTCCTCGGCGCTTTGGCCGTTTTCAACGCTCGGCTGGCCCGACGAAACCGAAGATCTACAAACGTTCTACCCAACCTCGGTGCTCGTCACCGGGCGCGACATCATCTTTTTGTGGGTCTCGCGCATGGTGATGACGGGCATGAAGTTCATGGGCCGGGAACCGTTCGCCGACGTGTTCATCACCGGCACGGTGCTCGACAGCCAGGGCCAGCGCATGTCAAAGACCAAGCTGAACGGCGTCGATCCGCTCGACGTGTTCGACAAGTTTGGCGTTGACGCGACGCGGTTGACATTGGCCCAGGCCGGCAGCACGGACACACGCTGGAATGAGAAACAGGTCGAGTCGTATCGCAACTTCGCCAACAAGATCTGGAACGCCGCGCGGTTCTGCCTGTTGTACTCCGAAGGCGCGGAAGTGAGGCCACAGATTCTCACGGGGAACACGGACCTGGCGCTGCATGACCGGTGGATAATTTCGCGCCTTAACAAAACAGCAAAAGAGATCAACGCTGCGCTCGCAGCGTACGAGTTTCACGCCGCGGTGCAGACGTTGTATCACTTCTTCTGGGACGATTTTTGCGACTGGTACATCGAGCTTGCGAAATCCGACGTCAGCGCAGAAGAGGACACGCCGCAGCGCCGTGAAGCACGCTCGCGTCTGTTAACGGTCCTCGAACAGGCTTTGCGACTGTTGCATCCGTTCATGCCTTACATCACGGAGGATCTGTGGCAGCGTTTGCCCGGCGGCAAGCAATTGCATCCGGCGTACGAAGGCGCGGAGCCGACGATCATGTTGGCTGCGTATCCCGAGGGTGGTCCTGTTGACGAAGTCGCCGAGGCGGAAATGAGCATGGTCATCACGCTGATCTCGGCGGTCAGAAATATCAGGTCTGAGCTGAACGTGAATCCTTCGGAAAGAATCAGCGTGCTGGTGGGAATGCCGGACGCAAAGTTGGGCGAGGCCTTTGAACGCAACGTTAACCAGATCCAAAGGCTCACGAGAGCTTCCGAAGTCGTGATTTCGGAAAAACTCGACGCGCCGAAAGCGTCGGCAAAAGGAGTGCTGTCGAGTAATGGCGAAGTGGCGGTTCCTTTGGCCGGCCTGATCGATTTTGCGGAAGAGACCAACCGTCTCAAGCGAAAACGTGAGAAACTCGAAAACGAGGCAACGAAACTGCAAACACAACTCGCAAATCCTGACTTTGCCCAGCGCGCTCCGGCGGAAAAGGTCGAACAAACTCAAAATCGCATCAGCGAGGTCCAGTTGCACTTGAAAACCCTGGACCAATTGATCGAGAACCTCCAATGAACTGGATCGACGAAGGCGCGCTCTACTCGCAAATCGGTCTTTTTCTGCGCGAAGACCTCGGTCGAGGGGACATCACCACGCAGTCGATCGTGGCGCGCAACACTCGCGCCCGCGCGCGCTTCGTCGCGGGCGAGAAGATGATCGTCGCCGGTCTCGAAGCGGCGGAAGAAGTGTTTCTCACACTCGACTCGCAGCAACAGCTCGAGGCATTCGTCGCCGACGGCGAACCGGTCGAACCCGGCAAGGTAATTGCGCGGATGATCGGTTTTGCCGACGTGCTGATATCGGCGGAACGAGTGGCGCTGAATTTATTACAGAGACTGTCGGGCATCGCGACGCTCACGAATCAATATGTAAAGGCTGTCGAAGGCACGGGCGCACAGATCGTCGACACACGCGCGACCACGCCCGGTTTGCGGTTGCTCGAACGTTACGCGGTCGAGCTCGGCGGTGGATCTAACGAGCGGTTCGGTCTCGATGATGGTGTCGTGGTAACTGCGAATCACATTTCGATCCTTGGTGGTGTAACGGCTGCGGTGAAGACTGCGCAAGAGAAACTCGGATACCTGCACCGGGTCCGCGTCGAGGTTTCGAATGAGAATGAATTGAAGGAAGCGATGGACGCCGGCGCTGACGTTTTCATTCTCGACGGTATGAGCCCGGAACAGGTGAAGGTGCTGGCGGAAATCGGGAAGGGATCGGTCATCGTTTGTTCGGGACAGATCACGCTGGAGAACGTGCGCGAGTATGCGGAAGCGGGCGCGCAGTTGATTCGGGTGGAGGCGCTGACGAACGCTGCGCCGGCGATGAAGATCAGTTTTCGCGTGCAGCCGTTTTAAGCCACGGATGAACACGAATGGACACGGATTAGCGGTTCGGAGCGAGTCAAGCCGTAGGAAGCTCGCGCGGCGCGCGCTGGAACGACAGTTAGCCTACCAGCAAAAAAAAGCTCAGCACTTACAAGGACACGAAGAGGAAGTGATTGCCGCGATGCAGCGATCGTCGCGGCGTGTGCGAGAGCTGCTGGAGACGTTTCAAACGATCGCTGACGATGCGCGGGTGATTGAAGTCGGCAGCGGGGCGCACGGGTTGATCTTTTATTTCGGCGCGCGGCATGGGGTCGGCGTCGATCCGCTCGCGGTGAGTTATCGCAACCTGTTTCCACGCTGGCAAAACTCCGCCGCTACGATCGCGGCCGCCGGCGAGGCGCTTCCGTTCTCCGACGCGAGTTTTGATGTGGTGCTTTGCGATAACGTGGTTGACCATGCGGAGTCGCCGGTCGGGATCGTTGGCGAGCTGGTGCGAGTTCTCAAACCGGGTGGGTTGTTGTATTTCACGGTGAACGTTCATCACCCGGTTTATGCGATCGCAGCGGGAGTGCATTCGAGTTGGCGAGCGTTGGGCGTGCCTTATGAAATCGGGCCGTTTGCGGATCACACGACGCACCTCACGTTGCCGAGCGCGAGTCGGTTGTTCGAGCAGTTACCGCTCGAAATGCTCAGCGAAAAGAGCGATATCGACGAAGCGCGTGCGCGTGCGCGCAAGCTGCCGCCGCGGCATGTGGGTGATCGGATGAAGCGGCTGTTTTTCAAGAACGCCCTGTTTGAGGTCGTAGGGAGAAGAATTTAAGCAATTAAAGAAAAACGAACCCCCGGGTTTTCAAATCGATCTCCCGGTTTTTGGAACGTAAGCGCGAGGGCAACGTGGAAGCCAAGCGTATGTCTGGGGCGACTGGCGGAAGCGAAGCATCTGGCCGGAGCTTGATGGCATCTGGATAGCGGGGTATCTTTGAGGCCGGAAGGAGCGCTGCAATGCCTGTTCGCTTGAAAAACTACAGCAAAATTTTTATTAGTCTCTGCCTCATTCTCACCTTTTGCTTGATCGAGGGCGAAGCACAGACGAAACGAAAGCGAACGCGTCGCACCGCACCGGCCGCGCCAAAGCCGGTGATCACTAACCCGACGATCGCGTCACCGGCGGAAACATCGACCGCACCGGCCAAAGCCGCAACAGCCGGCGACGTGAAGATCATCAGCACTGCCGACGCCACCACTCCAACCGATCAAACCGAAGCGGCGCAACCAAAGAAATCCAAAACGTCTGAAGGCAATCCCGAAGAGATGCAGCAGACGATCACAAACCTCTCCACCCAGGTAAATCGTTTGGCCGACAAGTTGAGCCAGATGCAGGAGGACGATCGTTACCAGCTCGACATGGAACGCCTCACGCGTGCCGAACAACGCGCCGAGCAGGTACGGTCGCAGTTAGTCGACGTGCAGAGCAAGATTGCGGATCTCGAAGCGAAGCTGGAGCAGGTTGAATACGCGTTGCGGCCGGAGGTCATCGAGCGTGCTACGCAGACGTACGGTTCGACGCGTCCTGAAGAAGCGCGCGACGCGCGTCGCCGTCAACTCGAGAGCGAACGCGGCCGCCTGAAAGCGCAATTGAAGATCCTGGAGACGAGCAAGGCGCGTTTAGAAACCTCGTCCGCGTTGGCCGATAACGAAGTGGATCTTCTGCGAGCAAAGCTTGAACAGCGGCGCCAGCAGATGGACTCGGAGCCGCCGGCGGATCAAAAGCGTGACGCTCGTCCGAAAGCCAAGAAGCCTGACAACAAGTTGCCCGACAATCCATCACCGGACAATCAGTTACCCGACAACCAGTTCTAGTCAGCGCTGTGAACGGCAACGATCTTCCACGCGCCGCCCTGGTTGACTAACGTCATCGTGTACTTACCCGTTCCCGACGCGCCTCTCACAACCGCGGTCTCACCGTAAATCGCAATCGTTTCTTTCGGGTTCTCTGGTTTCGGCACGTGCGAACGAACTACGCCCATCGCATCGAGCAGTTGGTTCCGCGAAAGTTCCTTCTTCCCCTGGGTCCACACGAAAGTTGGATCTGTAATCGCCGAAAACTTCTTACCGTCGCTATCGTTTAACGCCTGCCGAAAGGCAGCCGTAGTCGCGGCAACGTCCGCACGGTTCTCTTCTTCCGTGCGCGGCATGCGCGTCGATTGCCAGTTCACGACTTGCCACTTGCCGTTGCGCTTCAAAAACGTGCCGCTGTTGAGCAGGTTCTGCACTTGCTTCGCGCCATTCGCGTCAGTGGTTGCGACGAGACGAAACGCGACGATCGCGGTGTCGCCGTACTGCTGAATGCGAACGTCCTCCGCCGTGTAAACGGTTTTCGGATCGTCAGGCTTCGGCGCGGCCGCCTCGCGCAGGTCACGCAGGATGTCGGCTTTGCTAACGCGACGACCGGCCGAACGCGTGTAGATCAGATCGTCAGCCCAGAAACGCTCATGAACTGCCGGATCGTTTCGCGAAGCGCCGGCGAGAAAGTCGTTCAGCAACTTCGTCAGCTCCGCTGCATCCGGCGCGGTTTGGGCCAACGCCGTTGCGGCCAGCAATAACAAGATCACAACCAAAGCGAGTGTCTTCGCCAGAGTCTTCATTAGCACCTTCCTGTTGGGTTACGATTGCCGTATGTCATACCAGATTGAAAGATTCAGAGAGTTACACGCTTCCGGCTGTTTCGTGCTGCCAAACCCCTGGGACCCGGGCAGTGCAGTTTATCTTCGCCGCCTCGGCTTTCAGGCGCTCGCCACCACGTCCTCCGGTTTCGCGTTTAGTCGTGGAATGCCGGACAACATTCGCTACGTTCGCCGCGACACGGTGCTCAATCATTTTCGCGAGATCGTGAATGCGACGCCGCTGCCGGTCAATGGCGATTTTCAGAACGGTCATGCCGACGAGCCCGAAGGCGTTGCCGAGAACGTTACGCTTTGTGTGGCGACGGGCGTGGCCGGGCTTTCGATCGAAGACTCGACCGGCGATCCGCGTAATCCGCTTTACGACTTCGAGCTCGCGATCGAAAGGATCAAAGCCGCGCGTCGGGCAATCGATGAGTCAGGCATTCCGGTTTTACTGACGGCGCGTTGCGAAGCGTGGCTCGTGGAAGAGAGCGATCCGTTGGGAACGTCGCTCAAACGTTTGACGGCCTACGCTGACGCCGGCGCTGATTGTCTCTACGCGCCCGGCGTGACCGATCCCGCGGAGATCTCGGCAATCGTGCAAGCGGTCGCGCCGAAGCCGGTGAACGTGCTGGTGTCGCGTTCCGATCCAAACCTGACGGTTCCGAAGCTGACGGATCTCGGTGTGCGTCGTATCTCAGTCGGTTCGGCGCTGGCGCGAGCCGCGTGGGGCGCGTTCATGCGTGCCGCGCGCGAGAT
>Ga0105248_10001107_pt1 | contig 29888 bp, 33 predicted proteins | sample KBSS34metaG_FD_81524 | JGI IMG/M metagenome (GOLD analysis project Ga0105248, IMG submission 81524) | Switchgrass rhizosphere microbial communities from Kellogg Biological Station, Michigan, USA - KBS S3-4 metaG | ecosystem: Host-associated > Plants > Roots > Rhizosphere > Soil | place... | reverse complement strand
GGTCGCTGAGGCGGATTTTCTCGATAATGCGTAGATAGACACTCGCCTCCTTGAGGTTGGGGGCTTGGTAATTGCCAATCATATTCCACAACATGACACGTTGGTAGTAAGGGAGAGTGATGGTTTCCATGATAGTTATAGTAAGTTGTTGACGACAGCCTCGGTGGCAGCTTGTAATGCCGCATCTGTGACATCTGCACCATCCTGTTGCACTGCCGGGTCCATGACTACCCCTGGGGTTACTTGTGCCGCCACCATACCGGGGTTTTGCATCGTATTGACCGCCCAGCGTTCCCTGGTATTATGTGCTGGCACAGTGCTGGCCTCGACCATAATGCTACTGGCAAACTTGAGCACTGCCACCTTGACCCGCCCCTGGAATGGCATGTCGGTCATAAGCAGGGATGATTCTTCGTATGTCATATGTTCTCCTATCCTGAATTATCCATACCATCTACCTTCGCAGACAGTTGTTTCACCGCCAGTACAAGGTGGATGAGGACCTCGTGCAGGTTGAAGTCAAGTATATCGCTATCTTCCGGGTCATTGTCGCGCAGACGGCCACGATGGGCATTGACCGTGTGGGGTAATATATCACGTATCTCGTGGGCCAGGAATGACACGACTCTAGCCCCATCTGGGGTGCCGCCCAGGCCGTTGTACTCGGCGACAACGGGGCGGAGTTTAGTGATAATGTCCAACCCACCAGTGAGGTCACGTATGTTGCGTTTGAGCCGCGCATCGGAGGCAATGTACCACGTATTGGTTGAGGTCTTGGCCGCGCTATCCCCACTAAGTTGGATCTGGTAGGTCTGTGTCCCGCCCATGCCGATACCAAGTAGCCCAGTGGCGGTGAGTGACATTAGCGGGGTGGTGCCGTGATACCAAAAGTGGAGGCAACTGCTGCTGGTGATATAGCGTAGTTGTTGGGACTGGACGCCGAAGCCCAGGAATGTGGCACCCGATTCGTAGACGGCGAGTTTCTGCGACGTGAGATTAGGCCCAAGGGATAAGTAGCTGGTCATGGTCATGCTGAGAGAGCCAGTGACAAATACGAGTCCACTGTAGCCAGCCATTTGCGTGTAGCCGGTGACGTTGTTACGCCCATACCCGTAGTAGGGTGCGCCCTGGTACATGGAGGTCACGTCGGCGGATTCTATGAAGTACCCATTGATACTGTATATCCCGCCGTTGACGTGCAGGGTTTGGATGGGGGAGGCGGTGTTGATACCCACAAAGGTGCCGGTGCCGACGTTGATACAGATGTGCCGCCATGCGACATATGGAGTGACGCAGTCTAATCGCCCGGTGTTGGAGGCCATGTCGTAGTATATGGCGATGGTGCCAGTGCCGCTGGGGGTGGTGTTGGCGCTGTGACCCAGGACGGTCGCGCCCCCGTCGCCCTGCTGTACCACGAGGTTGGCCCTGACGTGGCATACAAATGACGGCCATGGGCCGAGGGTGCCGATGCAGGTTGCGCCGCCGTTGGGTTGCAGTGACAACGGGTAGGTGGCCAGGGTCGTGTCGCCGCGTTGCATCTGGATGTAGCCGGTGCCGGTGTCCAGGGATTCCAGTAACATGCCGTAAGCGGCGGCACTACCGCCTACGATCAGGGTGGCTGTGCCGTAGGTGCCGGTATTGGCTGGTGGGCCAGCGTGGACACCGCCTTTGACGACATGTAGACCGGCACCGTATGAGAACTCAGCACCAATTATTACTGGGCCACCGAGTGGGTTTACTAGTAGTGGGCAACCACCGCCACCGGCCAGGGATTGGATACACCCTGCCCACCATGCCCCGCCGATGACGCTGTAGCCGAGTTGGAACTGATAGCCGAGGTTGTTGCCGGATTCTGCGATGACTAGTTGGGTCGCCTGTGCCGCCCCTGCCGGGTTAGTTGGGCGGATGACCGACAGCATTGTTCCTGCCCGAGCTTCATTCGGAGTGTACCCTATGCCTGTAATCCCACCTCCTGGATTTAAGCCTAGAGGTGCCGCTACTCCACCAGAGATAGCCTGAATACAACCCATCCAGGCTGAGACAGTACCAATCTGGGTATAGCCAATCTGGAGGCGGTAACCGGGGTTCTGGGTGGATTCGCCGATCTGGAGTTGCAGGGCAGAGGGGGCACCGGTGGGGCTACCGTTGATGACGACCATGGCCGCACCGGCATAGCTGGTTGGGTGGACCGGATTAACCACCACGATTGGCCCACCGGAGAATATGTGGTTGGAGGCGGCATAGGTCATGGGGACGAGGGTATTGATGGCGTCGTTGAGAACCTGCATGGACGCTGTGCCAGTATCGGAAAAGATGAAGATCTTGTCTACCCCCACACGCATTGTTAGCGGATAGGTGATGTTTGCGGTGCCAATGCCGAGGGTGGCGACATTACCCAGGGAGTAGTTGGCACCGGCGATGTTGGACGTCCATGGGGTTTGCGATCCACCAGTGGAGATAGGTGTGCCGTTGATGCGGTAGATGCCCGTGATGTCAATGTCACCAGAGACTTCCAGCTTGTAAGTGGCGGGAGTCTTGCCGATACCAACGAGGCCAGCGGCGGTGATCCGCATACGCTCAGAGGGGGTATTGAATACCAAGCTGCCGGTGCCAAAGCTGGTGAGTTGGGTATTGGCCGCGCCTCCGGGATCGCGCTGGATGGTGAAGGCCAGTGCGCCAGCGGAGCGCATCTCGATGGACATCACGTTGGTGGCGTGATCCATCATGAGGTAGCCCAGGTTGGTGAGGTTGAAGTTGGCGGCGTTGACGTGCTGGAGCCAGGGGGTTTGGGAGCCAGCGGCGGGGGCACCAGTGATTTTGGACCATGCCAAGCTGGTGATCCAGGCCGGGTCGGCGTAGGACCCAATGGTGGAGACTGAGTTAGTCACTAACGCCGCAGTGTAATCGCCTGCGACCGCGACCACGGCACCAGTACGTCCAAAGACACTGACGATGGTATTGACTGGCACGCTGGTCCACACGCCGTCCCCACGGAGGTAATTGAGTGCTGTTGGTGTGCCTGTGCCGAGACGGGCTGGGTCCATGATGCCAGTAGTGATGTCGGCGGCGGCGTGGGTGTGGGTGGCTGGGGTAAATGATGACGGGACCCCAGTGAGTTTACTGTAGGCAAGGGACGTGATCCAGGTGGGGTCGGCGTAACTGCCGAGTGTTGATACCGAGTTAGTCACTAACGCCGCCGTGTAGTCACCAGCCTGGGCAACAATGGCACCAGTGCGGGTGAATACGCTGGTGACGGGGGCAGTACCACCAGCGATAGTGACCACGGTTTTGCCGCCAGCATCTGTGGCAACGACACCAGCACCAGTGAAGTTGATGGTATTGCGCTGCGGTAGTACAATGCCCTCATCCTCGATAACATGTTGGGCACTAGCGGGGTTCCATATGGGGACCCATTCGGTAGTGGCAGGATCTGGGGACGCGGATGGGAGTGTAACCCCAGTGGAGGCTAACTTGGCCTTGATAGTCGCATATGCCTCACCTGCCTCGGCTGGGGTTAGGGTGCGCTTCCACATGATGACAGCGGCGATAGTGCCCTGGAATGGGATGCCGCCACCAGTGAATATACCTATGAGGTTGGCGTTGTCGTTGCCGATGGATGGGGTACCGGTTGATGCGCCACCAGTGGCAGGTACCACCTTGTTATTGAGGTACATCACGGTGGTCGTATTGATTGGGCCGGGGGCCTTGGTGGCCACGAAACAGTACCAAGTGTTATTGGAAACTAGTCCACTCGCACTGGGGCAGCTATTGGCGTAGTACTCGACACTGATGGCACCAGCGGCTGCGCCAACGCATAGGCCGAAGTTGCCAAGGTTGCCGTGAGAGCCGGTGGCTAACATGCAGCCCAGGGTGCCGACGGCGGTGGGTTTGAATACCACTAGTGCAGAACAGGCGGTTACCCCTGCCCAACCATTAGTGCCTACTGATATCCCACGGTCATTAGAGCCGTCGAATACTCCACCATCCGCGGCTAGGCCAAAGTCGCTGGATGTCACATTGCCGTCATCACCGCGATAGCAGTTATTGGCACGGGTACTCCAATCCTTGAGGCGCTGTTTAGTTGCACCATCGGCCCAGTTTGCCGGGTCGTCGGCGAGGTAGATTTCCCATTCAGCGCCACTAGGTAACGGCATAGTAGTGATGAGTCTCCATTCGACAAGTTTACGATACCGTCCAACTGATGAGGGTGATCGAGGCGTTAGCAGATGTGCTTTGGGTCTCGGCGAAATACCCGACTTGATCCGGGGTGAGGAACCCCGCCCTCGCCTCGCTGTAGGCTACGTTGAAGTAGATCCCATCGCGGGAATAGGAGAATATCAAGTTGGTGCCATTGTCGGTGATACGTAGCCACATGGGGTGGTTTACCCCGTATACGTTTTGAGCATATGGGGTGCCATTCCATGATGTGGGCGAGTTGAGTCTAACAACCTGGAGTTGGGCGACCGAGGAACTGAACGTCGGGCCAAAGCAGTAGAGTTTGGTACCGGCCGACCCCCGGACGAGAATGCCAGCCTGTTGGTTGTTGTAGAAATTGACAAAGGGAATAAGTAGTGCAGTGACTGACCAGGGAGTGGCACCTGGGGCAGTGCGGTAACGTACCCGGGTGTTACCACCACTAATGGCGGGGGCGTTGAGGTAGAGGTAGCCACCAGCCTGGGTTTCGGTGGCCGTCCCTTGATTGTCCCAGGTCCAGCCGGTGGTGGGTGGGAGGTTGACCAGGACGCCATTGAAAAACCACTGCCATGCGGAGCCGTTGCAACGGGCTGTGTAGAATGAGTCGGTTAACATTGCCAAGCGCCCATTCTCGGGGGCACCGTGCGCGGCGGCGACAATGTTTGCGTAGGTGTCAAGTAGGGAGGGCTTGGCATAATCGACCCCCGGTAGTGGGGATATAACGCCGCTGTTGCCACCGGGCCAGGGTTCGGGTGGGGTGGTGGTGCCGTCCTTGACACAGAGGTAGGTGATGCCGTCACTGGCTATGACGATGTCGCCGTCGTTGTAGGTGGCGGGTACGTAGTCGCCAAGGTAGTCGAGATCCATGGCTGGACCAGTGGAGCCAGGGATAGTGACTACGGTACTGCTGGTGCCAGCGTTGTCGGTGACGGTGACGCCTGCGCCCACAAAGTTGAGGTTAGGGCGAGAGGTGAGAGTGATACCCTCGTCCTGGATGATGGCCACACCGGGGGTACCTTGTGGACCCTGGGGACCTGTTGCGCCGGTGTCGCCTTTGACACCCTGTGGACCTTGACTGCCGGTAGCGCCAGTATCACCTTTGACACCTTGTGGACCCGTCGCACCAGGGGTACCAGGGGTACCAGGATCACCTTTGTCGCCCTTGGGACCGGTGGCACCGGGGGCACCGTCTACGCCGGGGGCACCAGCGGGGCCGGGACTGCCGGTTGCGCCAGTGGTACCGGGGATGCCTTGAGGACCTGTTGGGCCAGTGGCACCGGGTGAGCCGTCATTGCCAGCAGCACCAGTGGCACCTTGTATACCTTGGGGGCCGGTGGCACCTGGGACACCTTGTATACCCTGTGGGCCAGTGGGACCGGGGAGGCCATCAGCGCCTGGGGTACCGGGTGTGCCAGCAGGGCCAGTGACGCCAGCGGGACCAGTGTTTCCTTGCACACCCTGGGGGCCGGGTTCGCCTTGTGGACCGGGGGCACCATCGACACCATTGGTACCGTTAGTTCCGTTGATGCCATTCGCTCCTGGGGTGCCTTGGGGACCGGTTGGGCCAGTTGCACCATCAACGCCACTGGGACCTACTGGACCTTGTATACCTTGGACACCTGGGGTACCAGCCGCACCGGGGGCACCCGGGGTACCGGGCATACCCTGGGGACCACTTGGGCCGGGGGGACCTTGCAGTGAACCGGCGTCCACCCAGGTGTTGGAGGCAACATCCCATACCCATAGGTGGCCGGTGTCCTCGACAATCCATGCATCACCGGGGGCACCGGTTGGGGGTAAGTCACTAACTCCAGGGACAGAGCCTTTGATTGCAATACCCGTTCCTGGGGGGCCGGTTGCGCCGTCATCACCGTCAATGCCGGGTATACCTTGTGGGCCGGTCGCACCCGCTGGACCCTGGCTACCTGTTGGACCGGGGATACCGGGTGTACCCTGTGGGCCGGTTGGGCCAAGTGGACCGGTTGCGCCGACGGGGCCGGGTTCGCCGGTATCACCCTTGGCACCAGCGGCACCGGGTGTACCAGGAGCGCCAGCGGGACCAGTAGCTCCGGGAATGCCTTGGATACCCTGTTCACCTGTTGCTCCTGTGGGGCCGGTTGGGCCGATGGGGCCGGGACCGCCGTCTACACCGTTGGTACCATTTGTGCCGTTCGTGCCATCCTTGCCGGGGAGGCCAGGGACGCCTTGTATACCCTGTTGACCGGGGACACCTTGTGGACCAGTAGTGCCTTGGGGGCCGGTGGGGCCGTCGTGGCCGGGGGTACCTTGTTGACCCTGGACACCTTGGATGCCTTGGGGGCCGACTGGGCCAGTGGAGCCGGTGGGGCCAGGGGGTCCTTGTATCTGGCCAGCGTCGATCCAGGAGTTGGTGTCCTGGTCCCAGACCCACAGGTGGCCAGTGTCGGCGGCGATCCACCCGTCACCAGGACTGCCAGTTGGGGGTAGGCTACTGGGGGCGGTGGGCACGGTGCCCTGGATGACGAGGCCATCACCCGTATCGCCCTTCACACCCTGGTCACCTTTGGCACCTTGGGGACCCACTGGGCCTTGGATGCCGGGGACGCCGGTATCGCCGGGAATGCCCTGTATGCCTTGCGGACCGGTACTACCTTGTATGCCTTGTGGACCGGGGACGCCTTGAGATCCGGTGGGGCCAACTGGGCCAGGGACGCCGGGGTCGCCGGTATCACCTTTGTCGCCCTTGTCGCCGGTCTCGCCTGGGGGTCCCATGGGGCCGACTGGACCGGCTTCACCGAGACGTAATAGGGCGATGGTAATGGGGTGGTCGTGAGCGAATATGGTACCTGGACCGCCAGTGTATTCGACCAGCATGGCAAACCAGTCGGGGCCTTGGATTACTACTGGCTGGGGGCCTCGGCAGCGCCACTGTTGGAATTGCGCGGCGTTGTACCTGTCGTAGATGACGATGGTGTCGCCCTCCAGGAGGGTTTGCATTATGGCGTATGCGTCAAAGCCCTCGACAGTGTAACGATCTACATACAGGGCGGCGGCGAGTGGCTGGTTGGGGTGGTCGTACCGCATGTAGCCGATGCCGGGGTCAGAGAGGGTAGTGGTGTTGGTGTCGGTGCGGTAGTGGAAGGTGGTGGCAGACTCACCGGGGAGACCGGGGGCACCTTGGGGTCCTGTTGCGCCTGTGGGTCCGGGGGGTCCTTGGGGGCCAGTCGGGCCTTGGGGGCCGGTTTCTAGGAGGGTGGGAGTTGGCATGGCGGGTGCTCCTACAGTTAGTGACTAACGGGAGTATACCAATAAAAAAAGGGCGCACGGCAAAAATGGGTAAACCGTGCGCCCTGGGATCGAGAGGTGAATGGTCGGACTGGAATATGTCTAGCGTTTCTTGGACGGGTGCGTCTCCCCAACGCGGCTGCTGGTGTGCTCGACGTGCTCACCACTGTGCTTGGCACTTTCACTGTGGCGCTCACCCCGCTCCACCATGCGGCCAATGCGCCCAACCTCATGGGGAGCGCCGGTACCACGGGCGGCGGCACGGGCACGCTCGTCGCGGGAGTTGCGGTCGTAGTCGGCCTGTGCGTCACTGTTGGCCAAGCGGGTGGCACCAGCGTTGGGGGCGTGGGTGGCCGTGGTGATGACGATAGACAGCGTCCCATCCCCACCTGTCAATGACCCACCGGTGTGGACGAGGGTGATTGGCTGGTCGGCCTGGAGAGTGATACCGGGGAGAGGCGTGAAGGTGAGGTCGCCGCTGGCGCTACCCGTGAGAGCGGAGACTGGGACGTCGTTGGAGACGACGGTGCCGCCACACTTGATTTGCAGATTGCCGGTGCCTACGTATGGGGTGGTGCCGTAGGTGAAGGCACCTGTCGCGCCTTGGAACTCCAGGGAGTCACCGGCAGTGATGGGCACTAGTAATTTGGGTTGGGTCGACAGGGCGAGCAGGGTGGGAGAGTCAATGGCTACGGTGGTGTCTACCGGGTCGGGGACCTCGCCTTCGCCGCCGCCGGGAGGGGTGACGGGTGGATCGACGTACTCGCCGGGGATGAAGTTGGTCGAGACCGTGCGGCCAGGGGAGGATACGTCCTGGGTGATCATCACGGGCGGGACGTCCTCGCCCTCGCGTGGCGTAACGCTGAACGGGTGATCCTCGTCGTCGGCGGTACGGGTGCCCGGGAATGGGGCGAGGGGCGTGGGTACACGTGGTGATAATGACCGTGCGCCGCCGGGGACGAAAGTAGATGTCGGGTTACCCTTGGCGTCGTGGCCGCGCTGGGTCTGATCTTGAACTTTGGTTGACATGTGGGAGTCGCTCCTTTATGTACTATACACTGAATCCGGCTAGTTTCAAGTCGGCGGTGCGCTGTTCGACGGCGGCGGTGGCACCGTCTTTGTCGTAGTCAAATGCCCACCACCCGGCACTGTAGACTTCGTAGAGATCGGCACCATTCCACACTACCAGCCAGTACTGGGGGTGAGTGGTGAAGCCGCCAGTGGGGGTCGGGGCGATGATGGTGAAGTCCAGGTTCGGCCATGTGTCGCGTGCCCACAGGAGGACTTCGTTGGCGGTGTCGGGGGTCGGGTAATCGACAGGATTTAATGGATATACCGGCTGGTCAAAGCCGTAGCCCGGTTGCACACTCCATGGCCTCTCGTAGGTCGATGGGCCGACAGGTAGGCGGTCGTGGACGTAATAGAGTTGCTTGGTTATGGGTGAGTAGAGGTACCCGGGGAAGGCACGTACTAGTATCTTGGACGGGTCAATGGATTTGGATGTGTCGGTTGGCACTGTGAATGGTTCTCCTTGGTGTTAGTCACTAACCAGTTGCGACAGTAGAGGTGAGAACCAATCACTGAACTAACCTCTACTGTACGCCCCTGGCTCGTATGGCATCAACTAGACTCAGACTGGAACACTACAGCTAGACCTATGGTACCACCCATTGACACCATATGTCAAGTGACCACTAGGTATAGGGTATATGGGTCCTTATATATACATGTATCGTACAGCTAGGCAAGTTTGGCACCGAATTTGACGTCGATTTGGGACTTTACCTTGGCCAGCGCGGCAGTGAGTGGGATGTACTCGCCGTTGCTGGGGTCGCGCCACATGCCGCCGAGACCGGCTTTCCATCCCGCTTGGTACATGACGACGCGCCAGTCGATGAGCCGGTTCATGGACAGGTAGGTGGTGAGGTCGTGGATGGTGGTCATCAACGGTAACGATGGGCCTTTGAAGCTGGGGATGAGGCCGGTGGTCATGAGGCGGGTCGCGGCGTGGTCGCTAATGCCAAGGGTGATGGCCACGGCGTCAGCGTCGAGGAATACCGCATTGAATACGTCACTGAGACCACCGTGCGTGGGCATGTCATACCAGTCGATGGGGAGGTCATGCTTAGTTGCCAGTCTATGTCTAAACTGCACTGCTTGGCTATACCTGCACATCTGGGCAAAGTACTTGCGCCAGCCCGGGGGCAGGGGTTCCACTGGAGGTAGAGGCCGTACTGCCGCAGCCAACACTGGCGCACTTGCCATTATCTCATCACGTGTCAAGCCTATGTCGTCACGTATGGTGGAGGGGATGCGGTAACGCTTGGCTAGAGTCTTGGCACGGGCGGTGGCCGCAGACTTGGTACGGGCATTGTTGTCGGGGGCAACGGCTTCGGCGGCGATGAGTTGTTCGCGGAGTGGTGCGGTGCGGCGGTCACGTGATTTCCTGTCACTGTCGGTCTTGGCGTCGATGGGTCCAACAGTGGGGTTAGGGTTGGCTGGGGATGGGTATGGGACCCGCTCCTTTAGCTTACGCCTTGCCACTGCTGGCCTCCGGGGTGAACGTGATGTGGATCGTGGACCGGGTGGCTTTGGCGAGGGCGACGAGGGTGGTCATGGTGGGGAGATCGCCACGGTCGCGCATGTGACGTATAGTTTGCACGTTTACCCCACTGCGCCTAGATAGTGTCGTTATTGATTGACTCGGCACTGTGGCTAGACACGTATTGGCGATGGTCATAATGTCGTCGCGCATCGAGGTAGTGGCGGCGGACGAGGTTGCGGTGGATATAGAGTACGGGGAGTGGTTTCTTAACGGGGGTGCCGGTGCTGTTGTCGAAGCGGGACCCCCCGGCCCAGTAGGCGGCAAGTGAGTCAAGGGTGGGTGTACGGGCATGGGCGATGGCTCCAGTGGGAATAGGGGTAACTGGCGCGGGTCCTGGGATAGCCTCTGGTGCAACTTGGTATCGGCCTGGGTGTTTTTCATTTGCGGTGAAGATCTCCTTATATAGGGCATTTATTGTCCGGCGGTTGCCAGCGAACTCGACTGCCATTGTACGATGCGCGAGAATGGCCTCGCGTGCGGTCAAGCTGTAGAGGTCCTTCCACCTGCCTGCAATACCGTGGGCCATGGCTAGGTCAATGGGGGTGCCGGTGGCGTATGTGATGAATAGCTGTGGCACATATCGCCCCTTTGGCAAGTGGAACCCCCGGTTGGTGACTAACTTGTCAATGTAGGTCCACGCCCACTGGGTGTAGCAGTTCAATGCACGTAATAGTTGGCGTATGCGTGCAATGTCCACAAGTGACAGTGTATATGCGTGGCGCGGGTGTATCCCCAGGCCGAGGGCCAGCATGAACATGGCATTGCACTGGACGTTGTGGTAATTGTTGGTGCGGTCAATCGCGGCCAGCGCATATTCCAACTTTGCCCTAGACGCAGGGGAGACTTGCAATATGGGTGTCTCGTCGGTGGCAAATTCCCATAAATCGGCGAATTGCGACTTAGTCACTAACCCCCGGCTACGCAACCATGGAGAAAAGTTGGCCACCGCTTGCCGCAGGACGCGCTGATCTCGTATAGGTAACCTCCCGCACCCGGCCACAAGGTTTTCGCACGTGTACCCCCCTCCAAGCTCCAATACGAGCCTACTGGGGTCTAGTACCCTGGTACCTAGGGACAACTTCTCGAGGTGGGTCGGGTTTGGCATGTGGTTTCTTCGTAAAAATACAGTATATATATATTACTTTCTTAATATGGTGTATATATCCGGGAATATATGGGTAAATGTATGAAAATACACGACTTAATCACCATTTCTCGTATATTTGCCTCACATTTGCCCCAGGACGGGCGCTAGTTGAGCACCCCGTACCCCCCTACCACCCCTATTTCTCGCTATTTTCGCCATTTGTACGCCTTTTTACCGAAGTTAGTCACTAACTGGGGCCATTTCCAGGCAGTTAGTCACTAACCGGAACCGTTTTCTTTAAGTATAGCATATATTTTTATGGGGTAAATGGTTGAAAATTGGTCTCGTTACTCGTATCGCATGGGACCCATCCGCCTGCCCCCTGGCCTCGCGCGGGGGGTGCGTGTCTTCGTCTTGCCTCGCGTGTCTCGCGTGTCCCGTCCCCTATAGGGGTACACTACGTACCACGCGTACCACGTGTCTATCGCTACGTACCACGTACCACGTACCACGCGTGTCTTACCTATACCATGCAAGGCTGGCTGGCTGGCGTTTGTATCCTTTATATAGCACGGAAAAATAACGAGACGCCGCGTTCAAAGTAGCCCCAGGTGGCAAGTGTTAGTCACTAACTCCGCTATGTCGTTGATAACAAAGGACTTAGGCGCAATGTAAGCGATGACATTCTGGCGTTTTAGCCAAGCTGGAAAACGTATGTTGTTGAAAACAAAGGGAAAAGTGCCATTCTTAACGATCCTTCATGCTAAATCGATTTAGATTTACCCAGGATCAGGCGAAGAAAAGGCGAACACGCCTGTCCGCTGACGTAAAACGATTTACCGAGTTAGTCACTAACAACTATATCTCCTTTGTTTTCAACAAAACAGCCTTAATCTGGGGACAATAAATCGTTTTACCTAGATCCAGTTAGTCACTAACTCACTAACTCCTTTGTTTTCAACGACTTACGAGGAATCCAGGCGGAAACAAGAGGTCATTTGTTGAAAATAAAGGACTTAGCAGAGGGCGTCTGTAAATCTTACCTTGCAACAAATGCTCAAATCAGGTAAATATTGCATGTTTTACCATGTATTTGTGCCATCCTGGCATGGTTACTTTGTGCCATAAAGTACTCAACTATATGAAAACAAAGGTTTGGTCTCGGTAAATTTGAGTTTGGCCACGCCCTTGCACTAGTAGCAGTGTCCGCAAGTATCCGAGAGCGAAACAAAGGCTCCTGAGCGAGAAAAGCGGAGATTATCTCAGTTATTTGACATATTCGACAGTGCGAGCGTGAATCCATCTGGCTGGTAGTCATTCCAAGATCCGGGGGAGTAAGACGGACGGTAGTCATCCCGTTGTCGGTCTAGTTAGGTCACGTAGGCCACCTTGAAGGGCGCACTGTTTAGGACGTGGTACGGAAAACGTTTCCAGAACTGTCGAGATGATAGTTCCAAGACGCGAGACCACGAAAAGGTTAACAGACATAAGCTAGTTTACGATACACACTGTCTCGAAAGCAAGCCCGTCGGCAAGGTGCAATCCCTTGATCGGGTCTCTAGCGGTAGCTTTGGACTAAAGTAGATCTCCAGTCCATCGCCTGCAATGACGGTGAGCGTGTGTTGCCCCTAACAAGTCCAGCGTGAGTATTGACTCCTGGTAGGCGCGTAGATGCTTAAGCGAAAAGTCTCAGGTAAAACACAAACGCGGTCTAGGGTATGCGCAGAGCATAGCCCATGATTCGCAACATAGATACGACCGTCGGAAGGTTAGTCACTAACGGCAAGGACACGAGAACTGTCTAGCCCGTCGAAGCGAGGCATCCCGTCTCGCAAGTGATTGAATCTGTCCGACGGTACGGCTATGACAAGGCACAACAGCACGGCAGATAGACCCATACGGAAGTTTCGCGAGGGTAGCCCATGGTGTGCCTTGTCATAGCCGTCCTGGTATACAGGGAATGAGCTATATGGAGAACTAATCACATGGCTTTCAAGAACACGACCGTCAAGACCAATGGTATCGCGACAGTACCGACTGCTGCGCCCATGGACTTGCAGGCGATCATCAACGCTGCGGTGGCCGATGCCGTTGCCAAGGTAATGGCACCCAAAGCGACCACTGTCGATCCGATGGTGGTATCCGAGATCGCCCGTCTCAAGGCCGAGAATGCCAAACTCGCCGCTGCCAAGGCTGCCAAGGCTGCCCCACGCAAAATCACCATCAAAGTCTCCGTCAAGGGTGCCGTGTCCGTCTATGGGCTGGGCCGTTTCCCGGTAACGCTGTACAAAGAGCAGTTCGAAGCCCTGCTTGCGGCGTCGCCCGAGATCCGCGCCTTCATGAAGGCCAACGAGAGCCTTCTGTCCGTCAAGGGCGACGACTAGGCATTAGCTAGTAGCGGTTCTGGGCCGTACCGACAAACGGCCCCACGAATAGGCCAGCCACGCGAGAGTTGTCTCTTGTGGGTGGCCTATTCGCGTCTCGGATGTCTAGTCCGTCGCGACAGGAGAATTACCCGCATGATCCAATACCTGACCGTTGCCGTCCGTGTCTCTGGCCATACCTGGGGCACTACCCAATGGGCGCCGCTGGACTGCCAGTGGTCGCGCCTTGATAGTGCCGTCCAGTACGCCATTGACTGCATGTCCGCACTGCACGCCATCGCCTACCGTGTCTACGATAAGCACGGCGTGGTCTACGCGGAGGGCAAGTAAGCTAGGACCGTCAAACAGCGCGATATCCGCGACAGGGTAACGCGCTGCTTGGTTTGCCAAGCTAGACTAGGCTAACCCATAACGCAAGGAGAATCAATCACATGGACCGTTTCATCGTTCAGTTCAAGTCCGCCAATGTACCCTACTGGTGCGGGAATGGACCGTTGCATCACAGCCTAGCCAAGGCACAGCGTGAGGCGCGGCGTCTCGACGGGCTAGGCGTATCGTGGCGAGTCGTGAACACTCAGTCACGGCAGGTATTGCTTTCCCAGGTGCATTAACCCTGGGCAGCTATGGGCAGGGCGCATGTCGCACTGGCCCATTAGCTGGTTAGTTACTAACCATGCGGAAGGAGAATCAATCACATGACAATTAACTCGCGAGTCGATAAGCTCCAGGCGATCAAGGGCATACGGCAATACTGCCTGGACACATTCGGCGAGTCGCCGTCGGCCATCGCTGCCAAGACCTGCCTCGATGAGGTCAATGCCAAGCTGGACAAGCGGGACGGTCTGTTCCGCGATCTGTCCAAGTCCATCGCCGCCTATGCCGAGTTCTACGGCACGGCAGATGCGGCGCGGATGATTGCCAGCGTGTCCCGCAGCAATGGCATTGCCGTCGCGTCCGTCATCGACCCTCCTCGCGCCAAGTAGCGAGGCAGCTATGGGTAGGGCAATGCGACTGTCGTAATGCCCTAGCCTAGTAGCTGGTTAACCCCAGTGATATCAACAACTTAGGGAGAATCAATCACATGAAAAATTTCAATCAGTTCATCCGCTGCTTGGCCTTCACCACGGTCATGACCTATGCCTTCTACACGGCAGATAGCATGTTCGACAAGTACATGGCTGTCGAGATGGCGTCGGTCGATGCGGAAGCGGAGATGTCGCGGGGTACCACGATCGGTGGGTGCGCCACTGATACTGAGTGTCACCTCGCCGAGGTTGCCGCAGTCATGGCGGTGGCTAAGGAGCGTGGCTTGGGTAGCTATGGCGGCGGCAACACTCAGTTCGCCAAGCGATAGACTGCTAGGGAGGTACGGCAGGGACATCTCTGCTGTGCCGCTTAGTTGGCTAGCGTCAACGAGATAGGAGAACAGACATGACAAAGTTCATCGTGAGCCTGCAACCTGCGGCCACGCCGTTCTGGATAGAGAGACAGTTGCGCCTCTGCCGTGACTTGGGTGTCCGCATCCACTTCCACGGCAATCCCCGTATCATGTGGGTCTGGGCTGACCAGGATGGGCAGCGGGCTATGGAACTAAGCAACGAGGTCGATGACTTCACCGTATCCCCGGACCAGTGCAAGGGCAACGAGGATGAGGGTGACATGCGGCAGGTCATCGCACAGCTATGACAGTGGGTTGCGTGCTGCTCATCATCATGGCATTCTTTTTCGGCGTGGCAGCAGGCACGCCTAACCGCTAACCTATAGACAACAAAGGAGAACCAATCACAATGGGAGCAAAGCATTTCATCGCACTGGCGGACGCCTTCCGCTACAGCAGGCCATACGTGCCGGACACCCAGGACCTGGACTACAAGGTGCGGGTGTCCATGTATCGCCAGTGGCTGCACGACATCGACACCGTAGCCACCCAGTTGGGCAAGCTCGCCCCACACACGTTCAATCCCATCCTGTGGGTAGACTACATCCACGGGTACGCTGGCAAGCGCGGCGGCAAGCTGGTCCCTGGCAAGGAGGTGACGACAGGCGGCTAGATCTACTGTCAACTAAGAGTATGGGTTAGTGACTAACAACCACTAGTCCATACCCTTGATTGAAAGGAGAACAGCAATGTACATAACACGAAGCAATTCAGGGAGCGGCATGTTCCTCGCCCTGTTCACCCACAACGAGAGCATGTTCGAGGAGGAGATGAATCCCCCCACCCCTGGCCCACCATACCCATACCACATGGCCAAGGATCGTACCGAGAATGCCCTGGCCGGGGGCTGTAGCTGCGCTGGCGAGGCGTACTACTACGCCAAGTACTGCCCACTGCACAAGGCTGGGTATGTGGTACCTAAGGTGGATCGGCACAAGCTCTACGCCTACGTTGGCCGGGTCAAGCTGGAGCAACTCGGCCATTTCGCAATGGGCACCATCCGCATCGGCAACCAGTGGCTGACCGTGAGTGGCACATACGGCAGCGACGGCCTCACCATGGACTACGAGAAGGTACTACCCCAGTATCGCCATCATCTCGTTGAGGTACCCACTGCCATCGCCGACATCTTCTGGGCAGGCGAGGGTGGGTGGAACAGCGCCGGGAGTGAAGGCCCAGCCATGCACAAGTATGGTCATGGCCTGCTGTGGGACAAGATCCAGAAGAACGCGGTGGTCAAGCGGTAACGCGGTAAGTTATGCTAAACAAAGGAGTTAAGCTACGCATGAAGCTACGGTACACAATCAAACGCAAGGGCGTGGTCATCCAGTCCTACGTGACAAGCGAACAGGACTTTCATGAGTACTACCTCCCCTCACTGGGGCAGGACGACGAGATCCTGGTCACCGTATACTTTGACGATGTCGAGATAGGCAAGCTGTTCTTGAAACGGTAGCCCACCAATCAACCAACCAATCAACCCAAGGAGAATCAATCATGCAGTCATGGAAAGTAGAAGTGATCGCCGATTCGAGCGGCAAGTGGTGCGGGAATGGCATGAGGTATAGCAGTGAAGCTGCGGCCAAGGACGCCGGGTCCTCACTGGCATGGCGCTGGACGGCGGTGCGTGAGTGGCGGGTGGTCGAGAGCGACGACGCGCCGAACGACAGCAAGTAGGACAAGGAGATACGCAATGGAGAAGTGTCCAATGGAGAAGTGTCCAATGTGCAACGGGGAGGTCATGACACTAGACCCGTACTGCACCCTATGCGACGGCGAGCACGTAGTCACCCAGTCACAAGCTGAGGAGTGGCGTCGGCAGAATCCGACAGAGACAGAGCAGATAGACGGTAAGTAGTAGACAGTAACAATCAAGGAGAACCAATCAATGACCAAGTTCAAGACCAACCAACGGGCGTGCCGGGTATGCCGTAGAGGCAGGGCATTGCAAGGCGTGCGGTGCAACGGGTGCCAAGCCAAGCTCAACGCCGCGATCACGGCAGCCATCCAGGAGGTACGTCGCAATGGCTAAGCTAGACAAGTGGGCTAGGGCAATCGCCGCCTCTGCCCTGACAGAAGAACAGATGGACATCATCGACCGTCTCAACCGCGAGGAACAGATGGTCGATGCGGCCAAGTCCATGGCCAAGCAGGTGGCGGGGGAGTGCAAGGTACCCGGCTGCACGATTGACCACGCCAAGTTGCCCGTCTACTGGGTGACAGTGGAGGGCATTGGCCGGGTGCATCAGGGCCGGGACTACAACAAAGCCCGGTCGATATACCAGGAGTACTGCATCAACTCGCGGCAGGCCACTGGCAACCTCGCGGGGCTGGACGTGACGCTCGTAGGCAATGGCATCGAGATCCTCACGTACTATGCGCCTCGCCCGTACAACATGGGCTAACCATGAGAAAGAAACGACGATGGTACGAGACGCCCGACCGTGACTGGTACATAACCTATACCCACGGCGGGTGGGTGGTGGAGTTCTGGTGGGACCACCACTACCACGGGTAAACTGAGCAGCAACCAAGCGGATGGTTAGTAACCAACTACACATCCGTATTGGTGGAGGTTCAGACAATAAGCTATGGCAAAATTAACTCAGTCTGACTTGGTCCATCGGTGGTGTAACCGTGCGGTAACCACTGAAACAGGAGACAAACACGCATCCAACCTAGCCACTTCTCGCGATGGCAAGGTACTACTATACGACGGCAGTGTGGTGGGCGTGCATCTAACTATAGGTGGGGTACTAATCACACTCCACGCTGACGGCATTGATACCCCACGCGGGTCCCGCTCATCCCCGTACTGGATTGTCAATGAGATCCATCGCGGGATGCCCAGCGACAGTCACCATGCAGTAAGCATATCCAAGCACATCATGGGCTACACCATGCAATGGATAAGCCATGACGATGACACCGCCACGTTACGTAACCTAGCCTCCCGCTTCAAGGCCAACTGGGGCTACTGTGAGCGGGATGACAAGGCGCTGGCACGCATGAAGGCCAAGCGGCACAGGGCCATGGTCACTCACCAAGCCGAGATAGAGGAGCGTGCCGAGACCCTGGCACGGCTGGATACCCTGGCCAATGGCACGGTAGTGGAGCTGTCTGCCTGTCGCACCGCCTTGCTCGCCAGCAGGTGGACCGACAGTGAGATGGAGGTGGCGCAGGTCTACAGCGACAAGTGGGCGGCGGTGGATGACGCGAGAGTCGCCAAACATGGGGCCTTCGGTCGCGTCACTTGGGAAGAACAGCAACGGCGGCGGCGGCAACGTGACGAGGCGAGGCAGGCACGCGAGGAGAGGGAGAAGGAACACTGGACGGAGGATCGTATACGTGAACTCATCCAGCAGTGGAAGGCCGGGTCCAACAGCGCCCTGTCATATAGCAGTGCCGTCCCCCAGTGGGTACTCACTCAGGCCAGTGCCACTACCTATCTACGAGTGGTGGGTAACGAGGTCGAGACGTCACGCGGCGCACGCATAGGTATCCGGGCTGCGGCACGGCTGCTCGCCATGTGCGACCGCATCTGGGCAGGCGGGGTGGAGTTGGTGTACGATTGGCAGAACCCCGGCCCACAGATAGGGCCGTACCAACTGCAACGCATCGACATGGACAGCGTGGTCATAGGATGTCATACTCTGTTACGCACCACGATTGAGGAGTTCCGGCCAGTGTTCATTGAGCACGCACTACGGCTACGCAAGATGGACGCCAGGGAGAACGACGTACTGGCTGAGGAACTGCGACCCATACTGGAACAGGAAGGAGTTAGTAACTAACATGGCCGCTGAGCACCCGGTATTCACGGTGGCCATGTGGAAGTCCGAGGTAGCCAACGACGATACCCGTCAGGGCTACACCACATGGGTCGAGTTGCTGAAAGAGTGGGCTGCCGCACATGAGGCGGCTCTCTCCGACATGTACATAACCAAACCCTAGCTATCTAGGTATACCAAGGAGAACAGTATCGTATGGAAAAAACAACGCGCCGCACCGCCTCGGCCACTCAGGCTGACCCCAAGGCCAACGCCCCCGTGTCACAGGACGCCCAGGTTATTGCCCCGGATGGCACGCTCACGGTGGTGGTGCCCATCAATGGCACGGACTTCAAGCTGGCCGAACTCTACGCACATACCCAATGCCAGATCGTGCAGATGATTCCCATGCCGGATGGCAGGACGATGTGGTTCGACGAGGAGGGAAAGCTGAATGGCAAGCCCACTAACCCGGCGGCTACGGCACTGGTAATCAAGTGGCTGGGCCTGGGTGATCACATCGTCGGCCACGCCTTGGTCTGCCCCAAGCGGATGGTGCGCTAAGATATTGAAACCAAAGGAGATGTATGGTACAATGATCATCATGAAGAACACTACACCGGGCGTACTGCCCAACTTTTTGGCCGAGCTTGAACTGGTACTAGGAGATAGTCATAACCTGCCGCTCGACCAGGACTGCACGGGGGGCATCACCCCACTGGGGGAGGATGAGAAACTCATAGGCACCGTACCAGAAGGGACGACGCGGGTATTGTATCTCGTCTCGCGGTACTACGACCTGCTCCACGCTCAACAGAAGACTGTCTATGAATTTGCGGCAGATGGTAGTAAGGCAGAGGCCGCTGCCCAGACGCTGGGTACTCTCACTAAGGAACGTGCCGACACCTACCGCGGTATGTTCTGGTCCAGTGTCCACGACTACTACCCGCCAGCTATAGATTGTAGGGGGCTGTCACTGCGGCAGGGCTGGGGGTTAGTCGAGACGCCTGATGAGGACAACGTTGGCGCACTCCTCCTCAACCTATTGAAAGGAAGGAGGTGAGGCTATAGAGATAACGTCGGTCTGAAGACTAGGTGGTACGGGATTGCAACCCCTGTGCCACCTCAACCATTAACTAGAAACGCAAGGGAGTATATTGTATGGCATTGAAACTGAACAACATTCGCAAACCAATCACAGTTAGTAACCAACCAACGATCGACCGACCGGCGGAGCACGGTGGTCACTGCAACCCCAACCAGTCATGGAATGAGAACATGCTGGACAACCTACTGGCTAACATGCACCCGTCTATACCGGCCATTACCTCGATACGGTACGTGGCATTCGGCGCAGATGCCAGGGATGAGGAACGTGAGAAACTCCTCACCCTCATGGACCGGCCACGGTTACAACTCACGGGTCAACAACTCGCGGTACTCATGGAGTTAGTGACTAACAACCGCCACATCATGGTACGGGCAAGGGCAGGGACAGGTAAGACGACCATGATCAACGAGTGCATCGCATGGTTGTGTCTCATGGCACAGGCACAGGGTCGGCAGGGGCCAAGCTATAGTGCCCTGTCGTACCATCAACTCGGCATCGAATTCATGCGGGACAACGGCATCGAGGGCCGGGACATTGGACGCCTCATCGAACTGGGCAAGTCCAACGCTGGCGGCATATGGGCGATGCTCGACGCCATTGGTATCAAGGCCGAGACCTTTGACGATCAACTCACCAAGCAACGGATGCGTAAGATGCGCGTGAACCTGCGCCGCCTCCTTGGCTACTGCAAGAACGAGTGGCGCACCCCCACCGAGGCCAACGTCATGGCCCTGTGTGATAGGTACGATGTCACGCTGGAGAATGGCTCACTCACCGCCACCTGCATCGCACTCGGCCAACTGCTGGAGATGTCCCTCGATCTACGCAAGTGGGGCATAGGGTTTGACGATCAACTCTGGTGGCAAGCGGAGACCCACGTCGATCTCGACAGCGCCCCCTCACTCGTATTCGTGGATGAATACCAAGATACCAATCAGCCACAAGCTGAGATGGTACGCAAGCTCATCCGTGCGGGGTCGCGTATCGTCGTCGTCGGCGATGAGCGGCAGGCGATATTTGGTTTCCGTGGCGCAGACACCAAGGCCATGGACAATGGCGAACTCCTCCTGGGTAGCACGCCTACCAGGGCAGACGACTCAGCCAACTACGTGCGTGGTGTCACAGTACTGCCACTCACCCAGACACGTAGGTGTAGTGAGATGGTGGTGCGGTTGACACAGGCGATTGTCCCCGACTTCGAATGCCTACCCGGTACCACCAAGGGTACGCTTGGCACAGTGCAGGACGCTGGGCTGGAGCAGTGGCTGAAGCCGGGAGATGTGGTACTGTGCAGGAACAATGCGGATCTCGTAGCCCTGGCATACAGGCTGTTGTCCAAGTCCATCCCCTGCATGATCAAGGGGCGGGACATAGGGGACAAGCTGTGCGACTTGGTTGACGAGGTGAACGACCTCTCGCCCCGCTTTGGTGAGGGGTTGCGCGACTGGTACCTAGCCAAACGTAAACCCCTGCTCATGGAGGGCGACGATGCGGAACGTCGGCTGGCCACCCTCCAGGATCAGTATGACTGTTTGAACATACTCGCAATGGAAGGGATGGATGCGGGTAAGATCAAGAATACAATACGCTTTGTGTTCGGGGATGGCGCACGCAACGGCAAGGTGACACTAAGTACTGGCCACAAGTTCAAAGGGCTGGAGGTAGAGACCCCCGACAACAGGCTGGTACTGCTGCGCCCGGATCGTCTCGGCATGGCAGGTCGTAATGATGAGGACACCATGCAGGAGTCTAACGTACTCAACGTCATGCTCACCCGTGCCAAGGGTGGGCTATACTTTGTACCGTACATCACGAAGAAAGGACGTGAGGTGCAGGTGCCGCAGGTGCTGGAGGGTAAGTGGTTGGAGTTAATACAGGAAACCATAGAGTTGGCCGAGCAAGGGAAGGAGGTGGTAGAGTAACAGGATGCGATGCGAAAAGAAATACAGACTGCTGGACGCCAATGCGGAACTCGACCGCTGCGAGAACCAAGCCACCCACCACTGCGACAACTGTGATCAACATGTATGTGAGATGTGTGTTGATCTCTGCGCCACCGATGGCGAACCGTGCGAGGCCCAGTTGATCGAGGAGTTGGCGTAGTGGCGGCGAGTTAGTCACCAACTCCCTCGCGCGCGCCCGTATATAAAATGGGAAGGGAACTTTTATTTCACTTTCACAGTTGACATGCGGCGTCAATCGTAGTACCATCATGTTGTGGCGCATCAATTTGAAACCCTCGCCGCTGAGGTGGGCATCTCAACACGTCACCTCTACCGCATATTGAACGAGGGTAGTCGGCCTAGTGTCACAGTATTAGGCAAGCTATCCGCAGCTATGGGTCTATCCATGGATGAACTACTCGCTGTCATAGACAAGGCAGCAACGACTCAGTTAAGGAAACGCGCCGGTCGCAGCAAGAGGCGGCGGCGTCAACGGTGACGAGTGGCCCCCGTGCCACAGTTAGTCACTAACCAACTAGACAACCAATCAAAGGAGATTGTATATCGTATGGCAACCGAACAGACCGCGACCGCGACCAAGACCAAGGGCACCCGGGTGGATGTAACAGCTACCCCCGTGGTACTACAGGCGACACAGCAACTCGCCGTCAAGGACCTCGTACTCCTCGACAACCCTGGCCGCATGGATGGCGACAACAAGTTAGAGATGTTGCGCCACTCCATCGAACAGGCGGGGCAGGTACTCCAACCCCTGTCGATCCGCCCCACCACCGAGGAGGATGGCGAACACTTCGCTGATGGCCGGTACGCTATCGTCGATGGCCGACGCCGCTTCCGCTGCGCTAAGTCCTTGGGATTCAAGACGGTACCCGTCGTACTGTGGAACCCCGGCAAGGGCAAGGACCGCATCACCACCGTGCAAGGCGCAATCCTTGCCAACCTCGCCAACCGCAGCCTCACTGTACCGGAGATGCTCAATGCCTTCCTCGCCCTGGCCGACGACCTCGACTGGGATGTGAAGGTACCCAAGGCCGGGGACAAGGGGATCGGCGCGTGCGGCAAAGATGTCGAGAAGCTGGCCCGTTATACGGAGACGTCGAAGGCGACCATCTACCGTACCCTACGCATGGGCTTACTGCCCCAGGATATATTGAAAAAAGTCCACAACAAAGTCGTCGGTGCCGACGCTGCCCGTGACATGGGTGGACTGTTGGCTAACGGCGGTCTCAGCGAGGAGCAGGCCAAGCTGGTCTTCGAGGAAGCGCTGGACATGAACGCCAAGAAGGCGAAGATCGACAACAAGCGCGACCCCAATGCGCCCGATACCAGGACCCCGGACCAGATACGTCTCGACAACATGGAGCGTAAACGCAAGCTCGCCAAGAAGCGTGCCGCCAAGGCTAGCGAGAACGGCGGCGGCGAGGGTGTCGAGGTCGAGGGCGAGGAGGATGTGATCCCCGTATCCAAGGGCGATCTCAAGAAGGCCGCTGCCAAGCTGGAGAAGGAGGGCAAGTTGACTCCTGCCCAAGCCAAGGCTATCGGCGAGGCGGCAGCGAAGGGGGCGGGTGTCAGTGCCGATGCCAAGCAGATGGCCCTTGTAATCAAGCACCTCGACGACGTATGTGAGGAGTTGATCAACGATGAGAACCCGCACATCGCCAAGCTGGGGGCAGCGATCACCAAGTTCATGGAAGGGAAGTTGTTGGGTCCCGAACTGGTGAAGCAATTCGAGAAGCACTGCCTGCCTGCCACCGAGGAGTAGGCGGCGCAGTCAACGTCTCTCCCCACCCTGGCCTAGACAGCGGGGTGGGGGTGGCACCGGGGTATGGCATAGGACGTGCCGTGCCCCGGTTGTTAGTTACTAACTCAGGAGGAACCAATCACATGGCATTACGTTTCCGTCCGCACGAATCCCTCTCTCACATCACCAAGGTATTGAGACAGTACCTGCACCTCCCTGACCCGCAAGTACTGTACGTGGTACTGGGCACAGTCGCTGGCAACCACCTCCCCGGGCCACCAGTATGGACAATGTTAATCGGTGGCCCCAGTGCTGGTGGATCTACACTAGTCACGTCACTACTCGGCTACGTTAGCCACGACGACGAGATCCTCGTAGACCCGGTACGCAACACCTATGCCCTGGATAATGTCAAGGGCGCGGCGGCATTCCTATCTGCCTCACCCAAGCGGGAGCGTGCAAGGGATGCAACAGGTGGCATACTGCGACAGATTAGTGCTGATGGTGGCACCGGCGTACTGGTCATGTCTGACTTCACCAACATCCTCAACCTGCGAAACGAGCAGCAAGCCGAGGTCATCGCCTGTCTCCGCATGATCTACGACGGCAAGTTTGTACGTGCAGTCGGCACCGACGGGGCCAAGGTACTCAAGTGGCATGGGAAGGTTGGCTGTATCACCAAGAGCACTGGGGCTATTGAATCCCATCATGCGGTCATTGGCGAGATGGGCCAGCGGTTCATCATGTGGCGGTACACCACGACACTGGGTCATAGTGAGTGTCTCAAAATGTTAGCCGTCAAGTCCAAGCGGGACATGGACATGGACATTGCCAAGGCAGTGGGCACCCACCTCAACCACACCCTGGATGTCATAGCCAAGGGCGACACGCCGCTAGAGCTAGAGGTCTACGAGTCGCAGTGGATTACCCATGCCGCGCAACTCATATGCAGGGCAAGGAGCGTGGTGAAACGTGACAAGTACAAGTCGGACATCATCGAGTTCATCCCGCCACCCGAGGGACCGACGCGATTGGCCGGTGAACTGAAGTCCCTATTCCTGGGGATGCAGGCCGCTGGCGTAGAGGACAGTGACGCCCACAAGGTACTGACCTCTATGCTATGGGGGTCTATGCAATCCATACGGGGCAACATCCTGCAATGCACCATCGCTGCCATGCGTGCCAAGGGCGCACCGTTTCACAAGAACAGGTTCACTAACGAGGACATCGACGCCGGGGTCATGGCACGCGCCGAGGTGGATGGCTACCGCATGACCAGCCCACCGACGATACGTAGGAATATGGAAGACATCGAGCACCTGGGCATGATCAAGCGCGTCAATGGCGTGCGTAGTAAGCGCATCGAATGGGTACTGGCCGACGACATCGCTGGCCTATGTAGAGAGTTGAGAATACTATGAGCAAGGAGAACGAACCAATCATGGCAAGAGACAAGCAAGGCAATGCACTGACATTAGGTGAACAGGTCGAGTCACTAGAGAGGGGTTACGCTGACCTGCTGCACGAGAACAAGGAGCTTAGTGAACAGCAGGACATTACCCGGCAGGCATATCAAAACCTGCTGGAAGAGAAGGACGCCACCATCAGTGGACTGGACGACATTGTCCAGGAGAAGCTCAAGGAGATCCAGTCCTGCAACGAGATCATCAAGACCAGGGAGGCGACTATTGCGTCGATGGGCACGGCACTGGCCCAGGCCAAGGAATGCAACGACCGGCTCGACCACCGGCTGGAACGGCAGAACCGTAGGTCAACCGCCAGTGTGCAGGTTGGTGGTGGCGACCCCGGCTTGTCCCACCCATACGAGGCACATGACCTGGGCCGCATTGACGATATGGCTAAGGCCCCTATACCGCCCACGTTTGGCGATGTGCAATTGGCCAAATCCATCTACTACAACCCGTACCACATGGCGATACGGCAACTGCTCACATTCGAGGGCAAGCGCATCCTCGACGTGCTGCTCAAGCTCGATGGGGTTAGTGACTAACCATGCCACTCATTGCACCAGCCCGTCTCGACCTGCCACAATTCCCCCAGTGGCGGGACCAGCAACCCAATGCTATAGTGGAACTCATCGAAGCACTCACCCCTGTGGAGGATGGGGGTGGGGGCTACGACTACGCGGTACTACCCGACCAAGCTGGCTTTGGTAAGAGCGGCGTATACCTAGGGCTATCCCAGCTTATGCGCCGCTCCGGTAGCATCCGCCGTACCATCATCACCACCTCGTCACGTGGCCTACAGGATCAGGTGGGCAGGGATGCAACATTCAGTGAGGACCTCAAGGGCAGGGCGAACTACCCATGCCAGTACAAGGGGTCGCGCAAACCCTACCTCACCTGCAAAGATGGCCCAGACCACGGCTGTACCCTGGAGAGTACCTGCACCTATGCGGCACGCAAACGGGTGTGTAGTCTCCATCACACGGTAGTCACCAACTACGCCTGTCGCCTGACGATGTCCCTCTACCCCAACGCTGTAGGTGTAGGCGAGTTTGACCTCAGTGTATTGGACGAGGGCCACTTGGTACCAGATGAAATAACCAGGGCGATGGCCGTCGAACTGGATGCCAAGGAACAGGTGAGGATACTCAATGACATTGACCAGCCCACACCCAAGGCATTGACCACGTGGCGTGACATCGCTGGCCGGTGGCTACAGTGGTACGCCAGTGAGTACGTGCAACTGGATGGCGAGTCACTCATGGACAGTGCCGACGCCGAGACCAGGGATCTGCGGGATAAGGTAGCACGCATAGCCAAGTGCAGTGGTACCGAGAACTGGCTGACGTATCACAGGGAGGGGGATGACAAGCTATACATGGACGTCATCTGGCCAGGGTTATATGCCAAGTCGGCACTGTACCCAACAGGGAAGGTACTGTTAACTAGTGCAACTATCACCGGCAAGTCCCTGTCGCAACTAGGTATAGCTGGAGATAAGGTCTACTGGCGGCGCACTGGTGGGCAGTTTGACCCGCGCCGCTGGCCAGCAGTGTGGCTCAAGACGTGCCAAGTGAAACAGTCTATGCCCAGCCATGCCAAGGCCAAGCTCATCAACACCATTGATCAAATCATCCGCACCAGGGCTGTCGTTGGTGGCCGCAATGGTATCATCATCACGCCATCCTATGAGTTGGCCAAGTGGATCAAGCAGGAGTCTCAACATGCCCAGCGCATTGTCGTCCCTACAACCGCTACAACCCGAGTGGAAGTGGATCGGTTCAAACTTCCCGCCAACCATAACCGTGGGATCGTTCTGTGTAGTCCCGCTATCGGCACAGGTTACGACTTCCCAGGGCCATCTAGTAGGTGGGTTATTGTTCCTAAGGTGCCGTACACGTATCACGGAGATCCACTGACGAAGGCGAGACAGGAACGTGATGGCCGGTACAGTGATGGGCTGGTGGCGCAGGAGTTGGCCCAGATGGTGAGCCGGTGTATGCGTGGGCCAGAGGACTGGTGCGAGGTGTTCGTATTGGATGACCTCATCTGGCCGTTCCTTCGCCGTAACCAGGACCTCATGGTAGACTGGTTCCCCCTATATGACAGGGGTAGTATCCGTGGGGTGGACTGGTTGCCCAAGCTAATGGAGGTGCCGAGTGTCTAGCTACATCGCCTACTGGCGCGCAATATCCAAGGAGGCAGTCCGCATGGGGTACAAGGAACCCATGGTGGTAGGCAAGTCGTCACCATTCAGTCACCGGGAGGATGCCGAACGCTGGCTCGATGCCAAGTGCAACGAGTACCACACCAACCCCGACTACGTGGCCGAGGGCGTGTCGTGCATTGGGCAGATCGTAGCCAGCACCATCCCACCCATTGTTATACGGCATTGTCACGTGCAAGTCCTGGTGGACACCCGCTGCCCCAAGTGCCACACGTTAGTCACTAACCGGCGGGAAACGTAACGTAAAATTTCCCTTGACACGACATCCCATTCTTGGTATCATAGTAGAGGTGGCAATCACTTGCAACTCTATGACAACGCAGGGGTTAGCCCTCTGTGTGTGGCAATTGACAATCAACTAACACTACTCAAGGAGAGTAACTCAAATGGCATTGAAAGCACGTGTAGAAGATCAGGTCCTTGGCGGCGGGTACCAAATCACCGCCGACGACACGGTCTACAAACTGCAAATCGGTGGCGCACTCCGTCACTACGAACCCAAGCCGGGAGACAAGAACTTCGACGGCACCCCGGCCCAACCCGCCGACGCCCCGTTTATTTATGTGACGGCTACCCCCGTCAATCCCAAGACGCACAAGCCGATCACTGGTGCCGACGCCCAGACCCAGTACTACCGCGCGGGATGGGACCTGCAATACTTCGTCCCGGCCAACGTCGTGGATGGCGACCTCGACAAGCTGGCCACCAAGGCCCAGCCCAGCGACAAGGCCCTGGTGGGGTATCGTACCCTCGCCACTCAAAAGGGTGAGGACACCGGGTTTATGAAAGGCAGTGAGGCCGGTATGCTGATGGCGGCAATCCAGATGGGTGTGGACTTCAACGTGGACTTCCTCGACGAGTTGTCCGGTATCGTCTGCACGTTCACCCAGGTGGACACGGGCAAGCTGGACAAAAACAAGAAGCCCAAGCTGTTGAGTGTACCTAGCAAGATCCTCGCTGGCCCGGGCGGCGAGTCGGTCAACGGCCAACCGGCCACCAAGGCCAGTGCGGCTGACGAGAACGAGGGCGAGGTCGAGGAGACCCCGGCACCCAAGGCAGTGGCCAAGAAGAAAGCCGCCCCTGTCGAGGATGAGGAACCCGCCCCGGCACCCAAGGCGGCTGGCAAGAAGGGTGCCGCCAAGGTTGCGCTCACTGCCGAGGCCATCGCTCTCCGCATCGTGGAGGAGACCATCGAGTCCCTGCAAGCCAAGGGCACGGACTTCGATGCCGCAAAGTTGGCGAAGTCGTCCAAGCGTAATGCGACGATGGATGACCAGCTTGAGGCCAACCCGGACCTCAACGACGACGTCATGGATCTGCTGGCCAATGTCAAGTGGATCACCAAGCAGATGCCCGAGTAGGCGACACGCCAGTTAGTCACTAACAGAAAGCTGAGGGACAGGATGAAAGTAGTACTAGTAGAAACCATACCGACAGTTAACCCTGTCCCTTACTCGTACACGCCATACGCCATACGCTCTGGGGGGTGGCACATGAAAGCCGTCCTCCAGGCCATTGGCGAACAAGCCGGTCTGCTCGATCCCTGGGAGCGTCCGTCCAGTGGATGGAGTGAGACCAGCGGCAGTGAGGGGGCCAATGTGGGCGAGACCTGTACCTGGGCCGCGCCCCTCTGGCCCCTCATGGGCTTGGCATGGGAGGCAATGATACTCCCGGCCACCGCACCAGGGGGATATGCTATACCCGAGCAATCATACGAATTTGACTGCGGCGAGACGGTGTACTTCAGTCCCGACTGGGCGGTCAAGCTGGACGAGTGGCCAGATGGGCAAGGGCAACTGGTACCACTGGGTCGGCGGGTGCCATGTCTCGACGAATGCAAATGCACGTGGCGCTCTGCCAACAAAACAATCGCCGACTGGTGGCTGGCAATCACCCAGCTTAAGTCGTACTGCATGGCGATGGGCGTATTCCGCGGACGACTCACCGTGGTCTACGTCAATGGGCATTATGAGAAAAACGTCGTGGGTGTGCCAGTGCTCAAACGGCATTGGATAGAGTTCACCCGCGCAGACTTCGATATGCAAGAGGAGCTAATCAACGGATGGCTACAAGAACGCGCAACACTACGCAAGGCTTTTCACAAGCATCGGCAGCAGCAAGTGATACGAGGCTAGCCGGTTTCTGGGATGACCAGGAGGACATGCCGAATGAAAAGCCCCGGCTGAAATTAGCTATTGCTGGACTGACCGGCAGTGGCAAGACACGTATAGCATTAACCGCCGAGGAAGCAATAGGCGCAATACTGGTGGACCCTAATGGACGTGACACAGTGATGGCGGCACTGCATGGGCGCGGGGAATGGAAAGGTAAACCCCGCCGCATCTTTGTGCCCAAGGTAGATCTACGGGCACCCCTATTCAACCCCATACGGCTGGGGCAACTCATCAAGGAAGCCGAGGCAGCAGTGGCACGTGGCGAGAAGGACCCCACCCAGTTGATCCACAAGGAGCACATGATGCGGGTTCAATCTGCCATAGGGGAGCTATGTGTGGATGACCGGGTACGCACGATACTCATTGATGGGGCCAACAAGATCCACCAGTCGGCGTCATTCGCGGAGCATGGCCGTATCGAGAAGGTCATGCAGCGTGAACGTGGTGAGATGAATCGCATACT
>Ga0105248_10001105_pt1 | contig 29896 bp, 18 predicted proteins | sample KBSS34metaG_FD_81524 | JGI IMG/M metagenome (GOLD analysis project Ga0105248, IMG submission 81524) | Switchgrass rhizosphere microbial communities from Kellogg Biological Station, Michigan, USA - KBS S3-4 metaG | ecosystem: Host-associated > Plants > Roots > Rhizosphere > Soil | place... | reverse complement strand
GATACCGATGGAACGCTATCGCCATCTGGTGGACACCTCGCCCGACGGCATCCTGATCGTCGACGACGATCGTATTGCGTTCGCGAACCGGGCCGCGGTTGCCCTCTTCGGCGCCGACGACGCCACGCAGGTCCTCGGACGATCGATCGTCGATTGCTTCGACGCCGACAGTCGCGACAGCCTGAACGACCGGCTGCAGCATGCGCGGATCGGCGGGGTGGCGCCGTTCGAGGCACGGATCGCCCGGTCGGATGGCCCGCCGCTCGACGTCAGCGTCACCGCTGCGCCATTGCCCCTCGAGGGCGATCGCGCTCTGCAGGTCATCGTGCGCGAGATCACCGCGCAGCAGCAGGCCTATCGTGAGCTCCGCGACAGCGAAGAACGACTGACCCTCGCCGTCGCCGGCGCGCTGGAAGGCGTCTGGGACTGGAACCTCGAAACCAACGCGGTGGTGTACTCCAGTCGCTGGAAGCAGATGCTCGGCTACTCGGACGACGAGATCGAGCCGCACGTCAGCGCATGGGAGCGCCTGGTCCATCCGGACGATCGGCCGCGCGCCGACCACGCGAACGACAGCGTCGCCCGCGGCGAGCGAGCGACCTACGAGGCCGAGTTCCGGCTGCGACACAAGGACGGCTACTACGTCCACGTGCTCTCGCGTGGTTTCCCGGTGCGGCGCGAGCCGGGCGGACCGGTCGTGCGCATCGTGGGCACGCATCTCGATCTCACCGATCAGAAGCGCGCCGAGGCCGCGCTCCGGGAGAACGAAGAGCGGTTGAAGCTGGCCTTCGCGGGTGCGCAGGAAGGCGTCTGGGACTGGAATCTCGAAACCGGCGCCGTGGTGTACTCGTCGCGGTGGAAAGAGATGCTCGGCTACTCGGAAGACGAAGTCGAGCCACACATCAGCGCGTGGGAACGGCTCCTCCACCCCGACGACGTCGAGCGCGCGCACCAGGTGAATGAAAGCGTCACAGGCGGGGCGTCGACCTACGAAGGCGAGTTTCACCTCCGGCACAAGGACGGCCACTACGTCCCGGTGCTTTCTCGCGGATATCCCGTCCGCCGCGAACCCGGCGGTCCGGTGGTCCGCATCGTCGGCACCCATTTCGACCTCACGGAACGGAAACGTGGGGAGGCGGAGCGCGCGCGCACCGAATTCCTCACCCGGCTCGTGTTCGCGCAGGAAGACGAACGCCGCCGCATCGCGCGCGAAATGCACGATCAGTTCGGCGAGCAGCTGACGGCGCTCGCGGTGCGGATTCGAGCGCTCAAGGACGCCTGCGCCACCGACGACACCTTGCGCGGCCACGCGGAATCGATCGAAACCATCGCGCAGCGACTCGACCGAGACGTGGATCATCTCGTCTGGGAGCTGCGGCCGACGGCGCTGGACGATCTCGGTCTCCGCGCCGCTCTGGCGAATTACGTCCAGGATTGGTCCGCCCGCGTCGGCATCGCCGCCAAGCTGCACACCTCCGGCCTGCTCGACGAACGGCTCCCCGCCGACACGGAAACCGCGCTCTACCGGATCGCCCAGGAGGCGCTGACCAACGTCGCGAAACACGCCCGCGCGACCAACGTCGACGTCATCCTCGAGCGTCGGGGCGACACGGTGCTGCTGATCATCGAAGACGACGGCGTGGGATTCGATCCGGCCGGCGCCGGCAGCGGCGATCGGGGGTTCGGCCTGCTGGGAATGCACGAGCGCGCCGGGCTGGTCGGCGCAATGCTCGAGATCGAATCGGCCGCCGGAAAGGGCACGACCGTGCTCGTGCGCATGGCGACGCCGGTTCGATCGCGGACCACATCCGACCATGCCTGAAGCGGCTGTCCGGCTTCGCATCCTCCTCGCGGACGATCACGTGACCGTCCGACACGGCCTCAAACTGCTGATCGACAGCCAGCCGGACATGACGGTGATTTCGGAAGCCAGCGACGGCAGCGCCGCGATGCAGAGCGCGATCGCGCTGAAGCCCGACGTCATCGTCATGGACATTTCGATGCCAGGCATGAACGGGCTGGCCGCCACGCGCGCTCTCAAGCAGAAGCAGCCCAAGCTGGCCATCATCACGCTGACCAGGCACGGCGACGATGCCTACGTTCAGGAACTGCTGCGCGCCGGCGTCTCCGGCTACGTGCTGAAGCAGAGCGCGCCGGCGGAGCTGCTGCAAGCGATTCGGGCGGCGGCGGCCGGCGGGCAGTATCTCGACTCGACGCTCACCGCGCGAGTGACCGCGAGGCTGCTCGGACGGGCGGACAAGGCCAGCAAGTCGGCGGTGGCGCTCAGCGAGCGCGAGGCGGAGGTGCTCCGCCTGATCGCATCGGGCTACAGCAACAAGGAGATCGCCGGCCGGCTCTCTCTCAGCGTCAAGACGGTCGAGGCCCACAAAGCGAACGCGATGCGCAAACTGGGCCTGCGCGGCCGGATCGACATCGTCAAATACGCGGTGCTGCAGGGCTGGCTCGAAAACGCCTGATGCCGTATTAGGGAATTCCCCTAGCCGCACTCACCTTCTTCCCGATGGCGTCACCCCAGCCAGGCGCGTAAAGTCCGCAACGGCTCCTCAACCATCCTTTTTGAACGCGGAAAGGAAGTCTGTCATGGAGAACCGTTCAAACGCTTTCGGTCAGCACACCGGAGGGGCCACCGGTGCCAGCACAGTCCTACAAATCAGAGAAGAGTGGCGTCTCGCGCGCGAAGCGCATAAGGATTTGCAGGTCGCGGGCATGCCGCGCACGAACCTGCTCTTCGTCGGCTCGCCCGGCGCAGTTCGCCTCGTGATGGAAATGCTCTGGCTGGAACTGCGCGAACCGATTCTGACCTGGCGTCCGGGCCAGCCGCTCGACCTGCCGACACCAGGACACGCGTCCACGCTGGTACTCCACGACGTCAACGACCTGACGGCCGACGACCAGCAGCGCGTGCTGGACTGGCTCGATCAAACCGCCGGCCGTATTCGCGTGGTCAGCACGACGAAAACGTCGCTGTGGCCGCTGCTGAAATCGGGCGCCTTCAACGACGCGCTGTACTACCGGCTGAATACCGTCTGCGTCGACATCGAGGTGTAGTCTCGAGCGCAGTCTCGGTCACGGCATGACGCACGGGCGTAGTCGGAGTCAACTCGCGGCTCCCGCGACGATTGTCACAGTGATTGCCGGAATGTAGATTCGCAGCTCCTCGGCCGCGCCGCCGATTGCCGACAACCCAGCCATCAGAACGGCGGCGATGACGATCGCCCCTTGCGTACGAGTGATTGGCCGATCCCAAACGGCTGCCGTGCACAGGATCAGCAAGCCAATGACACCAATCGGCCAGTCGAAGGGCGAGGGGTGTGCCAGGAAGATGCGGAGAGACCGGATGGTGTATCCGATCGGCATGTCAGGACCAGCCAGAGCGCGCATGCCGCCCAAACCGACGCGAAGCCCCATGACCGCCGCCGTCGCGACGATCCCGAGCACGAACGCCTCGACGAACAGGCGTCGGGACAGCCTGGTGTTCGCGCCCTGCACGGCAATCCACAGCAGCGACAGGAAGAGCGACGATTCACGATTGGCGGAGGCCACGACGGCCAGCGCGAGCATCCACCAGTATCGCCCTTCGATCGTCCACAGAACGGCCAAGGCGAAGACCGCCATGTCGATGACGTCGGTCGGATGCTCCCACGGATGGTTGAACGACAGAATCAGGGCGAGCGCGGCGAGAGCCGCCGTCTTCGTTGCACGCTCAGGCGATCCGCTCAGGCGGCCGGCCACACCAAGTACGATCCAGAACGCCAGCCACGAGCTCAGGATGCGAAGGACGAGATACACCCTCGACGGCTCCTGGGCCGTCACGCGCACAACCGTCGCCAGCACGATCGGAAACAGGATGCGATTCTGGAACTGCGGGAAATAAATCGGGCGACCGTCGAGCGTCCCGGGTTCCGCGCGAAGAATCGCCTGCTGCAGTGCGATGGTCTCGCCGCGATGCTCGAGGCGTCCACCGGCGTTCATCGAAACGCCGGTCGTCACCAGCGCCAGCGCGGCCGAAAGGAGGACGGGCCACCATCCGCGCCCGCGGTGTGAAGTCATCAGATCGGGCGCCCATTCTACGCCGTGGGACTGCCAAATCACTGCGAAACTCAGCGGCGATGTCGATGGTCACGCGTCGTTGTCCCCCTCTCGCCCGCGTAGGACACCAGTGGGCCTCGGGACGTTGCCGATGCGGTGCGTTTTCACGGTCACCGCCAGCCAGACCCTCGATGGCCGCGACGCGCCACCACCGGTATTCGGCGGCATGATCGACGCGCTCCGTCTTGATGCGACAGGCATGCAGGTTGTATTTCACCGGACGTGAAGTACCGCGACGCCCGCATCGCCCACGTGATCGCGCTGATGGCGATGCATCGCTCGGATCCGCTGCCAGTGGAAGAGCTCGCACGGAAGGTCAATCTCTCTCCGTCCTACCTGACGCGGCTGTTTCGCGACGAGACCGGAAGCGCGCCGGTGACGTTCGATCGCGCGCAGCGCCTCGAGCGCGCGCACGATCTCATCCGCAATTCGTTTCTCAGCATCAAGCAGGTGATGGCCGAGGTCGGCTGGAGCGATCCGAGCCACTTCTGCCGTGACTTCAAGCGCCGGTTTGGCGTCACGCCCCGTGCGCTCCGCCGACAAGGGCGCGGCTGAGCGCCGCGCTGCGGATCAGCACGCGCTTTCGCCAATCAACAATCGCATCCGCCAAAAAAAGGACCGTCGCTCCAGCGCGCTCGCGAAACCTTTTTGCAGACGGGCCGTGGCATGAAAAGGAGATGCAGATGAAACATGTCACGATCGCGCTCGCTCTCATGGTTGCCACGCTCGTCACTCCGTTGAAGGCAGCAGACAAAACCAGTAGCAACACGACGCAGATTCCAGTCACCGGCGCGGCCGCCACCGGCGAGAAGTTCGCTGGCACGTTCACACTGCTGCGATTTGCGACCGACGACGCGGGCAAGCTCGTCGCCGTGGGAACGATCGCCGGCGCGCTGACCGACGCCAGCGGCCAGGCGCTGGGCAGCGCCTGGCAGACCGTTGCGATGCCGGTTGTCGTGAACGGCGGCGGATCGGCCGCGCAAACGGCCGTCATCACTCCCCAGGCCATCAGCTGCGGGATTCTGCATCTCGACCTCGGTCCGTTGTCGTTGAACCTGTTGGGGCTGCAGGTGAACTTGAGCCGTGTCGTGCTCGACATCACGGCGGTGCCTGGCGCGGGCAACCTGCTCGGCAACCTGCTCTGCAGCGTCGCCAACCTGCTGAACAATCCGAGCGCGCTCGCGCAGCTGTTGAACCAGATTCTCGGGATTCTCCAGGGGCTCTAACACGCACCACAGACGAGGGCGGATCGACCGTCCTCGTCTGTCTCGTCGTTCCCCGCCGCCTTCAAACAGCACGGACGCTACGTACTTTTGGTATTCGCTCTCCCACAACGAGGATCGGCGACGCCTGGCCTACAATCAGGCCCTCCAAGGAGGTCGGCCCAGTGCCAGAGGTTCACGTCCCCCACCTCGACGAGGAAGAGGAAACCGGCGCCGGACTGCTACCGGGACCGCGCGACGCCGGCGATCGCGTCCGGCCAGACGCAACCCATCGGTCGAAGTCGCTGCTGAAAATTGGTCTCGAAGTGCTGCTGATCGGCACCGGCGTCTTTCTCGGTCTCATGGGCGAGCAGTGGCGGGAACGCGCCCATCACCGCGAGTTGGCCGAGACATCGCTGCGCCGTTTTCGCGACGAGATCCGCGCCAACCGCAAGGCGGTGGCGACGGTCAAGGATTACCACACCACGACCAAAAAGAGCCTGGATGCCTTTTTCGCCGCAGCCGCCGGGACCAGGCACGCCGACGACATTACGGTGCGTGGAATCCAACCGGTATCGTTCGAGCGTACTGCGTGGGACCTCGCCCTGATTACGCAGTCGCTGACGTTTGTCGATCCGTCGCTGGTCTTCGCGCTCTCGCGCATCTACACGATTCAGCAGGGCTATGCGGAGCTGTCTCGTGGCATTCTGCAGGCGATGTACTTGCTGCCACCGATGAGCGAAAATCCGACTCCGTTCTTCGGCGCCCTGTCGGTGTACTACGGCGATATCGTCTATTACGAACCAAGGCTGCTCGAGCTGTACGACGAGATCCTTCCGCAGATCGATCGGGCCCTTGGCGAGTCGCCGGCAGAACGGCCGCACTGAAGCGCCTGCCGTGCCGGACACACTCGGTCGCCCACCACTGAAGGGCACGCGCCGGGAGCTCCGTCCGATGCTGAGGCTCGCCGGGCCGGTCATCCTCGCGGAGATCGGCTGGATGAGCATGGGCATCGTCGACACCATCATGGTCGGCCCACTCGGACCGGCGGCGATCGGCGCGTCGGGCATGAGCAACTCGATCTTTTTCGCCGTCGCGGTCTTCGGGATGGGCGTCATGCTCGGGCTCGACGCGCTGGTCGCCAGCTCCTACGGTGCCCGGCGGCTCGACGATTGCGTGCGCTGGCTGCAGCACGGGGTGCTGGTCGCCCTGGTCGTCGGGCCGACGGTCATGCTGATTTTCTACGCCGCGTTGACCACGAGCGCCCATTGGGGTCTGCACCCGTCGGTGCGCGCGCAGGCGCAGCCCTACATGACGATCCTCGGCCTCGGCGCGGTACCGTTGCTGCTCTACGCGACATTCCGGCGATACCTGCAGGGCATCCACGCCGTCAGGCCCGTCATGACCGCGCTCGTGACGGCCAACCTCGTGAACGTGTTTGGCAATTGGGTTCTTATCTGGGGCCACCTCGGTCTGCCGGCGCTGGGAATCAATGGGTCGGCATGGGCGACCGTTGCCGCGCGCATCTACATGGCCGCATTTCTCGGCCTGGCGATCGCGCGTGAGCACCGAAAGCGCGGCGGGGCGCACACGCCGTTCGTGTTCGAGCGGGAACGCGTGCGGCGTCTGCTCGCTCTCGGCGTGCCGGCCGCCTCACAGGTGACGCTGGAAGTGGGCGTCTTCGCCGCGGTCAGCGCGCTGGCAGGGACGCTCGATCCGGTCTCGCTCGGCGCGCATCAGATTGCGCTGAACATCGCGGCGCTGGCCTTCATGGTGCCGCTCGGACTGGCGTCCGCGGCCGCGGTGCGCGTCGGTCACGCGGTCGGCGCCGCGGATGGGCGGCGCGCCGTTCAGGCTGGATGGACGGCGCTCGCGGTCGGCGCCATCATCACGGGCAGCGTCGGGGTCTTGCTGATCGTGACCCCAACCCCGCTGCTGCGCGCCTTCACGGACGATCCGCAGCTGTTATCGATCGGCGTCCGCCTGCTGTCCATTGCCGCCATCTTTCAACTGTTCGACGGGACGCAAGCCGTCGCGACCGGCGTGCTGCGCGGAGTGGGCGACACGCGCACGCCGATGGCGGTCAACGTCGTCGGCCATTGGGCGTTCGGGCTGCCGGTGGGCTGGTGGCTGTGTTTCCGGCGCGGGTGGGGCGTGGCCGGCTTGTGGGTGGGTCTCTCGATCGGGCTGATCTTCGTCGCGGCCGTGCTCACGGTCGCATGGCACCGCGAGTCGCGGGTGCTGGTCCTGCGGGCGCTGCATGTTCCCGGCTTATCGTGAGGTGTTAGGGCTCCTTGACGAAGTCCCGTCTGGCGCTCGTGGCGGACGTCACAGTATTCGTCGTGCAAACCCGTGGCACGACTGTTTTACAGTGGCCCCGCCATGGACCATGCGGACGCACGTGGAGGAATTCATGAAAAAGACCGTGCTCAAGACCCTTTTGCTTCTCTGCTGCATCGCAGCCATTGACTGCCGCCCCCGCCCGCGACCCCTGCCCACGCCTCCATTGGCTCTCCCCTCGAACCAACCTGTCTGGTTCAAGGTCGATAACCTGGAGCAGAGCAATCCGGCCAACAATCTTGTGGTCCCAGGCTATACAGATGCCTCTGGTCCGCAGGGCAACTGGGGGGTATTCAATGTTTCCGTTATTCAACTTGGCATCGTCGCCAGCCCGAACGTGGATATCGGCGGCGGCGGCGCGAACGTCTTTGTCGACGACGGCCCCGGAGGATCGGCAGGTCAGATTACCGGAATCATCTATGGTATCCAGAACACCAGTGCCACCACCTCCACTGGAGGCACCATCGATTTCTTCTGGCACGATAGGAATGCCAGTTACATCGCGGGCACCTGCGTATCCGGGAGCAGCTGTACGCCCGACGCGGCTACCGTCGCTCTCTTCACCTCCGGTAGTTTCCTGGCTCGGGTGAAGCTCGCGAGTGGAATAGACGCCGCGGCTGCTCTGACATTCACGAAAAGCAACAGTGCGGTCCCGACGTCTCCCGGCGCTTTCAGTCAGTCTGCGGGTTTTGCCAACGTCGATACCACCAAGGTCGGCCCCTGGACCGCCGCATTGGACGGAGACTGGTTCACCACCAGCTTTGGGACACGCGATATGCGTATCACGACGGTGTTCGCGAACCTGGCCTCGTGGTCGGGAGGTCCCGCCGGTACCGTCGGTCTGCGCAGCAACGATCCGTTTCGCGTCTTCACCCACTGAGCGCGCGACTCAACCGAAGCTCTTGTCGTCGGCCGACGGCCCGTAGATCGCGGGGACCTTGGCGCCCATCAGGCGCAGGTAGACGGTCATTTGGCCGCGATGATGCGCCCAGTGGTTGATGGTGTCCTGGATCATCGCGTAGCGAGGACCTTCCTGGACGACGTTGCCGCGGGCTTTCAGTTGCCAGGGCGCGTTCAAGTGCTCGTCGGTGGTCGTCTCGAGCGCCGCACGCGCATCGGCCGCGGTCTTGTCGAGCGCCTGGACGAGTGCGGCACTCGTCTTCTTCGGCTCCGGTTTCATCGTCGAGCCGTCCGCCGGCGCCACGTCGAGGTCGTTCTTCGTCACTTGCAGCGCGATCCATGACGGAATCGTCGCGACCATGTCGGCGAGGTAGCCGAAGATCATCGACTTCTCGTGCGGCTTCCAGTCGTACTTCCCTTCAGGGACCTGTTCCAGCGCCCGCCGCGAGCGATCGACTTCACGATTGAATTCGGCCAGCAGAAACTCATTCAGCTTCATGACATCTCCAGCGACCAATCACACCACAATCTGACGATCCGTGCCACGCGCGGCAGGCGCCCGCCGCTACGGCTAAGATAAGCTGGCTCGGCCGATGTCCCGCAAGCGACCCGCGTCAACACCCTTTCTTCGCGATCACTCACTCAGCCTGACGCTCGCCGGAATCCTGATTGTTCTCGTTCTGATGTACCGGCGATCGGATCCGTCAACGCACCTGGGAGCGCTCTTCGGCAACGCGATTGCCGACTGGCTCGGCGTCTTCGTGTTCGTGATCGCGACCAAGTACTTCTTCGAAATCGGATCGGGAGAAAGCAAGCGACCGACGCGGCAGTTCCATGAGCGCGTCGCCAGGCTCCTGATCGACCACTCGCTGACCATCGCACTTGGGCTCACCGGCGCGGCCTGGGTCGTGGTGTATGCGAAAAGCGACGTGGACAGTAGATGGGGTCAGGTGATTGGCAACATCGTGTCGGCCTGGACCCAGCTGCTGGGACTCGTCGTCATCACCAAATACTTGAGGGAGAAGGGTTCCAAAGAAGGGCAGTAACTGCGCGCGCGCCGCGCGATGAAGCCTCTGTCACAGGAGATCAAACGATCAGGAGTCTTGGTTTTCGAAAGCGAATCTCTCCTGATCTCCCGAGCTCCTGTTAAACCCTGAACGGCAATCGCTGCGCCTGCTGCTGCGCCTTGAGCACGAGCTCGGTCGCCAGATAGCAATGCGCCTGCGTCATCGCGGTCTCGCTGCGATTGAGGACGTCGTTCACCAGCTGCTCGCCATAGAGCAACGGCACCTTCGAGCAGTCGATGTAGCGCGTCTCCTTCTGATCGACGAGAAACAGGTGGCTTTCGCCGGGACGTCCGGCGATGTCGACGTTCTTGCGCACCTCGATGTACCCGTCGGTCCCGAGCACGGTGAGGCGCGTGTCGCCCCACGTCGACAGACCGTCCGGCGTGAACCAGTCGACGCGAATATACCCGGCACCGGAGTCGCCGCGCACCACCATGTCGCCGAAGTCCTCGAAGTTCGGATACTGCGGGAAGTGGACGTTGCCGACCTGCGACGAGACGACCTCGGCGCGCGTCGATCCGGTGAAATACAAAAACTGATCGGTCTGATGCGAGGCAATGTCGCAGAGGATGCCGCCGTAGCGCGGTTTCTCGAAAAACCAGGGCGGACGCGTGGCCGGAGCCATGCGATGCGGCCCGAGCCCGATCGTCTGCACGACGTGGCCGATGGCGCCCGCCTTGACCAGTTCGGCCGCCCGGATCGTCGCCTGATTCTCCAACCGCTCGCTGTACATGATCGAGTAGATGCGGCGCGTCTGCGCCTGCACCCGCTTCACCTCGGCCAGCTGCTCGAGCGTCGTGATGCCCGGCTTGTCGGACATGTAGTCTTTGCCGTGCTGCATCACGCGAATACCAATTGGCGCGCGCTCGGACGGGATCGCGGAGCTCAACACCAGCTGAATGCTCGAATCCTGGAGAACCTCGTCCTCGCTGCGCGCGAGCTTGGCCTGCGGGAACCGCTTCTGGAAGTCCTTCACCAGATCCGGTTCCCTGGCGTAGAGCCACACCAGTTCGCCGCCGCCGCGCAGCACCGCGTCGACCTGGCTGTTGATGTGGTTGTGGTTGATGCCGATCACCGCGAACTTGAGTCGCGGCTTGCCGCTCTGCTCCACGCCGCTCCTTCGCGCGGCGGCGACCGCCCGCTCCGTTCCACCCGCCACCAGTTCCGGCAGCGCGGTCGATCCGGCCATCGCTTTCACGAAGGTCCGTCGATCGACTCGTCGCCTTGCCATGGTTCGCTCTACCTATCCTCTGTTGGACGGCCTGTCAGAGCCGCGTGCCCCCGCGACGCTCAAGCGGGCGCAACCGGCCCAAGATAGCGATCCAGCCAGTCGAGAACCTCGCGGATGACGTCCTGCAGCCGCGGGATGTGTCCGCCCTCGAACAGCGCGAAGCGCTTCTGATCAGGCGGCGGACCCAGCAGGTTGAAGAGAGGCCGCTGCAGCGTCTCGATCGGTCTCGCGAAGTCCTGGCGGCCGCCCACCATCAGCGTTGGCACGCGGACGCGCGGCGCAAAGTTGATCGGTTCGATATCCGGAGGCTCCGGCATGTCGATGACGCCGCCGCCCTGAAGGATGCTCGCCTTGAACCGCGGCTCGAGCGCGGTCATGATCGGACCGACGACCGCGCCCATGCTGAACCCGTAGTACGCGATCCGTCCGCGGTCGATATCGCGCCGCGTCTCGAGATAGTCGATCGATCGTCCCAGCTCCTTCGACCAGGAGATGATCAGATCCCGATCGGCGTTCGGCCCGTTTTGTCCGGTGCTGTTTCGTTCGTAGGTGCCCTGGTAGATCGGGAACAGCACCGCCCGTCCGCTGCGGATGATGAAGTCGACGAACCGCAGGTTCAGGTTCCGACTCGACTGCCGCATTCGGGCCTCGCCCGTGGGGAAAAAGATGACGATCTGAAACGGCGGCGCCGCGTTCGTCGGCAGGAACAGGTGCGCCGGCACGCGCTCATTGCCGTACCCGGCGTCGAACGACACGGTTTCCTTGCGCCACGGCCCACTGTCTTCGACGGAGTCGATCGTTTCCTTGAGCGGCCGCCGATCGTAGGCGTACATCCGGCGCATGACCTCGAAGATCGCGTCGTCGACCGGCTTCTCCCGAGTAAAATCGCGCACCCGTTGATCGATCGCGTTGAATGCGGCCTGGGGCGGCGTCTTGATGTATTGCACCAACCTGAAGCCGTACGTCGCCTGCCTGTCGAAAGGCGGCTGTGCGTCGAGGTCGGTGAACATGTAGCTCGGCTCGTTCCAGCCGCCTCCAGGGATGAAGCGGCTGCTGCCCGATGCGGTCGAGCACCATTCTTTGACGTTCCCCGCCATGTCGTAAGTTCCGAATGGACCGAGCCCCTGGTACTGACCGACCGGCGCCGGGCCTTTGCTCCCGTAGTTGCTGGCCACCAGGATGTCCGAAAAGTTCCCGAGCCCAGCCGCGTTGTACCAATGAAACGCCGTGGGCAGGTTCTTGCCCGAGAACGCCGCGTATGCGCCCGCTTCGTACCAGCTCACGCCGCCAACCGGATGATCGGCTTGTCCCTCCGGATACGTGCCGAGCTCCCACGTCGCGGGTCCGGGCCGTCCAGTCGTGTCGCGGAACGCGGCCATCGCCTCTTCCCACGCCAGTGTGCGCGTACCGGTGATGAACGGTTCGGTCCAGTACGATCGCGTGCGGTAGCCGCCGGCGTCTACAAACGCCTTGAATTGTCGGTTTGTGACCTCGAATCGATCGATCCAGTAGTCGTCGAGCGTGACCGTTTGTCCACGGACGACAACCGGTCTGCCGAGCGCGCGCAGCATGCCCTGCGGCGCTGCGTTCGTGGGGCTGAGCGTGAAGGCGATCGGCGGGCCGGCGGCAGCCACGGCGGCCTCGAGCGGCTCGTACCCCGCCATGGAGATCCGGAAGCGGAGCTGCTGGTTGGGAATGACGATCGGCTTCAGCGGCGAGCGGCCCAGCGGCAGCCAGGCGGCGTCGCGGACAGCGTACCCCTTCATCTCCACGTCGGCGCCGGGTGGATCGGTGCTGATCGAAGTTTCGAACGTCAACTGATTCCACAATCGGGTAAGTTCCGGGTCGTCGGGCAGTACGGCGCGCGCCTCCGTCGCCAGGCGGTACGCGCCGTCCATGTCGTCTCGCTCGCTCAGGCGACCGATTTCCGGAATGGCCACGGTTCGCGCCCAGCGCACGCGTGCGTTCGCCGACCACCACCACCATCCGAGCGCGATCGCGATCACAGCGATGACGGCAGTCGCGCTGGCGACCGCCGGCCGCCGGACGAGCGCGCGCACGTCGAGGCGCCCCGCGATCAATCGCTCGCGCATCGTTTTCAGCCGGTCGGCGACCTCGCGTGCGCCCGGACGCCGTGCCGGCGTCTTCTCGAGGCACGCCGTGACGAGCGCCTCGAGCGCAGGCGGGACGTCGCTCCGGCTCGAACGGATCGGCGGCGGTGTCTCCGAAAGAATGCGGGCGACCGTGACGATCGACGAATCGCCGGCGAACGGCTTCCGGCCGGCGAGCATCTCGTATAGCACGGCGCCGAACGAGAAGATGTCGGAGCGATCGCCAATCGGTCTTCCCTGCGCCTGCTCCGGCGACATGTAGGCGACCGTGCCGACGACGATGCCCAGCTCGGTGGCGGGTGCAACCCCCATCGTTGCCGCATCGGCCGGTGCGGCAGCGGCCAGCGGTTTCGCCAGGCCGAAGTCGAGCATCTTGGCCTGACCGCCGTCCGCGATCACGATGTTGGCGGGCTTGATGTCGCGATGGACGATGCCCGCGGCATGCGCCGCCGCGAGCCCGCCGGCGATCTGCTCCGCGAGCTCGAGCACGCGATCGACCGCCATGCCGCCGCGCGGGATCAGTTCGTTGAGCGGCCGGCCGCCGACCAGCTCCATGACGAGGAAGTCGATGCCGTCCGCGTGATCCACTTCGTGGATCGTGACGATGTTCGGGTGATTGAGCGCGGATGCGGCGCGCGCCTCCTTGAGAAACCGATCGCGTCGATCGCGATCGCCCGCCGCGCCCGGGGCGATGACCTTGATAGCAACGACGCGTCCCAGACGCGTGTCGACGGCGCCGTAGACGACACCCATGCCGCCCTGCCCGATCAGGTGTTCAATTCTGTAATGCGAGAGGGTCGTACCAACCATGGGCCGCACCCATTATCCATGCGGGCGGCGCGTCGACGTGCGGCATTCTGTTGAACAATGACCGAGTCGGGCGCAGCTTCGCCCGTCTCGCCTTCCCGTTGTCAGGCTCCGTCGGCGAACTATCCTCCGGAGCTGGTCGGCGATCGCTGACCCTGGAACAGTTGCGGCGCGAACACCGACAGATAGTCGCGCCAATTGAGCCAGGTGTGCGCCCCCTGGCTCTCGATGAACACTGGCTTGAAGCCGTGTTTCTTCAGGAGCTCCACCGTGCTCCGCGTCGTGTCGATCAGGAAGTCCTCTTTCCCCGTGCTGAACCACAGGAGGTTGAGACCCCGTTTGGTGGCGGCGTTGTCCAGCGCGGCGAGGTTCTGTTTTTCCCACGCCTCGGCGAACGGGGTGGTCGGGGCCGCCGGCGTCGCGCCACGCGCGCCGCTGATGATCCCGGAGCTGAATACGCCGACGTAGCCGAACTTTTCCAGATGCGGAATCGCAATGTTCAGCGTCTGATTGCCGCCCATCGAGAGACCCGCGATGGCGCGGTTCGGCCGGTCCGCCAGCACGCGATAATTCTTCTCGACGTACGGCAACAGATCGGTCTGGAAGTCGTTGGCGAAGGGATCCGGTCCCGATCCAATGCCGGGCATGCCCTGAGCGGCCACAGCGGGCACGGTCCCACCCAGGGCCGCACCGGCGCCGTTCACGTGGCCGGCGGGCATGACGATGATCATCGGCTTCGCCTTACCAGTGGCGATCAAGTTGTCGAGGATGAATCCGGCGCGGCCGACCGACGACCACGATTCGTCAACGTCGCCGGCGCCGTGCAGCAGGTACAACACCGGGTAGCGATCGCGATTGCTTTCGTATCCCGGCGGCGTGTAGACGTGCATCCGGCGAATGCCGCCGAGCGCGGTCGAGTTGTAGTGCACCGCCGCGACGGCGCCGTGCGGAACGTTCTTCGTATCGAACAACTCGGAGCCCGGCACCACGGCGAGGCTGTAGACCGTCGTGTTCGTCTGGCTCGTCATCGGATTGCGCGAGTCGACCACGGTCACGCCGTCAACCGTGAAGACATACCGGTAGGCGCCCGCGGGCACCGGACCGAACGTGCCTTCCCAGACGCCCTCACCGTTTTTGGTCAACTTCGGCGGCGCCACGCCGCGGCCGCCGACGCCGGGGATGTCGCCCGGACTTCGCAATTCGACTGTCCGCGCCTCGGGGGCGAGGACACGGAACGTCACGCGACGATCCGCAGCCACGTCCGGCGAGACGACGACCGGGCCGGGTGCGGGAGCCGCACCGCGTCCCTGCGCAGGAGCCGGCGGCTGACCGATCGCCGGTGCCGCCGCGGACACCGACGCTCCAGGAACGAATGCCGATGCCGCCAGCACGCCGGCAAGCAGTCCGCCCAACACGATATCTCTCAGCAGCAAGCGACGCTGTGTCATACGCTCTCCTTCATTGGGCGAATTGTAATCGGTTTCATCAAGGGCCCCGGCGCAATAAATTACGCGTCGATTCATCCGGCAAATACGGCTAGGCTATGCCCAGGAATGGCGCGTACATGAGGCAGAGATTTCTCGCGTTGGCGCTGGCGGGCTGCCTGGCCGCGTCCGCCGCGGCGCAGGTCACCGATCAGGGTCTGCTCAATCCGGATCCGCAAGACTGGCTGATGTATTCGGGAACGTACAACTCGCATCGCCACTCGGCGTTGAAGCAGCTGACGCCGGCGACCGTCGGCCGGCTGCAGGCGAAGTGGGTGTACCGGATGGCCGGGCAGGACGCAATTCAGGCGGTGCCGATCGTCCACAACGGCATCATGTACATCTCGCAGTTCAATCGCATCGACGCCCTCGACGCGCGCAGCGGCAACATCGTCTGGCAGTACCAGCGGCCGCCGTTGGCGCGCACCCCGCAACGCGGCACGGCAATTTTCAACAACAAGCTGTACGTCACCGCCGCCGACGGCGCGCTGGTCGCCATCGATTCGCGCACCGGCCACACGGTCTGGGAAACGAAGATCGCCGGCCCCTGGCGTCTGGCGGGGCAGGCGCCGCTCGTCGCCAAGGGCAAGGTGATCGTCAGCGGCAACACGCCGAGCGGATTCATCCAGGCCTACGACGCCGAGACCGGAAAGTACCTGTGGACGTGGAATGCCGTTCCGCAGAAGGCGGGGGATCCCGGAAGCGACACCTGGGCGGCCGATTCGTTCAAGCTCGGAGGCGGTCCGGTGTGGGTCAGCGGCAGTTTCGACCCGGAACAGAACACGATCTTCTACGGCACCGGCCAGCCGGGATCGCAATGGGCCGGCGAGGTGCGCGAAGGCGACAACCTCTACACCGACAGCATCGTCGCGATCGATGTCGACACCGGGAAGATCAAGTGGCATTTCCAGAACACGCCGCACGACGTGCACGACTGGGATTCGCTCGAGATGCCGGTGCTGATCGACGTCCCGTTCAGAGGGCAGAGCCGCAAGCTGCTCGTGCAGGCCAACCGGAACGGCTTCTACTACATCCTCGATCGCAGCAACGGGAAGTTCCTGATGGGGACGCCGTTTGTCACCAGAGTGAACTGGGCGAGCGGCCTCACGGCTGAAGGACGTCCGATCCTGAACGTCGGCCACGAGCCGAGCGTGGAAGGGTCGCACACCTGTCCATCGACCGCAGGTGCGACCAACTGGCCGTCGCCGGCATACAACCCTGACTTGAACTATTTCTTCGTTGTAGCGCAGGAAGGATGCGGTCTGGTGATGCGGACGACCGACCGTCCCGGTGCGGGTGGGGGGTATCTGGAGAGTCCGAAGCCGGAAGAGGCGTGGCAGCTGTACGTGCGCGCGCTGGACGCCACTACCGGAAAGAAGATCTGGGACTATCAGCAGATCAGCTCGTTTCACTACGGCCCTGGCGTGTTGTCGACCGCCGGCGGACTCGTGTTCGCCGGTGAGCACAAAGGACAGATCAGCGCGCTCGACGCCCGAACCGGCAAGTCGCTCTGGCATTTCAACACCGGCGATCTGATCACGTCGTCTCCGATCAGTTACGCGATCGACGGCCAGCAGTACATCGCGATTGCGTCGGGCGGCAACATTCTCGCATTCTCGCTGCCTTAGCTGCAGAGACCCATGAAGCGAATTCTCATTCTGGCCTTCGCGGTTGCTGGCGCGTCGTTCTCGTTGAAGGCGCAAGGCGGCGCCGGCCGCGGCGCCACCGACGCCGCCGCGGCCAATCCGCTTGCCGGCAATGCGCAGGCGATCGAGCAAGGACGAGACATCTACAACCGCACCTGCACGACCTGTCACGGTCCGGACGGTGCCGGCGGCGAAATGGGACCGGCCCTCGGCGCACCGGCGCGCCGGTACGCGCTGTCGACCGACGCGCAAATCTTCGACGCCATCAAGAGCGGCATTCGCGGGACGTCGATGCCGGCATTCGGCAGCCGCCTGCCCGACACCGACGTCTGGAAGGTGGCGGCGTACATCCGCGGGCTGCGCGGCACCGCGATCGATGCGCCCGCGGCGGGCGATCTCGCCCTCGGCGAACAAGTTTTCTGGGGCAAGGGTGAATGCGGCGGCTGCCATGTCGTGAAAGGCAAAGGCGGACTGATCGGACCGGACCTGACGAACCTCGCCGGCACGCGCAAGACCGCGTCGATTGTCGACGCCCTCACCAAACCGCTGCACAAGGTCTTCGGCGACGGCGGAGCCATCCCGCGCATTCTGATTCCCAACACCACCTATCAGCCCGTGCGCGTGACCAGCGCCGACGGGAAGGTCATCACCGGCGTGTTGAAGAACGAGGACAGCTACTCGCTGCAGGTGATGGGCACCGACAACCAGCTGCACATGTTCGACCGCGCGAAGGTCAAGGTGGTGTACGAGACGAAGACGCTGATGCCGACCGACTACGACAAGCGGCTGGCGCCCGACGAATTCAGGAACCTCCTCGCGTATCTGACCCGGCTGCACGTGCCGGCGCCGGCGGCCCCGGCCGGCCGAGGCGGTGCGGACGCGGCGGCGCCGGCAGCTGACTATCTCGTGTTCGTCGGCAGCTACACGAATCCCACGCCCACGACCACATCGGCCTCCAAAGGGATCTACAGCTTCCGCTTCGACACGAAGACCGGAACGCTGAACCCGATTGGCTTGGCGGCCGCGTCGGTGAACCCCGCGCATGTGTGGGCGCACCCCAACGGGAAATTCCTCTATGCTGCCAACTGGGAAACCAGCGACAAGGCGGTGGGCGACACCGTCAGCGCTTTCGCCATCAACCACCAGAGCGGCTCGCTGGAGCTGCTCAACCGAGTCAGCGCTCGCGGCGATCGCGCGAATCAGGTCGTTCTGGATCCTGGCGGTCAGGTGGCGGTAACCGTGACTTACAACAGCGGCACGGTGACCGCGTACGGCGTCGAGGCCGACGGCAAGCTGACTGAAGGCTTCTACACGGACCAGCACAGCGGCGCGCCGCTCAGCCCGCGTCAACCGGGTCCGCGCGCGCACGGTGTGGTGTTCAGCAAGGACAGCCGCTTCGCGTTCGTCGCCGAGCTCGGGCTCGATCGGGTGTACAGCTATCGACTCGACACGAGCAAGCGCACCATGACCCCGTTCGATCCGCCGTATGTCAGCGTCAAAGCCGGCTCGGGCCCGCGACGCCTGCAGCTGCATCCGAACGGCCGATTTCTGTACGTGAACCACGAAACCGATTCCGCGGTCAGCATGTTCGAGGTCAACGGCGGCAGCCTGAGGGAGATCCAGTCGACATCGACGCTGCCCGCCGACTACAAGGGCAACAACTCGACCGCCGAGATTCAGATCGACGCGGACGGCCGCTTCCTCTACGTGACCAACCGCGGCCACGACAGCATCGCGGTCTTCGGCATCGATGCGAAGAACGGGACGCTGACGCCGGCCGGGCATGTCCCGAGCCTCGGCAAGACGCCCAGAAACATCACGATCGATCCCACCAACACCTACCTGCTCGCCGCCAATCAGGCCGGAGACAACGTCGTCGTCTTTCGTATCGACCACAAGACGGGACACCTGACGCCGACCGGATCGCAGCAGCCGGTTGCACAAGCCGCCGCTGTCGCCTTTGTGAAGAATCCGTAAATGCAGTGAACGCTACATCCACGACGGCGTCATTTTTTCTCAGTCGGGGGGGCGTCGCCAGCGCCACCGCGGGTGAAAAGACACACCCGCCGGCCGGCGCGAGGAAGATCGCGAGCGCTGCACCGGCGCACCGGGCGCTGACATGACCACGTCGTGACAGAACTGTGAAGTTCCAGGCACAACGTCGATGTTGAGGCCACTCAATCGGCTGTCGACCCGTTCTCAACAACCGCAGTGACGGTTGGTAATCGACTGGAGCGACTCTCGTGGTGTGCACGTTATCGTTCACAGTCTGAAGTGTTTCAAACTCAACAGCTGTCGATTACCCGGAGAAAGACGGGCAGAGTTCTTGCCTGTCCGCCGAACCGAACCGAGCTCACATTCAGATTCAGATCATCGGATCGCCTGGCACCCCTCTGAGAAGAGGTGCCCACTCGCGAGGCGGACCCGAGGGAGAAGCGTACATGTGTGCATCTACGGTAAAGATGTATCTGTGTCGTCTCATCGTCGCTCTGCTGATGACGACGGCTGGCGGCGTCGCGCAGGCCCAATCGCATATGCCGATTGTGGTCCTCGCCGACCGCATCACGATCGGCACCGATTTCGTTCCACGCTATCTCGACTTGCCGCGCGTGCTGGTCGTTCCTGCCGGCAAGATCTTCACACCGCTTCCCGACTCCACGTGGGATTACATCGAAGTCGCGGGCACGCTTCGCGTCTCGCGCACTCAAGACACGGTGCTGAGGTTCACGCACATGTTCGTGCTGCCGGGCGGCACCCTGGACGTCGGTACGGCGGCCGATCCGATTCCGCCGAGCCAGCGCGTGACCCTGGTGGTCCGCAATCTCCCGATCGATCGCGCGCGAGATCCGTTCCAATGGGGCAATGGCCTGCTCAACTTCGGCCGCCAATTCCGTGTCGGTGCGGCGAAACTCCCATGGACGACGCTCGTCAACGGCGTCCCGGCAGGTGCCGCCACCATCACTCTCGAGGAAGATCCGCAGGGCTGGCAAGTCGGCGACGAACTGCTGCTGCCTGATACCGCTTTCGAGGGCCGCCGGCGCGAGGGCCGCGTCAACATCGCCAGTATTTCCGGCCGCACGATCGCCCTGTCGAAACCCCTCGACTTCGAGCACGCGGCCCAAGTGGAACCCGACGGCACCATGGTGCTCAAACCGCGTGTCGCGAATCTCACACGGAATATCGCCGTGCAAACAGAAATGCTCGTGCCGAATGGGGCGATCGGCACACCCGGACATACCGCCGATGTGGGCCACGACGCGACGTGGGATGTGCGCTACAACGAGTTCCGCGGGTTGGGACGCACCAAGGGAGAACCGCTCGCCAGCTTCGCCGCGGGCGTGGCCGGAGCCAATCAGGTCGGTCGCTATGCCGATCACCATCATCATGCGCAAGGGTTCGGCTCATCGTCGATCGGGAATGTCTTGCGAGGGAGCGGGACGGTCGTCGGCAAGTGGGGACTCGCGCTCCATGGGACGCACGATGCGCTGATCGAAAGAAATATCGCCATCGACTTCTTCGGCGCCGGCTTCGTCACCGAAGACGGCTATGAAGTGCGGAATACGTTTCGGAAGAACTTCGCGGCCTACAACCTCGGGAACCATCAGGGCGGCGTCGATGCCGAGTCAGCCAACATCATGACCGGCAACAATCCCGGCGCCGCTGGTGACGGCTACTGGATCCATGGCCTGTCGCAGATCTTCGAGGGCAACGAAGCGTGGTGTAACAACATCGGCTTCAACGTGTTCGGGCGGCGAACGGCCGCCGGTTTCTATCCGAGTCAACCAGGGGGTGAGCGGGACACCGAGTTTCCGGGCTCTGATGACGGCAGCCGGCTGCTGACCGTGCGGCAGCTGACCGATACCGTGACGGCGTCCAATCGCGTCGTCGGATTGGAGTTCTGGTCCGTCGCGCAGTTCGATACTGTCCGCCCGGTGTCCGCATACAACGGCCTGTTGCAGTTCTTTCACGGCCTCTCGGATCCCACCGAGCCGCGTCTCCTCGACGTGACGTTCGTTGGCGACCGCGGCAAGGCGACCGGCATCTCGACAGCCACGCCGTACGCGCGTGCCATCGACATCATCGGCGGGCGCGTGGTGGGGAATGAATACGGGATGAGCGGGGCGGCCGCGAACGCGCGTTACGTCAATCTGGAGTTCCAGAACCTCACCGACATCGTATGGACCGACTTTCCGCCGTTCAACCACACCCTGCAAGACAACGTGATGCACCGGCCGATGCCGGGTAAGTCCGCGCGGTACCTCGTCTTCAAAAACGCGGGGAACGACGCGGTGTGGTCGGGGCAGGGGCCGTTCCCCGTCACCCCGGAATCGACGTGGATCGAACAGCGCGGCTCGAAGCATGTCATCAAGAATTGGCAGGGCACCGGAAGGGACTATCGCCTGTTCACGAAACAGCAGCTGGCAAGTCGGCCCTGTTGGCACTCGACCGCCGATGCTCAGCAATGGTGGAACGCTCCCGAACTTGGGCTGACGATGGGCCAATGCTGGACGAAGTACGGATTGGCGTACGGCGGCGAGGCGCTCGACGAAACCAAGAGCGTGACACTCGAGGGACTCGAGGGTGGGTATGCGGCGGAGGGGCTCGCACCGGTGCTAGGCCAGCCGGCGGCAATCATGACGTTTCCTCGAGAGAGTGCCGATCCCGGACCAGTAAAGCGGCAGCCCGCCGGCCCGGACGGGTTCATTGCTTACGGGCTGTTGACCGGTGATTACACGAAAGCCTCACGGCGGGCGTTCATGAGTATCGATGGCGGGGCGACGCTTGAACTCCCGGTGCAGGCCGATGCGTTCACGTTCTCGTTACCGGTGACAGCGCCAGGCCGGCATACGGTTCAGACCTGGCGCACGGATCTGGTCGGGAATCGCATCACCGCATCCCTACGGACGTTCACGTATGTCGCGGGTAGCGCGCCGCCTCCGCCGCCAGTGGACATCACGCCACCGCCGCCGCCGACGCCAGAACCGACGCCAGAACCAACGCCAGAACCAACGCCAATTCCGCCGCCGCCCGCGCCGACACCCACACCGACGCCGGTTCCTGCACCAACGCCGGTGCCTCAACCGCCGCCGACACCAACCCCGACTCCGATTCCCACGCCACGGCCCGTGCCGAAGCCGACTCCCAAAGCGGCGCCCAACGGAACGCCGGCAACCGCGACCAAACCGAAGTCCGGGCCGGCGCCGTCGTGGACGGCTCCCGACGCGGTGGTCAAGCGATTAGGGGATCGATACCGGATCTGTGTTCGCGAGCGCTGCGTCGAGTTGCCGACTCGGTGACACTCGCCGGAGATATGGCTGCAGCCCGGTTCGCCACGCCGGGCTGCAGACGCGATTGAGCTTGCGGACCCGCGACCGACCGCGGCCCTGAAAGGGCCACGCTACATCGAAACGCAAACCGCCCTAAACACCCTAGCCGCCGGCGCATACGCTCCCTGACGCCTCCGATCGCATCGTCGCAAACGCGGCACGGTCGAGAGCGACTTCAGGCGTAGTGACCGAGGACAGTCGGACAAGGGGGGCGACTGCGCCACGGGCGTGCGGATTCGGTTACTTGTAAAAATCCTGACAGAAACCTCGAATTTGACCTCTGGACGCGGCGCTAGGATCACCGCCTCGAACAGAACGTCAAAAGTGAGGTGCCTATGACGAGACTTCGTGCAGTTCTGCTGGCGGTTGCCCTGCTCGGTCCGGCGACGATGGCGCAGGCGGACGTCGTACTGAAATGGAATGAGCTCGCGATCAAGACCATGGTCCAACAGGGTCAGAGTCCGTTTGGCCAGGCACGCGTCGCGGCGATCGTGCAACTCGCAGTGTTCGAAGCGGTCAATGCGATCACCGGTGAGTACGAACCCTACATCGGGATTACCGCACCGGCGGGCGCATCGGTCGATGCCGCCGCAGCCACCGCGGCGTATAAGGTACTCAAGGCTCTTTTTCCGAATGCCCCCGACATCGATCAGGCATACGCGGACTCGCTGGCGGCGATCCCGAGCGGATTGGCGAAGACCAGCGGGATCGATGTCGGCAACGCGGCGGCCAAGGCCATGATCGACAACCGTACGAATGATGGATCGAGTCCGCCGCAAACCTCGCCCGTCGGCCTGCCGGCGCCGGGCGTGTGGCAGGTGACGTTGCCGCCCGGGTGCGCGGCCGGCACGACCGGGGGCGCGAACTACCAGTGGCAGCATGTCAAACCGTTTGGCGTGCCGGACGTGGTGGCATTCCGGCCGAGCCCGCCGCCGTCGCTGACCAGCAGCGAGTTCACGAAGGACTACAACGAAGTGAAGAGCGTGGGCATCGTCAACAGCACCGAACGGCCGCAGGATCGCAGCGACGTGGCACGGTTCTATGCGGCTTCGTCACCGACGCTGGTGTTCAACATGGCCTTGCGTCAGGTGGCGGCGGCCAAGCAGCGGTCGACCTCCGACAACGCACGGGCGCTGGCGCTGCTCAACATGGCGACCAACGACAGCCTGGTGGCGTCGTTCTCCGCGAAGTACCACTACAACTTCTGGCGTCCGGAGAATGCCATCCGATACCTCAGTGACTATGGCAACCCGAAGACGACACCCGATCCCGCGTACGTGCCGTTCATCACCACGCCGTGCTTTCCCAGCTATCCGTCGAACCACGCCAGCGGGAGCAACGGCGCGGCCGAAATCCTGCGTCGGGTGTACGGCGAGGGCGGCCACACCATCAGACTGACCAACCCCTTTAATCCCACGGTCGCGAATCTGGAATTCGACTACTCGACGTTCAACGAAGTGTGTGACGACGTCGACGACGCGAGAGTGTTCGGCGGGATCCACTATCGATTCGACCAGGTGGCGGGCAACCGGCTGGGACGGGAAATCGCGACGTCTGTCTACAAGAACAACCTGAGGAAGGCGAAGAATACGAAGTAAGGGCCCGCAACAGAAGGTCAGGAGGTCAAGAGCAAGAAACTCTTGACCCCCTGACCTCCGTCACTGCATCAGAACACGAACTTCACGCCGAGCTGCACCTCGCGCATCGGCTTGCGCGTGCTGTTGATTGTGCCGTACAGCGGGCTCGTCAACGTCGTGTTCGGGTCGTTCCAGATCGGGTTGTTCAACGCGTTGAACGCCTCGAGCCGGAACTGCAGCGTCTTGTTGCCCATCCGGAAGTTCCGGATGATCGACGCGTCGACGTTGGTGATGCCCGGACCGAAGAACGTGTTGCGGCCGGCGGTGCCCCAGGTGCCTGGTGTATTCAGCACGAAGGCGTCGGTATTGAACCAGCGCGCGATCGTCTGCTGGTCGCCCGGCAGAACCGGATCCTGTCCGGTCACATTCGGACGATCCTGTCCGCCGCCGGTATTCGACCGGTCGGTGCCGACGTAGGCGGTTCTCGGGAATCCGCTGGATTTCGAGATGATGGTGCTGACCTGCCACCCGCCCAGGATCGCTCCGCCGATCCCGGTCTGCAGGAACGGCTTGCCGTTACCGAACGGCAGCTCGTAGAGAATCGACGACACGAAGCGGTGCCGTACGTCGAACACCGACAAGCCCCATTCGCAATCGAGGCAGAAGCTGTCTTGCGGGAACAGCGTGTCGCCATTCAGCGTGCGGATGCCGCTGCCATTGTCCGTCGACTTGGACAACGTATAGCCGCCAAGCACCGACAAGCCCTGATGAAGCCGCCGGGTAAGCTTGACCGCCAGCGAATTGTAGCGCGCCTCGGCGACGTTGCCGACTTCCTGAACCTTGGTGAATTCGGGATAGGGCTTCCGGCTCTGCACCGATCCGACAAGTCCAGGAATAGTTTCGTTCCAATCGAACATCCGTTCGAGACGATAGCTGTGCGAGCCGAGATAGCCGACTTCGAGCGCGGTTGAACCGCCGAGCTCTTTCTGGACGTTGAACAGGTACTGCCACATGTACGGAGTTTTGCGATCGGGCATGTTGCCCAGCACGTACACATTCGACAGACAGACCAGCGGCGGCGCCACGCCGCAGTCGTTCGCCACACCGGCGCCTCCCCTGAACGGCGCGTCGAGCGTCAGATCCGGCGTCAACAGCAAGGTGTTGTCGCGACGGCGGCCCGAGAGGTTGCGCGCCATGTCGAACCGCGGGTTCCCGGTATCCTGCATGTAGAAGACGCCGGCGCCGGCGCGGAAGGACAAGCTCTCATTGGGGTTGTACGCCCACCCGAGCCGTGGCGCGAAGTTCTTCTTGTCGTCGCCAATCAGCCGATCGCCAAGCCGTCCGTCGCGCGCCACCTGAATGTTCGGCGCGAAGCGGAGCACGGTGCCCTCGTAGACGTCGCCGCTGCCGATGCGCACCAGCACAGGATGGCGCGACTTATCCTGGACGTTCGGCGTCGTGTCATGGAATGGGATCGACGCGTTCATCAGCGTGCCGTTGGCGTCGAACCATGGCGGTGTGTATTCGTAGCGCAGGCCGAGATCGAACGTCATGTTCGAGCGGACCTTCCACGTGTCGGCGATGTAGTAGGTCTGGCTCAGCGAGCGGAACTGCGCCACCGCCAGCGCCACCGCCGATTCGTCCTGCTGCGTGTAGCCGAGCAGGAAGTCCGCGAAGGCGTAACCGGTGGCAATCGGCTGAAACTGGAAATTACCGCGCGCAAACTGGTTGCCCACCTGGTTGTACATGTCGTAGCGGATGTTGCCGCCAAACTTGAACGAATGCCGGCCGCGAATCCACGACATGTTGTCGCTGAACTCGTACGCCTTGTTCCGATTCGTATAGGGCCCTTCGGTGCTGTCGCCAAAGCCGCTGAAGCCGGTGATGCTGATGGATGGAATCCCCCAGGCTTCGCCAGGATTCAAGGAGACGCCGGGGATCCCCAGCTCCTTGATCACGTCGCGCACGTTCGCCAGCTCGCGGCCGAACGTGTTGTAGAAGTAGTTGAAACCGAACCGGAACTCGTTGACGAGTGTCGACGACAATGTCCAGGTATTGCCGAGCGCCGCCTGATGAACGCGCGTGTCCAGTTTGGTGCCGTTCAATTTCAACGCCGGCGACACCTCGTTCTCTTTGGCGTAGCTATAGCGGCCCATCCAGGCCGATGCCGAGCTCTGGATGAAATCCGTCCGCTGCGTGTACTGGTATTTGTTGATCTCGCGATCCTGCAGCGAAAGATAGTTGTTGTTGCTCACCGTGGCGACGCCGTTGTTCGGCTCCGGATAGAACTCGAGCAACTTCTTCGAGATGGCGTTGATCCGGGATGCGGGAATGACGTTGCCCGGGAATGGGTTGCAGGTCCGCGTGCTCCCGACGACCGTGCATTGCGTCGGGTCGACGATCAGGTTGGTTCGTTGTCCGGTTTGCGGGTTGATCGCCCCGAGACTGGATAGCAGCTCCGAAAAGTCGCCGTTCCGCATCGCCACCGACGGCACGCTGAAGGGATTCTGACCCTGTTTCCGATCCCGATACCCTTCGAAGTTCGACATGAAGAACAGGTGGTTCTTCCACACCGGACCGCCAGCGGTGTAGCCGTACTGATCCCATTTGAACGGCGCCTTCGGCGCCACGGCTTGCGCCGCGGTGAAGGCGTAGTTTCTGGCGTCCAGCGCGTCGTCGCGGTGGAATTCGAACAGCGTGCCGCGCAGGTTGTTCGAGCCCGATTTCGTGACCACGTTCACCTGGCTCGCCCCTCGCCCGAACTCGGCGGAGTAGACGCCGGTCTGCACCTTGAACTCTTCGAGCGCGTCCACCGACGGCAGGAAAATGTATGTGTTGAAGTTGACGTCGGTGTTGTCGACGCCGTCGAGCGTGTAGAAGTTGAATTCGCGGCGCTGCCCGGAAATCGACAACTGCTGGTTGGCGCGCGTACCGCCCTGGCGGTCGCCTGCCTGACCAGCGCCGGCGAACTCGGCGCTGACGTTCGGACTCAACGCGACGAGCTGCAGATAGTTTCTGCCGTTCAGCGGCAATTCGACGATGCGCCGGTTTTCGATCACCGTGCCGATGGTCGCGTTTGCGGTTTCGACCAGGGGTGACACGCCGGTGACAGTAGCCTGCTCGGAAATCGTGCCCAACTCGAGCTGGAAATTGACGCGTGCCGTCTGCTGCACTTGCAGCTCGAGGTCGCGGCTCGCGGCCTTGAACCCCTCGAGCTCGCTCTTTACCGTGTAGTTGCCCGGAGGCAAGGCCGGAAAGTCGAACAGGCCGACCTCGTTGGTCTGTGTCGTTCGGGTGGCGTTGGTCGCCTTGTTGACGACGGTGACCGTGGCTCCGGGAACCAGGCCGCCGGTGGAATCTTTGACTTCTCCGGTGATCGTACCCAGTGTTTGCGCGAAGCCCGTCGCGCAGAGGATGACCCACGTGAATAGCACTAACAGAGTCCGGCGCATAGGGAACGGCTCCTTTCGAGGACGAGAGCAGCGTTGCGAACGAAAAAAATGCCGACGCGCGCGGTATGAAAGATCGCTACCCATCTGAGCAGCGAGACCGGAAGGCTACGCCCGCATCCGACGCAAGTCAAGGCAGTTACGGTGGCTGGGGACGATCAGATCCGCCGGCGACGGTTTCTTGGATCCAGCGGTGTTGGCGGGATACCGTCGCGAGAGGTCGGATACCGTATCCGACCCTCATTCCGGCCGCCGGCCGGCACGTATCAACCGACGGCAGCAACCGCCGCGGTCTGAGATAAAGGGGCGCTCATCGAGAACAACGGTGTGCCGGCGGGCGTCTAAGATCCCATGCCAGCCACGGGGTCGAACCGAAGTCTGTTGGGACTCGTGGGATTCGAACGGTTATGGCAGGACATGCGGTACGGAGGCCGGGTGCTGGCCGGCAGCCCGGGCTTCGCGACCATCGCCGTCCTGTCTCTGGCGATTGGGATCGGCGCCAACTGCGCGATCTTCAGCTTCGCCGACGCGCTGCTGCTGCGCCCCCTGCCGATCGCCCGCCCGGGCGAGGTATTTACCGTCGGCTCCACCGCCAGCCTCGAAGCGCTCGGCGCCAGCTCTCTGGTTTCCTCGTATCGCGACTACGTGGACATCCGTGATCGCGCGAAGAGCTTCGTCGGCCTCGCCGCGTTCAGGGGTGTGACGGTTGGATTCGCAACCGACCCCAGGGCCACGCCCAAACTCAAACTGGGCATGCTGGTGAGCGGGAATCTGTTCTCACTGATGGGTGTCGAGCCCACCCTCGGACGCGCCTTCACGCCGGACGAGGATCAGGTGCCGGGCCGCGACGCCGTCGTGGTGCTGGGCCGCACGATGTGGGAGCAGGAGTTCGCCTCCGATCCGGGCGTCCTTGGTCGCCGGGTGCGGATCAACGGCGGCGAATTCGCGGTGATTGGCGTCGCCCCGCCCGAGTTTACGGGACTCAATCAGTACGTCCGGTCAGATTTCTTCGTGCCGCTGATGATGTCGCAGCGGCTCGCCAACGATCCGAAACGCCAGGTTCTCGAGGACCGCGACGCGCGGGATCTGCGGCTGAAGGGCCGCCTCAGACCGGGCGTCTCACAAGCGGAAGCCCAGGCGGAGTTGACGACCATTGCCGCGGACCTCGAGCGCGCGTATCCCGAGACCAACAAGAACCGGCGGCTTGCGGTCCGCACGGAACTGCAGGCCCGGATCGATCAGAGCCCGCCGGACGCGATGCTCATCGCCATGCTCTCCACGCTCGCGCTCGCCGTGCTGTTCGTCGCTTGCGCCAACGTCGCGGGTCTGTTGACCAGCCGCGCGCCGGTGCGCGCGCGCGAAATGGCGCTGCGCCTCGCGATTGGCGCGGGGCGGGGGCGGCTGGTCCGCCAGCTGGTGACCGAAAGCCTGCTGATCGCCACGGCCGGCGGCATGCTGGGTCTCGGTGTTGGCTACGCCGGCATGACGCTCTTCCGCCAGATCGAGCTGCCGACGGACCTGCCCGTCTCGCTTTCGTTCCAGATGGATCGGCGCGCGCTGTTATTCAGCCTCGCCGTCGCGGCGGCAAGCGCCGTGATCTTCGGCCTCGTGCCGGCGCTCCAGGCGACGCGCACCGATCTCACCGCCGTGATGAAAGCCGGCGACAGCGTCGCACCCGGCCGGCGTCGCCGCTGGGGACGCGCGGTGCTCGTCGGCGGACAGGTCGCGGTGTCGGTCGTGCTGCTGGTGGTCGCGCTCTTCATGTATCGGGGATTCCGTCAGCAGCTCGCGAACGGCCCAGGCTATCGCACGGACCATTTGCTGATGATGAGTTTCGACACCAGCCTCCTGCATTACACCGACGCGCAGTCGCGGCAGTTCTTCGATCAGGTCGCTGAACGCGCCCGCACCGTGCCCGGCGTCCAGCGGGTGACGATGACGACTTCCGTGCCAATGTCGAACGACTCGATCGGCTTCGAGACCGTGGTTCCGGAAGGTTTTCAGTTTCCTCCCGGCAAAGACAACGCGACCGTGGTGTCGTCGAGAATCGACGAACACTACTTCGACACGATGGGGCTGACGATCCTTCAGGGACGCAACTTCACCATCGACGATGCGCCCGGCAAGCCACCGGTCGCCATCGTGAACCAGCAGTTCGCGCAACATTACTGGCCGGGACAGGATCCGATCGGCAAGCGCCTGCAGACGGCCGGCGACGACAAGGCGTGGTTTCAGGTGGTCGGGCTTGCGAAGACGAGCAAGTACATCTTCATCGCCGAGGCGCCGACCGAGTTCGTCTATCTGCCGCACCGGCAGAAGAAGCAGCAGGAGATGATCCTGCTCGCCCAGTCCGCGGGCGATCCGGCGACGCTGGCCGCGCCGTTGCGCGACGTCGTCCGTGGTCTTGACGCGAACATGCCGATCTACAACGTCCGCACGATGGAGCAGTTCTACCGGATGCGCGCCGTCAGCATCTTCAATGTGCTCGTCGGCACGGTGGCGGCCATGGGCCTGATGGGACTCGGCCTGTCCATCGTCGGCCTTTACGGTCTCGTGTCCTATGCGGCCGCACGCCGCACGCGCGAGATTGGCATCCGGATGGCGATTGGTGCCGACCGCGGCGCCGTCTCGCTGATGGTGCTGCG
>Ga0105248_10001104_pt1 | contig 29900 bp, 27 predicted proteins | sample KBSS34metaG_FD_81524 | JGI IMG/M metagenome (GOLD analysis project Ga0105248, IMG submission 81524) | Switchgrass rhizosphere microbial communities from Kellogg Biological Station, Michigan, USA - KBS S3-4 metaG | ecosystem: Host-associated > Plants > Roots > Rhizosphere > Soil | place... | reverse complement strand
GTCTCCAGAACGATACGGACAGCGCCTTCCTTGAACTCCCGATCGAACTTACGACGCGATTCCACGACAATCGCCTCACCCTCTGTTCGCGATGTTCTCCACGCTCAAAGGGGAAACTCAGGTAGTGCTCGGGGGGTGGGGAGTCGTTCTCCTAGGTCTCGGACTGTGGGTAGGTGGGACCAGTTGGGGTTGGCGCTGAGGTGGTGGTAGATGCCGGCTGCTCGGTGGATGGTGCGGCCGTGGTCGTTTCCGCGTGCGGCGGTGAGCGCGTCTCGTAGGGCGATGGTTGCTTGTTCGGGTTCGGGTTTGGGTCGGCGGACGAATGCTCGTGCAAGTGCGAGGTGGGTGCCGGCGAGGTGGAGGTGGCGGCCGGTCTGGGTGAGGAGGGTGAGGGAGCGTCGGGCGTGGGGTTCGGCGAGGTCTCCGCGTCCTAGGTAGCCGAGTGTGATGGCGCTGTATGCCTCGTAGGCTTCTTCGTCGCTGGGTGCGGGGCCTGGTAGGTGTTCTCCTTGCCAGACGTTGTCTCGGACGGTGCGTAGCGCTGTGAGGGCGCCTTGGGTGTCGCCGGTGTGGGCGAGTGATCGGGCTAGTTGGCTGGCGAGGCTGGGCAGGATGTAGGGGTGTGCGGTCGGGAGGGCTTGGCGGGCGATGGCGGCGGCGGCGGTGAACTGTCCCGCGAAGAACGCGAGTGCTGCGCGCATGTCTGCGATGGAGCCGGAAAGCAGGGTGTCTCCGGCGGCGTCGGCGTGTTGGCCGGCGAGCACGAGAAACGCGAGGGAGGCTTGTCCGTCTCCGTTTTTGGAGTGGGCAAGGCGGCCGGCGTAGTAGGCGTACCACCCGGCGAGTCGTTCGAGGTCGCGGCGGCCGGCTCCGGATCGGCAGGTGTTCAACAGCGTCTCTGCCCGGTCCCAGGCGCTTTCAGTGGGTTCCACGAGGGTGCCCAGTGGGGTGACGTCGTAGAGCTTCGCGAGCTGGTAGACGCCGTGTTCAAGCTGGGCGAGAGTAAGTGGGTCCGGCGCTGTGGCGGCGATGGCGCGGGAGATGCGGGCGGCCCGGTCGGCCGAGCCTAAAGCGGTGCCGGTGGTGAGCAGTACTCCGGCGCTGAGCAGGTCGCGGCGGCGCGTCTGACTCACCTCCTCGTGCGGGGCGATGGCGGTCTGTCCATCGTCGCCCGCGGCGGGTGGCGGTGCTATCCCGAAGGCGGCGGTGCGCTCCGACTCACCTCCAGGTGGCGGTCCGGCTGGGGAAAGTAGTGCGTTGGCATCGGTGTTGAACATGGCTTGCAGGACGCGGCGGGCGACGGGGTAGGGCTTGGTGACGGTGCCTGCGAGCCAGCGTTTGGCCTGGCGGTCGGTGATGCCGTAGGTGTCGGCGCCGATCGATGCGGCGGTGTCGGCGTAGTGGCGGCAGAAGTCCTCGACGGTCCAGTGCCGTTGCACCAGCAGGTGTGCGAGCAGCGTGCGGGGGCGGGGTATTGGGGGCATGGCGTCCTCATATGGCCGGCGTCCTGTGCCGATCGTGGCCCGGGTACAACGCCGTGTCACGGTCGATCGGTGGCCTCGTTCTGGAAGTCCTGGAAGAAGTCCCGAAGAAGTCCCGATCCGGTCGACGGAGAGGGCGTCCTGAAGACATCCCGATCATCGTCTCTTTCCGAGATCGCAGTGTGACCGATCGTGGTCCTAGCCGGTTCCGGTCGGGCTGGCGTCGATCCCCCGACCGGGGCCGGTCCTAACGCGGTCCGTTTGAGACGGGCGCTCGGCCGGACGTAGGGAGGAAGCGATGACGGTGGTGCTGGATGTGGGTGGCGGTCCGGTGCCGGTGGTGCTGGAACGGCTGCCGGTTATCGATGGGGATGGTCTGTGGCTGGGTCGGTGTCCGTGGTCGGATCTGGAGGAGCAGTGGCCCGGGTTTCCGGCGTTTGTGGAGACGGGTCCGGCTGATCTGCTCGGGGTGGCGTTGGTGGTCGGTGGCATGCGCGATGTGGAGGCCGTGGCGATGGCGCCGGCGAGCGTGCCGGTGTCGCGTACGGCGTTGGCGCTGGCGGTGGCTCAGCGGCTGTGTGCTGTGCGGGTGGCGGCGGGGTCTTCGCCGGTGCCGGTGGTGACGTGTGGGGTGCGTCCGCCGGTGCGGTTGGGGTCGGGGGTGGTCGCGGTCCCGCACGAGGTGACGGTCACTGTCGGTGGTGGGGTGCAGGTTCGGGTGGTGTGGGAGGTGCTGCGTGCCAAGCGGCTGGCGGAATGGCTGGCGGCTTTGCGGCCGGTAGCCGCGCCGTCGGTGGCTGTGGCGGCTTGATCTCGCCTGTAGGGCGGGGATGGTCGCACTGGTTGTCGGCTGCGGCCGGCGATGTGGATAAACGTGGGTCCTTGGACCTAAGCGTCTATTTGACTGTGTTTGGCTGTAGTGGCGGGGTATTCTGGAGTCCGGTCATCGGGTAGACCCTTTGGAGCCTGTTAGGGCTAGGTCAAGATTCCCAGACCTGGATGAGTACGGGTGACGCCATAGAGCGGACTGCCAATGATGCGGGCAGGGGTGTCACCACTCTGCGCTTGGTGTGACCTCCGCGGGCAACAGCGGTAGGTATCCCGGGCGCACCCCGCCCCCTTGGGGTGGGGCGGCCTGCGGGTCGCGGCTGCGGTGTGCCGTGCCGCGTTTCGTCACTGCTTCTGGGCTGCCGTCGGCGGCCGGTGTCGTGATGGGCGTGGTGTGGCGCGGTGTGGTCGGGCCTGCTTCCCGGGGTGGAGGCATCGGTCATGGCGGCCGGCACTCTCGACGACACCACAACCACCGGTCCTGCGGACAGCACACGGGGTGGCTGTAGCCGCCCGGTTCGGCTGGCGGGCCGGTCCGATCAGGTAGACCTGGCCACCGGTGAAATCCGGCAGGCGTCGGCTCCGCCGACGGTGCATGTGCGGTGTAACAACCGGCGGGCCTCGGCCTGTCCGGACTGCTCGCGGCTGTATAAGCGGGATGCGCGGCGCATTGTCGTCGGCGGCCTGGATAGCGCCGGGTCGGCGGGTGTGGCCGTTGGTGGGCCGGCGTGGTTCGTGACGCTGACCGCGCCGTCGTTCGGTCCGGTGCATTCGCGCCGTGCGGGTAAAGGCGTCGAGAGTCGGGTGTGTCGGGCGCGTCGGGGGACGTGTACGCATGGCCGGGCGCTGGCCTGCCATCTGCGCCATAGTGTGGATGATCGTCGTCTTGGTGAGCCGCTGTGCCCGTCCTGTTTCGACTACGGCCGGGCGGTGGTGTGGAACGCGATGCTGCCTGCGCTGTGGAAAGCGACCCGGGACCAGCTTGAGTCGGCGGTCGCGGCGGCGGCGGGGCTGACGGTCGCGGGCCTGCGCCGGATGGTGCGGGTCAGTTTTGTGAAGGTCGCCGAGATGCAACGCCGCGGCCTGGTGCATCTGCACGTCGTGATCCGGATCGACGGTCGCGACCCGTCCGGGAACCCGGACGCGCCGCCGCAGTGGGCGTACGGGGATCTGATCGCGGACTGCCTACGCGCGGTCGTCGGGTCGGTCGCGGTGGTCGCGCCCGATCCGGCGGCGGTCGCGCTGCTGGACACCTCGGGAGCGTTGCCGGTCGCAGCGTCGACGGACGGGTTCGCGGTCCGCTGGGGTAGCCAGATCGATATCCGCCGAATCCGACTCGGCTCCGAGACGGACGCGGTGAAGGTCGGGAACTACCTGGCGAAGTACCTGACCAAGTCCGTCACCGACTCCGGGGCACTCGACGCGCCGGTGCGCTCCCTGCGTCAGCTCGCCCGGCTTGGGCTACGCGATCACGCACGGCGGCTGGTCGAGACCTGCTGGCGGCTGGGGGCGGACCGTACGTTCACCGACGCGCTGGATGCGGCGGCGGGCCGTCCGGCGGGGCGCACAGCCGGGCTGATCCGCTGGTCACACAGCTGGGGCTTCGGCGGACACTGGATCTCCAAATCGCGGAAGTACTCCACAACGTTCGGCGCGGTGCGTTCGGCGCGGCGCCGGTGGGCGCGGCTGTTGGCCGCCGCGCTGTCGGGCCGTCCGCTCGGCCTGGACGGCGATGGCTCACCGGTGGTGCTCGATGAGTTCGGCCGTCCCGACGGAGACCCGCAAACCCTGGTCGTCGGGCAGTGGCGCTACGTCGGACGGGGCCGTGAGCCGGTTGGGGCGGAGGATGCGCCCGGGGCGGGGCCGTGACCAGGCGGCGCGGGTCGGGGCCGTTGGCCGGGCAGATCGGACTGCCCTTCAACGACCACGAAGAAACGACCGACGCAGTAGCCCCGGCGGGGCACGTGGCCGCCGAGAGGACGAGTACCGCAGGTTCCGCCTCCTCGTCTGTCCCTGCTGTGGCGGTCGCGGAGGACTGCGCGCGACCGGTGGGGGTGGGCGGGCGGGACCACCTCCCGCCAAGATCCGAAACGAGCCGTCAGGGCGGCGCGGACGACTCAGCGGAGGCGGGGCTCGGTTCCGCGGAACCGCACGACGTGCAGGTGACGGTTCCGGACTGGGTGCCTGCCTCGGCGCGGGCGGACTACATGGCGGGCTGGCTGGCGGGTCGTCGGGCTGCAGCTACGGCGGGGCCGTTGCCGGATGAGGTGGCCCGTGATGTGGTTGCGATCATCGATGGGGCCAGTCAGTCGGTCCAAGCTGCGGATGCGGCCTGACGGACACCCGCTCCTCGACCGGCAACTGATGATCGGCCGTGACGTCGATGCACTCGATCACCCGGGCCAACAGCCGCCGCCGCTGCGCCAGGGACATGTCAGGCCACTGGCGGGCAAGGTCCGCGTGGGAGGCGACCGGAAGACCCTCGACGACGGTTGCGTTGTCGAGCTGGGCTTCCAGCTTCTCGACGCGCTCCTGAACGTCGGCGATCATCCCGAGCAGGACGGCGACCATCTTGCCCTTGTAGGTACCGCCGTCCTGCTGGGCGATCAGGGTGTCACGCTCGGCGCGGGCCTCGTCCAACTCGGCCAGCAGACCGCCGGTGGGGGTGGCGGCCTGGCGGGCGGCCTGCTCGGCGCGGACCTTCGCCAACCGGTCGTCGGTCAGGAACGCGAACAGCCACCCTGTCACGAACACCTCTGCCTGGTCGGCGGTTACCCTGGCCGGCTGGGCGCAGGTACCCGCGCCGTGGCGACGGTTGGCCTGGCACTGGTAGGCATACCGACGGACCACGGTCCCGTCCACCCGCCGGTGCGCCGCCTCATGGCCATACAGCCGGCCACCACACGTACCGCAGTGGATCAATCCGGTCAGCAGCCAACCATGCGACCCCCACGGCTGCCGCGTCGCCGCCTTCACCGTGCTGCGCGCCTCCAACTCCCGGACCATCCGCAGCCACGTCGGCCGGTCACACACCGGCGGCTGACTGATCACCGGGTCGCCGTTCGCGTCCAGCGCGACATAGTCCAACAGGTTGAGCTTCACACCGCGCTTGTGTTCCGGGACCTGCCGCATCCGATAGCCGATCATCCGGGGCGAGACCAGGAAACGACGAATACTGGCCTGCGACATACGACCCCCGTCCGCCGACGTGATCCCGAACTCCGCCTTCCACCGGTCCGCAATGTCACTGAGGCTCTTGCCCTCCAACACCATCGCCACCGCAGCCTCCAACGCCGCGAACTCCACCGGATGCGCCACCAAGCGGATGCCCCGACGTCCCAGCTCGTCGACCTCACGCGGACCCGACATCCACCCGAACGGAAGCATGCCGCCATGGTGGAAACCGGCTTCGGCGGTGTGCCGCTTCGCACTGCGCTGCCGCTCACTCATCGTGTCCGTCTCGACCTCGGCCAACAACGCCTTGATCCCGGACACCAGCTTCGCCCCGGCCGTCGCCGTGTTCAGCTCCTCGGACGAGTCCTGATGCGACACCAACATCACCCGCTGCGCCTGGCAATGCGCGATCCACTCGATACAACGTGCGGCGATCCGGTTGGTCCGGTCCAGCTTCCAAAACGCCACCGCGGAGACCTGGCCGGCATCGATCGCCGCGTTCAACGCATGCCAACCCTTACGGTTGCGTGCGGCCGAAGCGCTGGCCGAGTCGTTGTCGACATACTCACCCAAGATCGTCCAACAACCCTCGGCGTCCAGCTTGCGCGTCAGGTCGATCCGCTGGCGCTCGATCGCGTCCCGACCATCCCGGTGGTAACGCGACAGCCGCAGATACAGCCAGATTGGCCGCGTACCCGGCCGGACGGTCACCCCGTCGTAGCTGCGGAAGGCGGGATAGGTGACTGCCCGCGTGGCCCTACCCGGACGGCGCACGACCGGCCGGCGCACCCCCGTCGCCCCGTCGACGACGACACCGTCAACCTGGCCATCTGCCACATCCGTCATATGAGTATTTTAGATCCCTCGACAGCGCCCCGAAGATCCCACCGGGTCTGTCACGGCCCGCGTGGGGGGCCGAGGCGTGCGCAGATGTGCACCGAGCCGGCAATGCCCTGGCCCCGGCGCACGATGTCCATCGCCGATTCCTCGAAACGATGGATCCGCAGCATCCGCAGCATCCGCCGCCGCGCCTCGAGCTGTTGATCGCCGTTCATCCCCAACCCCGTTCATCTGGGCAGGACCCGACGGCGGCGGCGCTCGGCCGCGCGTAACCCGCGCCGTGATCGGCAGTGCAAGGACACCCTTGCTCAGGTTTCCCGGGGCGTGTCCATCGTCAACTCAGGCGGCTGGGGCCGCCGGGCCGCCCTACCCGAGCCCACCCTCGGCCGCGGCCGGCCGCAGGAGTCCGTGCCGACGCGCCAGGTCGAGGGCCCGCTGGCAGGCCGGCGCGAGCAGGTCCCGCTGCTGCGCGGACACGTACACGATGCTGTCGATCTCGCCGGCCGCCCGAATGGCGCCCCGATAGGCGCCGGTGAAGCACTTCATCCGCACCATGACGTGGTCGGGCTGATCGTGGGCGACATCCTCGACGACGCCGAGCTCGCGCACCGACGCCCGGTCCAGCCGGACGCCGAGCTCCTCGTGGACCTCGCGGGAAAGCGCCGTCCAGTCGTCCTCGCCGGGCTCCCGCTTCCCGCCGGGCAGGTATAGACGGTCCCGGCCGCGCGACCGGACCGTCAGCATGCGGTCGTCGTCGATGTGTATCCAAGCCAGCACGTCCAGCATGCGGATCTCCTTGATCGACTTCGAGGGCCCGGGCGTCGTGCCGCGGAACGGAACAATCCCTTTCGGCGGCGCGAATCAGGGATTCTCGTCCGGGCTTGCCGGCATGCGCTCGGCCGCGAGCCCCGCCAGCTCCTGCGCCCGGCCGAGCCGCTGCTCGCCGACGCCGTCGGCCGGCACCGGCCGCACCCGCTCCAGCGCCGCCGTCACGAGGTGGGTGACCGACGAAGTCGAAAGCGCAGGTAAGGACGCGAGCTTCGGGCGATGGCTCACCGCGATCGCCCCCCGGCCGATCGGGACCAGTTCAAGGTGCACGCTGTTGGGCATCAGCCCGATCGTAGGCAGCTCGGCACCGCCCCCCGGCGTCGCCGGCGAACGTCGTGCCGCCCGCCGCGAGGCGGTTCCTCGTGCTGGCCGGCGAAGGCCGACCGATAGGGTCCCGTCGAGATGCCTCGGGACCGTCGACGGGCCCCGAACGCCACACGGTCGGCTGAGAAAGCCGGCCCGAGCAGAGGAGAGTGCTGATGACGGCAGCCGACGTGCGGGAGGTAACCGAGTCGCTGCAGGCGCTCGGGATTGCCGTCATACCCGAGGAGCCCACGGTCGACGAGGAAATCCCGGTGGTCAGCTGGGAGAACGACCTGCCGGGATTCGTCGACGCCGCCAAGGAGCTCGGACCGACGCAGGCCTACGTCGGCCCGCTCCTGATCGACGAGGGCCTGGTCGGCTCGCTCGAGGACGACGACGACCTGGACGAGGCCGAGCGCGCATCGCTCCAGACGATCCTCGACGACGCGCGGGCGCTGATCGGTCAGGAGGTCGGAACGCAGGCGATCTTCCTCGCCGACCAGCTGATGCACGAGTACTTCTCGCTGATCCCGGCCGCCCACGACCTGTTCGAGCGTATCGAGCTGTTCGCGGACGGTATCGGCGAAGACGACGGCGACTGCGCCTGCGGCCACGACCACGGCTGCGGCTGCGCCGACGGACACGGCCATGACCACGGACATGAGCACGGCGGGTTGCCGATCGTCACGGTCGACTAGGGAATCGACGCCCTCCCGCCGACGCATCGTTTCCATCGAATTCCGGCGTAGAAACCTCACCATCGCCGCGGCTGCTCGAAAAGAATGCCTACCCCGCGAGCGGGAAGACCAGGCAGGTTGTGCTCGCGGTCGCCACGATCCGGCCGGCCTCGTCACGGACGTCACCCTCCGCGAAGGCCACTCGCCGGCCGGGCTTGGTGACCCATCCGTGCGCGATCAGTTCCGTGGGGCCGCTCGCGTCGACGCGCACCGGGCGCAGGTAGTTCACCTTGATCTCGATGGAGGTGTAGCCGACCCCGGCGGGCAGTGTCGAATGCACCGCGCACGCCGCGACCGTGTCGAGCAGCGTGCAGACGAGTCCGCCGTGGACGACCCCGATCGGGTTGTACGCCGACTCGTCCGGCGTGCAGCGAAACCGGATGTCACCCTGCTCGACGGACACCGGACCGAATCCGAACAGCATCGCGATCGGCGGCGGCGGGACCTCGCCGTTCTGCATCGCGCGCAGGAACTCCAGACCGCTCATGGTGGCGCCGCGCGTGGCCGTCGCCAGTGGGTCGTGCCAGCGGACGGTCTTGCTCCGCGGCTCGCCCCACCCCTCGAAGGCCTCGCGACCTGTCGTCCCCGCCACGGGCGAGGTAGGACTGGACGAATCCGCGACTGGCATGGACGAACCCTACTATCGTCTAAGTTCGACTGTCGAACCTAGCTGGGACTGTCGGACCTAGCTTGGGTGGCTTCCGGCGGCGAGCGTCTTTGATCACTGGAACCCCGACGCGGCGGTCGACGCCGCCCTGAGCGGCCGCCTCGCAGGCTCGCAGGGCCGGGCGAACACGGACGGCGACGGAACGCGTGCGGCTGAAACGCCCGCTGACGGCCTCGATCGCCTCAGGGGTACGAGGGTGTGGCCCATCGCGCGGCGACTTTGTGTCCCGCGCGGGCCAGGTCGACAGAAACCGCGGAACTGTGTCGCCTAGTTGAGCCTATAGGCTCATTCAACCGACACGCTTTGCACCGCCACGGGTGAAATGTGTCTGCTGATTGAGCCTATAGGCTCAACCAGCAGACACATTTCGGGGTTGGCGAGCGGCCCTGGCCCGCACCACGGGCGCCGCCGCGCCAGAGCGATCTCTCCGAGGGAGACGGTCGCCGCCCGGTGAAAGACGCGCCTGCGAGAACGTCCCGGAAGTCGTACCGATCTCGGACTGGCGGACGTAGGAAGGTTATCTCGCCAAGGGCCGTATCGATGGAGAGTAGCCGTCTTCTGGGTGGCCTACTTCGCGACGGCGTAAGGTTCATTCCCGACACCGGAGCGCGGCATTCGCCGCGGACGCGGCAGGCGTGTCGGCCGGAGCGCCCCGCCCGGCGGCCGCGCCGCACTAGCGATCTCCGGGTTCGTCGCGGACCGTGACGGGGTGGGCCGGGCGCGCGCCCGCGTCGTGAGCGCGGTTTGCCCGGCACCCGGGCGGGGCAGCGTCTGGGGGGATCATGCGGCGCAGCCCCTGGAGGAACGGTGACGGTGAACAGCACGGCGCGGACCGGCGCGCCGGTGGCCAGGAGCCGGGGAGAGGCGCGGAAGGCCAAGAACAGCAAGGCGGTGACCTGGACGGCCCGGCTGGGCCTGGCGTCCCGCGGCGTCGTCTACCTGCTGGTCGGCATCCTCGCCATCCAGGTCGCCGTCGGCCACAGCCAGGAGAAGACGAACCGTGAGGGCGCGCTGCGCCAGATTGCGGACAGGCCGTTCGGCACCGGCGTCCTCGTCGTACTGATCATCGGCTTCTTCGGCTACGCGGCGTGGCGGCTGCTCGATGCGGCCACCGGGCACACGGACGAGCGCGACGCCAAGAAGCGGGCCGGCAAGCGGGCCACCTCCGGCGTGCGCGGCGCGATCTACCTCGCCATCGCGGGCAGCACGATCAAGTTCCTCGCCTCGGGGCACGGCGGCTCGGGCGAGCCGGCGCCCTACACGGCGCGGGTCATGGGCCACACGGGTGGACGCTGGCTCGTCGGCGCGGTCGGCATCATCGTGATCGCGATCGGCCTGGGCATGATCTGGCGGGGTATCAAGACCAAGTTCGAAGACAAGCTGCGCACCGGCGAGATGGGGCAGACCGCCCGGACCCTGACCGTGCGGACCGGTCAGGCAGGCTACGTCGCTCGCGGGATCGTGTTCGGCCTGGCCGGCTTCTTCGTCACCAAGGCCGCCGTGGACTTCGACCCGAAGGAGGCCAAGGGCCTCGACGGCACGCTGAAGTCGATCGCCCAGGCTGCCTACGGGCCGTGGCTGCTGGTGCTGTGCGCGATCGGCCTGGTGCTGTTCGGGGTCTACTCGTTCTGCGAGGCGCGCTACCGCAAGCTCTGATCGTCGACGCATCGCCTGCGGACGGCCGTGCCCCGGATCGATGCCGGGTCACGGCCGTCACGCTTGTTCTGGGCGCTACGCCGAGAGAAGGCGGGAGCGGAACAGATCGAGCACCTGGTCGAGCGCCGCGCGCGTCGGCTGGCCCGGCGCGTCGATGAGGTGCTCGGTGAGGACCGAATGCGGCTTCATCGGCGCGTCCGGGTTGCCGGCGGAGTCGTCGAGCTCGACGGCGACGAACGCGTCGCCCAGGCGTTCCCGGAGGAACTCGAACCGCTGCGGCGGCGCGATCGTGTCCCCCTTGAAGCGCAGGCCGAGGACCTGCAGACCCTCCGCGGCGCACCGCCCCCTGACCACCTCCAGGTCGGCCGGGGAGCAGTCGATGGAGCGCCGGCGCGCCTTGGAGACGGGGAACGGCAGCGACGGCGACGTCACGACGGGCGCCAGCAGACTCGGATCTGTCGCCATCGCCAGCGCGAAGCCCCCGGTGAAGCACATGCCGATGGCACCGACTCCGGGCCCGCCGCAGCGGGCGTGCTCCTCCGCCGCGAGCGCGCGCAGCCACGAGACGACCGGTGACGTCCGGTTCGTCGCCAGGACCGTGAACTCCCGACTCACGCACAACGGCAGCATCGAACTCGCCCCGTACCGCATGAAGGCCAGCCGGCCGCCCGCGAGCGGGTCCTTGCCCGCGACCCCGAACAGGCTCGGCAGCACCGCGGTACAACCGATCCCGACCACCTGCCGGGCGAACGCGGCGACCTTGGGCGTGATCCCGGGAATCTCCGCCATCACGATCACGGCGGGTCCGGTTCCGGCCCGGTAGACCGTCCGGCTCCTGCCGTCGTGCGTGAACGTCCCCGCCGTGAAGTCCGCCAGACTGTCGTCGGCCACGCCCGCAGTGAACCAGATCACCGATTCGCGCGCGAGATCACGCACCCCGCTCGACGGCCAACCGCCCGGTGGGAGACCCCGCCCCGGCGGAGCGGCTCGTGGTCCGGCGGGCCGGCGGGGCGGCGGTCAACCCGTCGACGAGACCACGTTGGCGATGCGGTTGCGCAGGCCTTCGTTGAGTGGCCGGAGATCCGCCGAGGCCGGTTCCTCGGTGATATAGCCCTGGACGAAATGAATACCACGCACGTACAGGTCACGAAGCGACACGGGCGACTCCCCGTCGAAACCCTCCACCACGACGGCCCGGGCGGTGGAGGCCTGGCCACGGTTGAGCGCCTCGTTCGCCAGCGCCATCACGAGCTCCAGCTCGGTGAGGGCCAGGCTGTGATGAAGGATGGCACGGTCGACCTTGATTTCGGTGAGTGGCAGGTTCGCGACCCGGTCCAGCGAGGCATAGCCGACGCCGAAGTCATCGACGGCGAAGTTCACGTGCAGCCGACGCGACAGCTCGCTGAGCCGACTCTGGAAATGCGCCATCGGCGTCGGCGTCCACTGGGACCTCTCGTGCGCGCGGGGCTCGATGGGGTCGCGTTCGGAGATTTCCAGGGTGACACGGCGCGGGGGAAGCCCGGCCTCGTCGATAGCCTCCTCGAGGCCGGCTTCGTATGCGCGACTGAGAAGGGACCGGACGGAGACGTTGATTGAGAGCGAGCCCGGGTTGTTGAAGTTGTACCGGCTGCGTCGGTGCGCCTGCACGTAGGTCGAGATCGCCTTCGCCGCGAGCGTCTTGTCGCGTTCGATGACAAACTCGTCGCCCCATTTCTCGGCGACGGCGAGAACGTCGAAAGGGGCCCTGCGGTCGTTCTCGTCGCGCCGAGCCAGCGCTTCCCAGCTGTGAATGCCCACGAAGTGCGGGCTGAACTCCATGACCGGCTCGAACACCATGAGTAGCGAACCCAGGACCTCGCGGTACGCGTTCAGCGCGGAACGGTACAGCTGGAGCGGCAGACGTCCGAACTCGTTGCGGAGCGCAGTGAGCACAGCTACCTCGGCCTCCACCGCCGACCGGGTCGGAAGTATCCGCCACAGGGTGGTGAGCACGGTCGCCAGCGGCTCGCCCAGCGCCAGGAACGCGGACGCCGGATCGATGAAGACGAGGAAGTGCCCGTCGGACTGGCCGAGTGTCGGCAGCGGTATGGACAGCAGCGGCGCGTCGTCGCCGTGGTAGTGGGCGTGGCCGAGAACGGAGCGGTCGTGCGCGATCTGAGTCGCCACCGCCTGAAGCCGCCGCCGCAGGGCGCCCGGATCACAGTCGCCCACCGACGTGACGACGCTGACGACCGGCCCGGGCAGGTATATCTCCACCGCGCCCGCGGCCTCCAGCGCACCGCGGAGGAAATCCAGGACGGACGTCGGGTCGCGGGGCATCTCGAACCCGCCGGCCCGCTCCGGGCGGAACAGCCGGTCGAGGAGCCGCTGGACCAGCGGCATCCGCTGGTCGAGCGAGTTGGCGAGCGGCTCGAGCCGAACGGGCGCCGCCGGTGCGCCGGCGTCCAGGTCCAGCCCGGACTCCTGCGCGGGAACTCCTGACAAAAAGGCCGCCACCGGCATGTCCGCGCCGGTGGACATTCCAGCGCCGGCCGGGATGCCTGCACGCGCGGCCGCCGCACGGAAGACCGGATTGCCCGGGAACAACGTCAGTGCGGCTTTTATCAGGGCCGACCGTCCGTCGGTGAGCGCGCCATTCTCCAGCATGCCGGAAACCTGCGACCAGAATCCCACGGCATCGTTGGCCGCCCAGGACGGGTGCCGGCTGACGGACAGGCCGGAGGACTTCAGGACTCGTCGCGCTGCGTTCGCGTCCGGAAAGGTCTCGGCAAAGGCCTCGACCTCGTCAGGCGACAGACCACTCACAGAACATTACCCTCCGTAGTCGGTGTCGTTGGCGCCTGGACGCGCGAAAGTACATTCTCACACCGACGTCAGGAAGGGTAATTAGCCACACGGCTGGTCACGCCACGTCTTCGGCCTGGTACCGCCGCCGCGGTCTTGCCACTAAAAGCAAGATCGTTTCTGGTGGCGTCGGCTTCGGATTCCACAGAACGGGTTTCTGTTGTGATTCTGCCCGGCGCGAGAGCGCACCGGTTCGCGCGCGGGTCAGGGGTGGCCGGCACCGGGGGCGGGGGCGGGGAAGGCGACGACGCGGCCGCTGGGCTGGGACTGCGTCGGGCCGGGGCCGGCCCAGGTCTGGCCGACGACGAACAGGCGGGGGTTCTCGTCGCGGCTCAGCGCGCAGGCGAACGCGCCGTGGTCCAGCGTGATCGTGGCCAGCACCTCGCCGCCCTCGCGGACCCGGACGCAGCGCTGGTTGCCGACGTCGGCGTACCAGACGGCGCCCTCGGCGTCGACGCAGATGCCGTCGGGGTGGTCGTCCGGCGTGTCCGCCCACACCCGCCGCCCGCCGAGGACGCCGCTGTCGCCGATGGCGAAGGCGGTCAGCCGGTTCGCGTACGACTCGGCGACGATGAGGACGTCGCCGCCGGGAGTGATCGCCATTCCGTTCGGGAAGGCGAGATCGTCCGCGACCTCGCGGACGTCGCCGTCCGGGGTGACCAGCACGACCCGGCCGGGGGCGAACTCGCCGCCGGGGAAGTCGAAGCCGATCGTGTTGACGTAGGCGTTGCCCCGGCCGTCGACGACGATCTCGTTCCAGGGCTTGTCCGAGACGGCCGACAGGTCGGCGTGCTCGACGAGCGAGCCGTCGGGCTCGTGCCGCAGCACGCGGCGGCGGGCCGAGTCGACGACGAGCAGCCGGCCGTCGGGCAGGAAGTCGATGCACATCGGGAACGACGGGACGGTGACCACGACCTCGTGGCCGCCATGCGGGCCCAGGGCGACCACCTGGTTTGTGCCCCAGTCGGAGAACCAGACCCGTCCGTCGTGCCAGCGCGGCGACTCGCCGAACACGACGCCTTCCATGAGGACCTCGGGCGCGCTCATCCGGTCACCTCTCCGTCGGGGTACTGGGTCTGACCAGGTTGCCTGCCGGAACTCATCGCGGTCGCGATCGTGCCCGGTTCGGCTCGTCGACCCGGGACGCCTCGCCGGTGGGCTTCGGCGGGCTGTGTGGAGGATCCTTCCGGTTGTGGCCGGTTCCGCCCTGAGGGTTCGTCGGGTGCATGTACCATGCATGTGCAGCCCCGCGGAAGGATGACCATGCCTCGTCTGTCGCTCGCCAGGAACACGCCGCCGGCACTGTCGGTGGCCGTGCTCTGCATCGGCGGAATGACCGTCTCCTTCACCCAGACGCTCGTCATCCCGATCCAGTCGGAGCTACCGCGGCTGCTCGGCGCCTCGCCGTCGAACGCCCCCTGGGTCGTCACCATCACGCTGCTGGCCGCGGCCGTGTCCATGGTCGTGTCGGGCCGGCTCGCGGACATGTTCGGCAAGCAGCGCGTGCTCGCCGTGAGCTCCGGCCTGCTCGTCCTCGGATCGCTGGTCTGTGCCCTGTCGAACACCCTGGGCCCGATGCTCACCGGCCGGGCCCTGCAGGGCATCTCGCTCGGGTTCATCCCCGTGGGCATCTCGCTGATCCGCGAGATCACGCCGCCGAAGATGGCCCCGACGGCGCTCGCCACGATGAGCGCGACCCTCGGCGTCGGCGGCGCGATCGGGCTGCCGCTGGCCGCCTGGCTCGTCAACATCGGCAGCTGGCACACGCTGTTCTGGGTGTCGACGGTCGTCGCCGGCGTCGTCTTCGTCCTCACCGTGCTGGTGATCCCGCACGTCCACGACAGCCGTGGCGGCCACTTCGACGCGGTCGGCGCGCTCGGCCTCGCGATCGGCCTGATCGCCTTCCTGGTCGGCATCTCGAAGGCGACCGCCTGGGGCTGGGGCAACGCGCGCACGCTCGGCGCCATCGCCGCCGGCCTCGTCATCCTCGTGGTCTGGGCCCTGTTCGAGCTGCGCCAGGCCGAGCCGCTGGTCGACCTGCGGTCCACCGCCAAGCTGCCGGTGCTGATGACCAACATCGCGGCCATCGCGCTCGGGTTCGGCATGATGGCGCAGTCGATCGTGACGCCGCAGCTGCTCGGGCTGCCGGCCGGCACCGGCTACGGCCTGGGGCAGTCCATCCAGGCCGTCGGCCTGTGGATGGCCCCGGCCGGCATCATGATGCTGCTGTTCGCCCCGATCTCCAGCACGCTGATCAGTGGCATCGGCCCCAAGATCACGCTGATGATCGGCGGCACCGTCACCGCCGCCGGCTACGTCCTGGGCACGTTGCTCATGGACGCGCCGTGGCAGCTGGCCATCATGACCTGCGTCGCGTCGGCCGGCGTCGGGATCGGCTACGCGGCGCTGCCGACGCTCATCCTCGACGCGACGCCGCCCGCCGAGGCCGCGGCGGCCGTGGGCCTCAACGCGCTGTCCCGGTCCGTCGGCAGCAGCCTCGCGTCCGCGCTCATGGGCACCCTGCTCGCCAGCAACACGGTCACGTTCGGCGCGGCCAAGCTGCCGAGCCGGCACGCGTTCACGCTCTGCTTCATCGTCGGTGCCGTCGCGGCGCTGCTCGGCGTCGCGCTCGCCACGTTCATCCCGCGCCGCCGGCCGGCCGACGCCCCCGCGCTCGCCGCGCCGGACGCCACCTGCCGCGCCGCGCGGTCCGCGCCGGCGAGCCTGGGACCGGACGGCGAGCGGTCGCTGGGCGCCGACGAGGTGCCCGTGGGCGCGAAGGAGGCCCGCTCCGCGGTGTGAGCCACCCTCCGAACGGCACAGCGAGGTGGACGGTGAGCGCGAAGGCCGGTGACGGCGTCCCGCCCGGCGGGACGGACGCCGAGGACGCTCTGCTGCGGGCCATCGGGCGTGAGGTGCTACGGCTGAGCCGCCGGCGCGTCCAGACACCGGAGGGCTCCATCCTCGACCGGTCCAGCTTCCGGATCCTCTGGGCGCTGACCGAGATGGGCCCGCTGTCGATGGGCGACCTGGAAAGCGCCCTGCAGCTGGAGCAGTCCACCATCAGCCGGCAGGTGAAGTCGGCGCTCAGCCGCGGCCTGCTGGAGTTCGACCCGTCGCCCGGCACCCGGCGCCGGCTGCTGCGGCCGACGCCGATGGGGGCGAGCGCCTACGCGTACGAGGGTTCGCTGCGCTCGGAGGTGTTCAGGCGGGCGCTCGCGGAGTTCGGCCCCGACCGGGTCCGCGCCCTCGCCGTGGAGCTCGGCGCCCTCAACGACGCCCTCGACCGCGCCACCGCCGCGACCCCGGACCGGCCCGCCACGCCGGACCGCTGATCAGGCCGCGGGTCGGGCCTGCGGGCGTCGCCGCGGCCGGCTGGCCTGCGGCGCGCTGTGTGTTCGAGGCGGGGCCCGCAGGGCACGGCGTGCGGCGCACGCCCTGCCCGTGCCGGTCGGCGTCGGCCGGTCCTCAGATGCCCTCCCGGACCATCCGGAGGACCTCGGTCAGGCCGGCGGCGCGCTCGTCGGGGGAGGCGTCGCGCAGCGGGCCGTCGAGGACGAGCATCGAGAAGCCGTGCACCGCCGACCAGGCGCCGACCTCGGCGTCCGTGCGCCGCGCCGGTGTGATCACACCGGTGGCGACGAGCTCGTCGAGGCGTTCGGACAGCTGGGTGTAGGGGTGGTGGGCGCCGTCCTCCAGCTCGACGTCCCCGAGTGAGCGGGCGCAGACCAGCCGGAACAGCCCGGGCTGGGTCATCGCGAACTCGACGTAGGCCCGCCCGGACGCCTCGAACCGGGCCGCGGCCGCCTGCCCGTCCTCGCCGTCGGCGGCCGCGGCGATCCGGTCGGCCACCAGCTGGCCGAACTGGGCCATCGCCCGCGCGGAGACGGCGCGCAGCAGTGCGTCGCGGTCGGCGAAGTGCCGGTAGGCGGCGTTGTGCGAGACGCCGATGCGGCGCGCGGCCTCCCGCAGCACCACCGCGTCGGGTCCGTGTTCGGCGGCGAGCTGCGTCGCGGCGACGATCAGCGCCTCGCGCAGATTTCCGTGGTGATAAGGCATCGCCAACATGTTGACACAGGTAACTTCGCGGGTCCACCATGCCGATGTGCCCACCGTCAACATTGAGGGATCCGGAATGGCCAGGAACCGTTACGCCGTGTTGCTGGTCGCGTGCCTCGCGACCTTCGCGATCAATCTCGACACCAACATCGTCAACGTCGCGCTGCCTGCCCTGAACCGGGACCTGGACGCCAGCACCCGGGACCTGCAGTGGGTCGTCGACGCCTACAACCTGGCCTTCGCCGCGCTGGTGCTGGGCGCCGGCAGCCTCGGCGACCGGTTCGGCCGGCGCCCCGCGCTGATCACCGGGCTGGTCGGCTTCGCCGTCGCCAGCGGGCTCGGCGCCGTGTGCACCACGTCGGGTCAGCTCACCGCCGCCCGCGCCGTGATGGGCCTGTTCGCCGCGCTGATCTTCCCGACCACGCTGTCGATCATCACCAACGCCTTCCGCGAGCGCGGCGCGCGGGCCAGGGCCATCGGGATCTGGGGCGCCGTCACCGGCGTCGCGGTCGCCGTCGGCCCCGTGATCGGTGGGCTGCTGCTCGAGCACTTCTGGTGGGGCAGCGTGTTCGTCGCGCTCGTCCCGGTCGCCGCCGTCACTGCCGCCCTCACGGTGTGGCTGGTGCCCGAGTCGCGCGACGCGGCGGCACCCGGCATCGACCTGCCCGGCGTGCTCGCCGGCTCCGCGACGATCGGCCTGCTCGTCTACACGATCATCGAGGCGCCGCACCGCGGGTGGGCCGCCCCGATCACCATCGCCGGCTTCGCCGCGACCGTCGCGCTCGGCGGCATATTCGTGCTGATCGAGCGCCGGGTCGCGCATCCCATGCTCGACGTGTCCGTCTTCGCCACCCGGGCGTTCACCGCCGCGAGCATGTCGGTCACCGTGGCCTTCTTCGCCCTGTTCGGCTTCATCTTCCTGGTGACGCAGTACTTCCAGTTCATCCGCGGCTACGGTCCGCTCTCGACCGGCGTCCGCATCCTGCCGGTCGCCGGCACGATCGCCGCCGGCTCCGCGGCCGGGCCGCCCCTCGTCGCCCGGTTCGGCACCCGCCCCGTCGTGATGACCGGGCTCGCCCTGCTCGGCGGCTCGTTCGCCTGGATCGCCGCCTCGCCGATCGACGAGAGCTACTGGCTCATCGTCGGACAGATGATCATGATGGGCCTCGGCCTTGGCCTCACCCAGGTCCCCGCCACCGACTCGATCCTGTCCGTCCTGCCCGCCGCGAAGGCCGGCGTCGGGTCGGCCGTCAACGACGCGACCCGGGAGGCCGGCGGCACCCTCGGCGTCGCCGTCGTCGGCAGCGTCTACGCCTCGATCTTCGCCAGCCACCTGCGCGACTCCGACCTCGCCCGGCTGCCCGCCGACCTGATGGCGCAGGCGACCTCCTCGCTCGGCGCCGCCCTCGAGGTGGCGCAGCGATCCGGCGGCGGCCCGCTCGTCGACGCCGTGAACAGCTCGTTCCTGTCCGCCTTCCACGTCGGGTGCGTCGTCGGCGCGGCCGTCTGCTGGGCCGGCGCGCTCGCGGCCTCGGCGCTGCCGGGACGCCATCTCGCCCAGGTGGAGCGCCCCGGGCACCCCGACCACCCCGAGCCGGAGCGGACGGCCAGCACCCTGCCTGCCTAGCTCATCGCACCGGCGGCCACGCCCGGGCGCCGCCGGAGACGTCCGCTGGTCAGGACGTGCCGGCGGCCATCGGGACGGGCCCCGGTGCCCCCCGGCACGCCGCCGCGACGTCCGCGGCGGGCCGGCCGAGCAGGAAGCCCTGGCCGTAGTCGATGCGCGCAGCCCGGACCGCGGCGAGATCGGCCGGCGTCTCGATGCCCTCGACCACGACCAGGCAACGCAGGCCGTGGGCGATCCGGGTGACGCCCTCGGCGACCGCGCGATGCGCCGGTCGTGAGACATGCCATGCAGGATGTACCTGTCCAGCTAGTAAGCACGGTGCCGCGGGAGCGTTCCCTGTGGCCGCGTCGCAGGGTGATCCGCCTCCAGATCGGGGTCGGGATCGGCGGCGGCGCAGCCTGGGTGCTGGCCGTGACGACACGTGGTCGGGTGCACACGGCTGAGTCGGCCGCTGGCGGGCGATCTCGATGCGCCGGTGTCCCTGGACGGGTCGGCCGCGGCAGGCGTGACGGTGCCGCTCGCCCGGCGGCCGCGCGCGAACCCGGACTGTGGTTGATGAGCGCGTCTATAGGCTCATTCAAGTGACACACTTCGGCGCATATGCGACGAAGTGTGTCTGCTCACTGTCACTATAGGCTCACTCAAGTGACACGGTTCGGGGCTGCGGACGCGCCCCGGACGGGCGGGCACCCGCCGTCCGCCGGATGAGCGGCGTACGACATCCCGTCGCGGCCCGATTCTCGATGTTGATGTCGACATCGAGCGTCATAGGCGTCTATCGTGAGGCCCGCGCGGCCGCCTGCCGGCGGTCGCCTCCGCCCGTCAGCCACGGAGGCACCGACGTGGACCTCGCCCTGACCCCGGAGCGATAGCGGAGCGGGGGCTCGGCCTGCCGCGCTAGCCCGGCGATCACGGCGCGGGGACCTGGCCGGCGGCTGGACAGTCGCGGCAACGGCCCGCAAGCCGCCGGCGGGCCGCCCGCCGGCGGCCCGCCGGCGGTCAGAGGCCACCGGTCGTCGCGAGCGCGTCGAGGACCGGGAAGACGGGCGCCTGGTAGTCGGTCGGCTTGCCGTCCGGGCGCAGCGTCAGCGAGCCCGCGGCCGGGACGCCGACGGCGGCGGCGGTGCGGGCGTGGAGCCGGCAGGTGCGGACGGGAACCCGACCGGTCACGGTCCCGCCGAGCGCGCCGTCGACGGCGCGGTCGGGCGGTGTGGGTGCGTCCGGGCCGGTGAGCACGGTCAGCCCGGGGCCGACCAGGTCGAGGGTGGACACCCGGCGGGCGGTCGTGGCGCCGGTGACGCAGCCGTGCCGGTCCGGGCGCTCGATCCAGGCGTGCGCGACCCGGCCGCCGAGGTCCACGTCCAGCTCGTCGACGGGGTCGCGGTGGGCGCCGTAGGACCGCGCGGACATGGTGGTGTTACGCCGGCCGACGGGTTCGCGCTCCCGCTCGTAGCTGTCGAGCAGCTCCGGTGACGCCCAGCCCAGCTGAACCCAGGCGAGTTTCCAGCCGAGGTCGTGCCCGTCCTGGATCGCGGTGTTCAGGCCGGTGCCGCCGCGGGGGGTCATCCGGTGCGCCGCGTCGCCGGCGAGGAAGACCGCCCCCGCGCGGTAGCGGCGGGCCATCCGGGCGTCGAAGCTGAACGTGCCGGTGCGCAGGATGGTCGGCCGGGCGTCGGGCCGGCCGATTGCCAGGGCAATCCGCGCGGCGAGCGCCTCGGGGGTGGGCCGGGGCGCGGCGGGGTCGCAGTCCTCGCCGTAGATCCAGCAGTCGGCGCCCGCGGGCAGCAGCACGCCGCCGGCCGCCGGGTCGGTGATTGTGTAGATCATGTGCCGGCGCTCGCCGAGGGCGTCCAGCAGCGACCCCGCCGGCAGCGTCACCGTGAACAGGGTGGTCCGGGCGGCGCGCCAGGCGGAGCCCAGGACGCCGCGCGGGTCGTCGTCGCCGATCTCGTCGGTCTCGATCCCGACGGACCGCCGCGCGAGGCTGTGCGCGCCGTCGGCGGCGACGACGTAGGTCGGTCGGCAGGTGCTGAGCGCGCCGGAGTCGGTGTCGCGCAGCGTCGCGTCGACGGCGCCGTCGGCCTGGTGGAGGGCGACCAGCTCGGTCCCGAGCCGCACCTCGGCGTGCGGGAGCTCGGCGAGGTGGTCGAGGAGGGCGCGCTCGAGGACGTTCTGGGGGACGCAGGCGGGCCGGGTGGGGCTGCGCCGGGCGACGACGTCGGGGTGCGGCCAGACGGTGTCCAACTCGACGCCGCGCGGCGCGAGCAGGCTCGGCCCGACCCAGGCCGGCCAGCGGACCTCGACGCCGCCCGCCCGGACCGGCTCCTCCAGGCCCCAGGAGCGCATCAGCTCCATGGTCCGGGTGCTGATGCCGGTGGCCCGCGGCAGCGAGGACGGCTGCGGCCGGCGGTCGACGAGGAGGGTGGGCACGCCGTAGCGGGCGAGGGTGACGGCGGTGGCGAGCCCGGCCGGGCCGGCGCCGACGACGAGGACGGTCATGATTGCCTCATTTCGCAAGACAGCTTGTCTTTCACTGGGCATGCTGTCTTCCGTCGGGCAAGGTGTCCATTGAATGTAAGGTTGACGTCATGGCCACCCGGCGGTACGAGCAGCGGTTACGGGCGCACAGCGCTGAGCAGACCCGGCGGCGCATCCTCGACGCGATGTATGACCAGCTCCCGGCGATCCCGAGCGTCGACGCGTTGGCCCGCCAGGCCGGGGTGGCCCGGTCGACCGTGTACCTGGTCTTCGGCTCGCGCGCGGGCCTGTTCGACGCCCTGCTGCGCGACGTCAGCGAGCGCGGCGGCTTCGCCGACCTCATCCGCGCCGTGCTCGACCCGGACCCGCTCGCGCACCTGCGCGGCGCGGTCGTCGCGAGCACCCGGATGTACGGCCGTCAGCGTGAGGCCCTCGTCGCGCTGCGCGCCGAGGCGGCGGCGCTGGAGGGCGCGCTGGAGCGGACCGAACAGGGTCGCCTCGGCGGGCTGGCCCACCTCGCGACCCGGCTCGACGAGCACGGCCTGCTGGCGGTGCCGCGCGAGGTGGCGATCGACGTGCTGTGGGCGCTGACCGGCTTCGAGGCGTTCGAGGCGCTGCACACCGGCCGCGGCCTGCCGGTCGACGACGTGGCCGCCCGGCTGCTGCTCACCGCCGAGCGGACCCTGCTGACGGATCCGCCGGCAGCCGGCGACTGACCCGACGTCGGCCGGCCGCCGGGCCGGCCCGGGCACAGATCAGCCGGTCACGCCGGGTGGCGGCGGACCCCGATGGCGTTTGCCCACAGGACGGTGAGCTGCTCGACGGCGGTGTCCAGGTCGAAGCCGGAGCCGTGGTCGGTGGTGAACAGCAGGTCCGCGAGGTAGCCGACCATGCCGCCGAGTGCCTGGGCGGCGTACGCGGGGTCGACGTCCGGGTCGACGAGGCCCTCGTCCTGCAGCATCCGGGTGCGGCGCTCGATCGCCCGGGCGAACGCCTGGTGACGCTGCAGCCGGATACGCAGGACGTCGTCGTCGAACGTCGAGACCTGGTGGATGACCTTCATGATCTCGGCGTTCGCCGCATAGGTCTCGAGGTAGTGCCGGTTCGCCGCGCGGATGCGCTCGATCGGGTCGGTGTCCGCCGGCACCGGCTCGGGACTGAGCAGGTCGAGCTCGACGGAGTCGACGACCTCGCGGAAGATCGCCTCCTTGGAGACGAAGTACGTGTAGAACGAGCCATGCGAGATCCCGGCGACGTCGCAGATGTCGGCGACCCGGGCGTGCAGGTAGCCGTCCCGCTCGAACACCTCGCGGGCGGCGTCGAGCAGCAGGGTGCGGGTCTGGCGGCCGCGGCGGGTCCGGCCGGTGCCGCGGCGCGGGCCGACGTCGTGCGCCGCGCGCGGGCCGCGGCTCGCGTTCGGCAGGCTCGTCAGGCGTTCGGTGCGCTCAGCCACGGCGGGTCCTCTCGGGCGCTCGACGACCGGACGGCGCCCGTCCGCCTCGCCTGCCACCGTCCCACCTCCGGCCGGGCTGCCCTCCGATCGCTATGGTGCCATCGACCGTTACGTCGACGTCGATATCGCGAATGTGTCGACCGCCACCGTGTCGGGCGGGCGGCTCGATCGCGTCGTGGCGATCTAGGAACATGCTGCGCTGGCCCGAGGGCTCCGAGCTGCACGGCTACGGCCACTACCGGGAGACCTACGAGAAGCGGGACGGCGCCTGGCGGATCAGCAGCACGACGCCGCTGCGCCTGCGGATGGACCAGACGCCGGCCCCGGCGGCCTGAGCGCGGCCGGTCGAGCCGGGGCGGCCGGGACAGGCTGGGGTCGGTCGGGCCGGGTGCGAACGGGACGAGGCTGCGGGCGGTGGTCGGGCTCGGCGCGTTGGGACCCGCGGCGGTTCGCAGGGCCTGGACCGCGCCCAGCCCGGGGCGTCAACGCCGGCGCAGCGCCGGCTGGAGCAGTGCCGGCGAGATCCACCCGCCGTCGCTCTGGTTCACGTTGACGCCCGGCGGGACGATCTCGTCGATCCGGTCCAGCGTCGCCGCGTCGAAGGTCACGTCGGCGGCGGTGAGCTGGCTTTCCAGGTGGGCCAAGGTCCGGGCCGATGATCGCCGACGTCACCGCGGGATGGCGCGGCACGAAGGCGATCGCCAGCTCGATGAGCGTGATCCCGGCCTGGGCGGCGAGATCCCCGAACGCGATCGCGGCGTCCACCTTGGACTTGTTCTCCGGCCGCGTCACGTCGAACCGCTCGGGCAGCCGCTCCACCCGCATGCTCGAGACCGCGCCGCCGTCGCGGGGCGGCGGGGGGCGGGACGGGGCGGTGGAACGGTCAGGAGACGGTCGCCGCGAGGGCGGCGGCGCCGAGCTGGGTGAGCACCCCCAGCTCGTCGCTGATCACCCAGACGTCGCTGACGAGGCCGTCGTCGGTGAGCGTCAGGATGTCGGTGGTCCTGGCCTCGATCGCCCGCCCGGTCGGCGCGACGACGCCGAGCGGGGTCGGGTACGGCCCGGTGTGCCGCCCGCGCAGGTAGAAGCCGATGACGACCTTCCCGGGCGCCTCGACGCGGTCGACGAGCTGGTGGCCGAGGCCCTCGAACGCCCCCTGCAGCGCCCGGGCCCGCGCCACCAGGTCGGCGGCCGACATCGGCGCGCCGTTGATCGTCACCGGGTCGGTGTAGAGCCGGCGGACGGCGGCCTCGGCGGCGGCGTCGTCGGTCGGCAGCGGCTGGGACCACAGCCGCATCAGGTCGTCGATCAGAGTGGTCATGCGCGCAGTGTGACGGTGCGCGACCGCCGCTGCTGTCACCCCGGCGACCGCCGCGGCTGTCACCCGGGCGACCGCCGGCCAGCCCGCCGGGCGACAGCCGCCGCCCGGCCGGGCGGGTACTCAGATGTCGACGCAGGCAAGGCGGCCACCGGCGGTGCCGGCGTGGCCGGGCTCGCTCGACGTGGGCTCGGCGTGGATCACGATCGACCCGTGCGGCCGGTCACCGAACGTCCAGGCGACGGCCGACTCGACGTGCGCCGACCCGGACTTGTCGGTGCTGAAGTCGAGCCAGATCTCGTTGCGCGGGTTGGCGTACGCCGGGTCCACCGACGGCTGCTTCGGGTCGGGCTGGTGCTGGAAGTGCGATCCGGCGTCCGCTGGCTTCGCGCCGCACGCGCCGGTGTGCACGTGCGCGCCGAAGTGCTGGTTGGGGGCCAGCCCGCGTACGGCGAGCAGGGTCATCGTCTGGCCGGTGGTCTGCACCAGGACCGCCGCGACATCCGCGTCGACCGGGACCCGCGCCGGGTCGTAGGTGACGGCCTGCGCGTCCGGGCCGTACTTCGCGAACCGGGTGAGCACGACCGTCGGCGCCGTCGCCAGGCCGGGAAGGCCTGACGGCGTGGCCATCGCGCCGGAGGTGAGTGGGACGGAGGTCAGCGGGGCGGGCGTGGGGGACAGGGACGTCTGTGCGGCGGACGCCGGTGGGCTCGCCGCCGAGCCGCAGGCGGCGAGCACCAGCGGGACGGTGGCGAGGGCCAGGCCGGTGGCGGCGGCGCGGGTGCGTCGGGTGCGGGACATGCAGCGACTCTGTGCCAGCGATCCGGCGACGTAAAGTCGGCACTCGGGAGCTCTCTGTGGCCGAGTGCGTGTCGTCGCCCGCGGCTCCGCGCGGCCGGACGGGTCAGGGCTTGGGGCGCAGCCGCGACGTGACGGGAGGCAGGTCGGCGTAGGTGACGATGCCGGCCGGGGCGGCGACGACGGCGGGGATCGCGTTGACGACCGGCATGGCGGTGATCATCGATAGCTCGCGGTGCACCAGCCGCATGCCGGCGACACCCGAGCCCGGCCGGGCGCCTGCGCGACAACGGCCGGCGGGAATTCCGGGCCGCCGGCCGCGTCGCGCCGTGCGTGACTAGCGGTCGCTGGTCTCGCGGCGGCGCGAGGAGCCGTCGCGCCGGTAGGAGAACGGGCCGGGCAGATCGACGCTGGACAGGCCGCGCCGACGATGCTTCGACCAAACACGCCAGGAGACGCGGCCAAGTTTCAGCGTGACCGAGGAAACCCCGTTCTCGCTTACGTTGACGTGGAAAGGACCGTAGTGCGGGCGACGGGTGTAACGCAGGCCCATGTCAGCTCCAGGTCAAATGGGGATGTGTTCCGAGGAACATGTGCTCCGAGGGACACCGCGCCGGCCTTCGGCGCTGATGATCCTCGGATGCCCCCTTTGTGGCCGCGGCAATCCTTGTTCTCACGATTAGTCCGTCTTTGCCGACCCCGGCGCCTGCCGTCCGAGCCAGAACCAGACGGTCTTGCCGCCGTCGTCGTGCCGATAGGTTCCCCACCCCGCGGCGAGCGTCGCGACGATGTGCAGGCCACGCCCACCGGACGCTCCGAGGCTCTCCGGCCAGTGCACCGGCCACCGCCGACTGTCCGCGTCCCGCACGCCGAACCAGATCACCAGGTCATCGGCGCGGACCTCGATCTCCGCCATGCTGTCCGCGTGCGTCACCGCGTTTGTCACGATCTCGCTCAACAACAGGATCGCCGTGTCGATCAGCGGCGGAGCGCAGCCTTCCCGGGTGAGAGTCTCGGTGACGCGCCGCCGGGCGACGACGGGGGACCGGGGCCTGGCGGGCACGCTGAAAGCCTCGAGCAGCGCGCCTCGCCGGGGATTCTGGGAAGGTCGCAGAGCGCGTGGCTCGCCCGTCGGAGGGACAGTCAGGCTCACGGCGCGACCACCAACTCTCGATCCGTCGGAAAGATGTCGATGTCCGTCGTACCCGGCCTTGCGCCGGTTTCACACTGCACCTAGCCCACGAGTTCGAGGATGACCAGGCAGGTGTCGTCGTCGGTGTCCGGAGTGCAATGCGCCAGCAGGAAATCGGCCCGCCGCCCGACGTCCGGCTGTGGCACGGCGGCGAGCCGCAACAGGTCCCGCAGCGACTCGTCCAACCCGGTGCCCCGGCGCTCCACCAGCCCGTCGGTGTAGAGGAGCAGCGCGTCGCCCGTCGTCAGCTGGGTGACGGTCTCCTCGTAGTCCATGTCGGGGAGCACGCCCAGCAGCAGCCCGTCCGGCGCGGGCAGCGTCTCGGCCCGGCCGGCGCGGACCAGCACCGGCGGCAGGTGCCCGGCCCGCGCCCAACGCAGCGCCCGCTCACCCGGGTGGTAGAGGCCGCAGACCACCGTCGCGGTGATCTCGCCGGTGAGGTGGCAGGCGACGTTGTTCAGCCAGCGCAGCAGCTGCCCCGGCCCGGCCCCGGTCATCGCCAGGCCGCGCAGGCTGTTGCGCAGCGCGGTCATCCCGGCGACCGACCGGATGCTGTGCCCGGCGACGTCGCCGACGGCCAGCAGGATCTGCCCGTCCGGCAGCGGGATCGCGTCGTACCAGTCGCCGCCGACCAGGCTCTCGTGCTCCGCCGGCCGGTAGCGGACCGCGGCGACCAGGCCGCTGGTGGTCAGCAGCGGCTGCGCCTCCGGCAGGATCGCCTTCTGCAGCGCGAGCGCGAGCCGGTGCTGGCTGTCCGCCCACGCCTCCGAATCGGCCAGCTGGCTCTGCGTGGCCGACAGCACCAGCTCGGTCCGGTACCGGTCGGTGAAGTCCTGGTAGACGCCGCGTACCCCGACGAGGCCGCCGGCGGTGTCGAGGACCGGCTCCGCGAACGTGCGCCAGTGCCGCAGCGCGCCGTCGGGCAGCAGGATGCGGAATGACGCCGACGCGGACCGGCCGAGCCGCAGCAGCGCCGCGCGGAACTGCTCGAAGCCGTCCCGGTCGTCGGCGTGCACGTGCGGGAGCAGGTCCTCCAACGGGATCGGCGGCGCCGAGCGGGGCAGCCGGAACAGGTCGTAGGTGTGGTCCGTCCACCGGATCGCGCCGCTGCCGACGTCCTCCTCCCAGCCGCCGAAGCCGCCGAGCCGCTGCACGTGCGCGCCGAGCGAGGCCGGGGCGTCCGCGCCGTCGGTGAACCGCCAGCTGATCGCGACCCCGTCGGCGTGCCGGGTCATCCGGATGTCCATCTCCCGGCTCACGACCACGTCGCCGACGAGGCTGAGCAGCATGGTCCGGTCCGAGGCGTGCGGCAGGCCGCTGGCGACGACGTCGACGGCCCGGCCGAACAGACCGTCGTCGGCGCCCATCAGCGGGTAGAGGTCGAGCAGCCGGGCGCCGAGCACCTCGTGCGCCGGCCGGCCGGCGGGGTCGACGAAGTCGCGGTTGACGTGCGTGACCCGGAAGTCGACCACCTCGCCGCTGTGGTCGCGCACCGCGCGGGTGAGCAGGACCGAGCCGGCCAGCCCGTCCAGCAGCGCGGGCAGCCAGCCGCCGGGCGCGCGCGCCTCGTCCGGCCGGCCGTCGGCACCGGCGCTGCCCCGCTCGCAGGCTTCGCGATCGCCGGCAGTACTCCGCTCTCCCATGGCGACCCGGTCTCCGATGGCGCCGCGGTCCGCGGTGGGGGACCGGTCCGCGGCGGTGGTGTGGCCGCCGCCGTCGTCGTTGGATGGTCGCAGGGCGCGCTCGCACACGTCGGCGAGGGCGGCGAGCTCGCGCAGCAGCCGGGTGTCGTCGGCGGGCAGCGGCCGCGACCAGCAGATTTCGACCGCCCCTACCTGCGCGCCCGAGCGCAGCAGCGGCAGTGCGGCCCGGGCGCCGGTCCAGGAGCCGAGCCGCGGCGGCGCAGCCGCCTGCGGGCCGCCGGCGGCGTCGGTGGGCGCCCCGGTGGGCCACCAGACGGGCGCCGCCGCCGCGACGGCCCTGGTGGCCGCGCAGTCGAGCTGCGGCGGGACGCGCCGCCAGCGGCTCGCGTCCAGCGCGGTCAGGCCGTGCTGCCCGACCAGCGTGAGCGCGCCGTCCGGTTCGAGCAGCCAGAGCGCGACCGCGCGGGCTCCATGCGCGTCGAGGCCCTCGCGCAGCACGGCCCGGGCGACGTCGTCGCCGTCGGCGGCATGGTCAGCCATGGTGGCGGTGCGCCACAGCCGACGCCAGGCCTGCGCCGTCGCCGGGGCGGAGGAGTCGGACGGGGGCTCGCCGAGCAGCTCGGCGGCGAAGTCGACGTCGCTGACACCCGCGCTCCGCGCGAGCAGCCGCAGCTGCCCGGCTGCGTCGGCGGGGGAGACGCTCAGGCGCGCGGTGAGGACGCCCACCGCCAGGTCCACGAGACGGGCGCCGGTGGCCCGGGACTCCAGCTCGCCGATCCGCTGCCGTTGCCGAATGACGATGTCCAGCAGGCGGTTCGGGCGCCCTCTCGACGGCTCGGCTGCCAGCTCAGCCGGCTGATCGGGCTGCTGCGGCGTTCCGGCCACCCTTCTCCTCTTGTCTGACCCAGTCCAGGCTTCCGACCTGCGGCCGGTATCGCGCCGCTTACCCTACTGGGGTGCCCCTGGTCGCTCGATGCCCTGGCCGGCGGGTGTGCAAGGAAAGATCCTTTTTGCACGCTCCTTCGCAGGTTTCTCGGTGTTGTCGCCGCCGGATACGCATGCAAAGATCATCTTTGCACACCGTTGCGTCGGCCGCGGGCATGATGGCCGCCAACGTGCTACCGCTGCCGCCGCGCCGTGCCGTGCCGGCGTCCGAACATCCGCAGGGAGGATGTCGGTGACCGACACCCTGGTTCCCTCGAAGCCCGCGCCGGGCCGACCCGACGACAGCGCGCTGCGTCAGCTGCTCGCCGGGCTCACGGCGGTGCGCGGCGGCGACTTCGGCACCCGGCTGCCGCAGGTCGGCGACGAGCTGATGGACGAGATCGCCCTCGTCTTCAACGGCATGATCGACCAGCTCGCCCTGTTCACCTCCGAGGTCACCCGGGTCGCCCGCGAGGTCGGCAGCGAGGGCAAGCTCGGCGGCCAGGCCGAGGTGCCGGGGGTGTCCGGCTCCTGGAAGGACCTGACCGACAACGTCAACGCGATGGCCGGCAACCTGACCGGGCAGGTCCGCGACATCGCCCAGGTCGCAACCGCCGTCGCCCGCGGCGACCTCTCCCAGAAGATCACCGTCCAGGCCCGCGGCGAGATCCTGGAGCTGAAGAACACCATCAACACGATGGTCGACCAGCTCTCGTCGTTCGCGGACGAGGTGACCCGGGTGGCCCGGGAGGTCGGCACCGACGGCCGGCTCGGCGGCCAGGCCGACGTGAAGGGGGTCTCCGGCACCTGGCGGGACCTGACCGACAACGTCAACGCGATGGCCGGCAACCTCACCAGCCAGGTCCGCTCCATCGCCCAGGTCGCGACCGCCGTGGCCAAGGGCGACCTGTCGCAGAAGATCCGGGTCGACGCCCGCGGGGAGATCCTGGAGCTGAAGGAGACCATCAACACGATGGTCGACCAGCTCTCGTCGTTCGCGGACGAGGTGACCCGGGTGGCCCGGGAGGTCGGCACCGACGGCCGGCTCGG